>JGI24143J45723_1000238_pt1 | contig 29562 bp, 20 predicted proteins | sample BarGraIncu00432A_FD_45723 | JGI IMG/M metagenome (IMG submission 45723) | reverse complement strand
GCGGCGCGACGAAGAGAAAAGCCGCGCCAAGGAAAGGATCTTCTCCTTTCGGGATGCCAACCACCGCTGGGACCCACGCGGCCAGCGCCCGGAACTCTGGAACATTCCCAACCTGAAAAGAAACCGGGGCGAGAGCTTTCGGGTCTTCCCGCTTTCCAACTGGACCGAGCTCGATGTCTGGCGCTATATCGCCCGGGAGCGGGTCCCCGTGGTGCCGCTCTACTTCGCGGCGCAGCGCCCCATGGTGGAGCGGGACGGACAGCTGATCATGGTGGACGATGACAGGATGCAACTTCTTCCCGGCGAGGTGGTGCGGCAGCTAATGGTGCGCTTTCGCACTTTGGGCTGTTACCCGCTAACCGCCGGAGTTCCTTCACGGGCGGCCACCGTTGCCGAGGTGATCGCCGAACTTGAAGCGGTAAAGCTGTCGGAGCGCTGCGGGAGGCTGATCGATTTTGACCAGGCCGGCAGCATGGAACGAAAAAAACAGGAGGGTTACTTCTGATGGCGGCCCAAGGCGGTATCGTGCGCTTTCTCTCCTGTGGCGGAGTCGACGACGGCAAATCGACCCTCATTGGCCATCTGATCCACCTGACCGGGAATCTGCACGACGACCAGTTGCGCACCTTGCAGGAGGAAAGTTCCCGCATCGGCACGGCCGGAGGCGCGCTCGATTATTCGCTGCTGATGGACGGCCTAATGGCGGAGCGGGAGCAGGGGATCACCATAGACGTGGCGTACCGCTATTTCGGCTACGCTGGGCGCAAGTTCATTGTGGCCGACACCCCGGGGCACGAGCAGTACACGCGCAATATGGCGACCGGTGCCTCTCAGTGCAGCGCGGCAATCATTCTGATCGATGCCTGCCAGGGGGTGCTGCCCCAGACCAGGCGCCACGCGCTGATCTGCAGTCTAATGGGAATCCGTCACCTGCTTTTTGTGGTGAATAAGATGGACCGGGCCGACTGGCAGCTGTCGGCCTTTCAAAGCGTGGCGCAGCAGTGCGCCGATTTAGCGAGCGGTTTGCAGAGATTCGGTCTTCCCGCGGTCGCTCTCGAGGTGGTGCCGGTCTCGGCACTTCTGGGGGACAATCTGAGCGCGCTCTCGCACCGGATGCCCTGGTACCGCGGAGCGACGGTGTTGAGTTGGCTGCTGCGGCTCCCCGGAGTGTCCGCTGCACCGGACGCTCCGCTGCGCCTCCCCGTGCAGTACGTCATCAAGCTTGCGCGCTCCGGCGCCAGTTGGCAAAAGGGAGTGCCCGAACGCTTGAAAACCGCGGCGGCCGGCACCTACCGCGCCTATGCAGGCGTCATCGCGTCAGGCGGAGTGCGCCGGGGTGACCCGTTGCTGGTGCTTCCCGCGGGGCAAGCCCTCACGGTGCAGGGGATCTGGTGCGGCAAGCGGCAACTGGATCAGGCGTCGCAAGGGATGTCGATTGCACTTACCGTCTCCGGTGAGCACGACATCCAGCGCGGGGATTGCATCGTTTCGGGAAAGGACCGGCCGGAGCTTGCCGACCGCTTCAAAGTCCGACTGGTCTGGATGGATGAGGCCCCACTCTATGCCGGCCGCCACTACCTGTTTCGCGGGGTCGGCGGCGTTGCCACTGCGGAGGTGACACGGCTGCGCAACAGGATCGAACTCGGCAGTTATCAGCGTCTGGCCTGCGACAGGCTGGATCAAAACGATATTGGAGACGCCGAACTGGCGCTTTCCCGGGCGATACCCTTCGATCCCTATCAGAAAAACCGGGAAACCGGCAGCTTTGTACTGATTGATCGCTTTACCAACGCCACCGTCGCCTGTGGCCTGATCCTGCACGCGCTGCGGCGGGCGGAAAATATTCATTGGCACGTCGAGTATATCGGGCCGCAAGAGCGTAGCGCCCTGAAACGGCAAAAACCCTGCGTGATCTGGATGACCGGCCTGTCCGGGTCGGGTAAGTCGACTCTTGCCAATGCCGTCGAGCGCAGGCTGGCAGAGGAGGGGCGCCATACCATGCTGCTGGACGGCGACAATCTGCGGCACGGGTTGAACAAGGATCTCGGTTTCACCGAGGCTGACCGTATCGAGAACATCCGGCGCATCGGTGAAGTTGCCAAGCTGATGACCGAGGCCGGCTTGATCGTGATCACGGCGTTCATCTCCCCCTATCGGAGCGAGCGGGACATCGTGCGCAACCTCTTGCCCAAGGGGCAGTTCATCGAGGTTCACCTCGCTACTCCGCTGGAGGTTTGCGAGGAGCGCGACCCGAAGGGGTTATACCGCAAGGCGCGGCGCGGTGAAATACCCAACTTTACCGGGGTTGATGCTCCTTACGAGGAACCGGAAGACCCGGAACTGCGGATCGATACCTCCTACAAGACTGTCGAGGAGTGTGCCGCGGTTGTCTGCGCGAGACTTGGCACCCGGTGATCCTCTGCCGGAGGGTGGCGTTAGCATTGAGCTGGTCAGGCCACAAAACCTTCAGCAATGCCGCAACTACCTTCCCCTCTCTTGAGAAATAGCGACCTCATCAAATGCTGAGAAGGCGTCCTTTCGGCAAAACCAAGTTGACAGGCAGGGCACGCATCGTATAACTTAGCGAGCTATGATGAGAATAATATCAATGGTGTTGCTGGCGGTCTTCGCATTGACCGGGCTTGGGTGGGGAGCAAATTCCACCCGGGATTTTGGTGGCGTCGGCATCGACGGCGTTCCCCGGGCAGACGGCGCCATCGTGGTGAGGCAGTTGGTGCTGGGCGGTCCCGCGCAACTTGCCGGCCTTCAGGTCGGGGACGTCATCACCCGCATTGACGGCAAAGCCACCATCGGCGGCGATTTTAAGGATCTGGTGGAGCACCGTTTGCGCGGACGGGCGGGCACTCCGGTTACGCTCCAGGTGAAACGACCGGGGAGCGCGAAGCCGCTTTCCTTCAATCTGGTCCGGCGCCAGCTAGCGGTTGCCGGCCCAGGGAAAAAAGAGCAGCCCAAGGGGGAATGATGCGGATCTTGTTAAAAACAGCACTGGCAGTCGCGCTGGCGCTTTCTCCCGGCTTTGCGCAGGCCCAGAACCTGCAGCAGAGCCCGATTGTGCCGCAGGCGGCGCCCAACTTGAAGTATCCCAAGATCGTCCTCTATTCGACATCCTGGTGCCCGCATTGCAAGGCGGCCAAGGAGTATTTCACCCGGAACAACATCCCCTTCATTAATCGGGACGTGGAACTCGATAGCGACGCCATGGATCTCGTTACCGGCAAGTACAAAAGCCAGGGGGTCCCCATCGTTGTGCTCGGGAACGATGCCGTCGTGCTGAAGGGGTTTGACGAGAAACGCTTCGAGAATGCAGTGGAGAAGCTCAAGAAAAAATAGATCGCTGCTGCGGCAGGGAGTTGCACAAGGGGAAGGCAGAAATGCCTTCTCTTTTTTTATCCTCTTCCCTGCTGCCGGGCACTAAAAGTTAATGATACCGACGGGTAAAGCCTCCGGCCGGCTTGACATCCAAGGCAAGAGCGGTACGGTATATCTAATTAAACTGGAACGGGTGCCCTCGGTGGCAGTCTGTTGTAACTTGTTTATTGGCGTATGACTAAAGGGGGGGCGGGATCATGTTAGGTGCAAATGCTTGGTACAGTATCGAGGAGGCCGCGGCGAAGTTCGGCGTGGAAGAGGAGCGGATCAGGGTCTGGATTAGCGAAGGCGTGGTGCGCAGCGAGGAGGAGGGGGGAGTCCCGGTCCGGGTGAATGGCGATGACATCGAAATGAAACTGCAGGAAATGACCGGGATCTAGCATCTTAGCGAAAGTTTGTTCCCGGAAGCCTAAAGATTGGCACGCTGCTGCCGATATGGTTATCTGTACCAAGCGATTCCCCGAGGATTGCTGGTGCCGGTTGTCAGACGGAGGTGGTGGTTATGGGTGAGCTGTATGTACCCGTCAATATCGAAAGCATCCAGGCGGACATCTTTCCGGATGTCGCGCTGTTTCTGCGTAGCGGCGACAAATACATCCTCTACAAGAGCCATGGCAGGAACTTCTCCACCCTGGACGCCGCGCGTCTGATGGAGAACAACGTGGAATTCCTCTTCGTGAGCCCCGCCGACCTGGAGGTGATCACCACCTTCATGGAGAACAACGCCGAGCGGGTGCTTAACGACGACACTCTGCAGCCGAAGACCAAAGGCAAAATCATCTACCAGACCTCCATCAATTTCGTGGGGGACATCTTCGAACATCCGGAAAAAGTCGCGGATTTCTCCCGCAGCAAACGCCTGGTGGAAAACCTGCTGCACTATCTGGCGAGCGACAAGGATTCCTTCAACTCGCTGGAAAGCGTCATGTCGCACAACTACTACACCTTCGTGCACAGTCTTCAGGTGACTGCCCTTTCGGTGCTGCTTCATTCCGAGGCTTATCTCCTCTCCCACGATGAAATGCTTGATGTCGGCATCGGGACCCTGCTGCACGACTTCGGCAAGATCTTTGTATCCCAGGAAATCCTTACCAAGGAGGGGAAACTGACCGCGGCCGAGCAGGAAACCTACCGCAGTCATCCCGAGGCCGGGTACCAGTACCTGAAAAAAAACACCAAGATCAGCGACATCGCTCTGGGGATCGTACGCTACCATCACGAACGCAATAACGGCAACGGCTATCCGCAGGGGCTCAAGGGGGCGGAAATCTCGCGCAGCGCCCAGGTCGCGGCGATCTGCGACGTATACTGCACCCTTACCATAGACCGCTCCTGCCGCAAGGCGCTCTCCTCCTCCATCGCCCTGCAGATCATGAAGCAGGAGATGAAGGGGTCCTTTAACGAGCGGTTGCTCGATGTGCTGGAAGGGATCGTCTGTACCGATAATCCGGGACAGTTCCTGTGAGGGGTGCCGGAAACCCTGGTACGGACCCAGGGGAAGTGAGAGCCGCAAGCCAACTGTAGCTTTACCGAACCAGCTATTTTAATGAGTCATAAGAAGGGAGGTAGCGCCTTGAGCGGAATCAGTTTTGAAGAAATCATGTTCACCATCATGTCGGCGACGCAGGACACTTTCAAGAGTTACATGGACACCGACATCTTTGCCGGCAAGGTGGAGAAGAAGATCAACCCGATGCGCAGCGACGTGGTCGGGATCATCGGGGTGGCCGGCGACCGTGTTGGCTACATTCTCTTCGCCACCGAGAAGAGTTCGGCAATCCAGATCGCCAAGGAACTGCTGATGATGGATGAGCCGGATGAGGAGTCGATCAACGATGCGGTCGGTGAGGTCTCCAACAATATCGCCGGCGTCTTCAAAACCAAGTACCACGAGCAGTACGGCTCCGTCGCACTCGGCCTGCCGCTGGTCGTTTCCGGACGCATCCGCCCCATCGCCGACCCGCCCGAGGCCGAGACCAAAGACGGCAGCATGAGCGTGCAGTGCAAGGGAGTCACCATCCCCTTCACCACCATGGACGGCCGGATCAGTTTCCGGGTCATGGTTTACATGTAGCCTCCCTCAGGCAGGACCCTTATAACGAGAACGCAAAAAGCCCCCGACGCCATAGGCACCGGGGGCTTTTCTATTGTTGCTGCGCCGGTTAGAGTCCCAGCTGTTTGAAGAAGTCGTTCCCCTTGTCATCAACCAGGATAAAGGCCGGGAAGTCGACAACCTCGATCTTCCAGACCGCCTCCATGCCGAGTTCCGGGAAGTCGATGCACTCGACCTTCTTGATGTTGTCCTCGGCGAGGATCGCCGCCGGTCCACCGATGGAGCCGAGGTAGAAGCCGCCGTGCTTCAGGCAGGCATCGGTCACCTGCTGGCTGCGATTCCCCTTGGCTATCATGATCAGGGAGCCGCCGTTTGCCTGCAGCAGGTCGACATAGGAGTCCATGCGGCCGGCAGTCGTGGGGCCGAACGATCCGGAGGCCTTCCCTTTGGGAGTCTTGGCCGGGCCCGCGTAGTAGATCGGGTGGTTTTTCAGGTACTCCGGAAGGGGCTTGCCGGAATCGAGAATCTCCTTGAACTTGGAGTGCGCGATGTCGCGGCCGACCACGATGGTCCCGGTGAGCAGCAGCGGCGTGGAGACCGGGTGCTTGGTCAGTTCAGCGAGGATCTCGGGCATCGGCTTGTTGAGGTCGATCCGGACGCCGTGCTCGTGCTTGCCGCGGTACTGCGAGGGAATGAGCCGCCCCGGATTGTCATCCATCTGCTCGACCCAGATCCCCTCTTTGTTGATCTTGGCCTTGATGTTGCGGTCCGCCGAGCAGGAGACCCCCATGCCGACCGGGCAGGAGGCGCCGTGGCGCGGCAGGCGGATGATGCGGACGTCGTGGGCGAAGTACTTGCCGCCGAACTGGGCGCCGATGCCGCATTCCTGTGCCGCTTTCAGGAGCTGCGCTTCCAGCTCGATGTCGCGGAAGGCCTGGCCGCCGTCGTTACCCGAGGTGGGGAGCGCGTCGAGGTACTTGGCGCTGGCGAGTTTCACCGTCTTCAGGCAGGCCTCGGCGCTGGTGCCGCCGATGGCGAAGGCCAGGTGGTAGGGAGGGCAGGCCGCGGTTCCCAGGGTCTTCATCTTGGCGACCAGGAACTTGATCAGGCTGTCCGGGTTGAGGAGCGCCTTGGTTTCCTGGTAGAGATAGGTCTTGTTGGCGGAGCCGCCCCCTTTGGCCATGAAGAGGAACTTGTATTCCATCCCCTGGGTGGCGTAGAGGTCGATCTGGGCCGGCAGGTTGGTGCCGGTGTTCTTTTCCTCGTACATGTCAAGCGCCACGGTCTGCGAGTAGCGCAGGTTCTCTTCCGTGTAGGTCTTGTAAACGCCCTTGGAGAGGTACTCCTCGTCCTTGACGCCGGTCCAGACCTGCTGCCCCTTCTTGCCCATGACGATGGCGGTGCCGGTATCCTGGCAGATCGGCAGTTCCCACTGGGCCGAGACCTCGGCATTTTTCAGGAAGGCAAGCGCCACACCCTTGTCGTTTTGGGACGCCTCGGGATCCGAGAGGATCTTTGCCACCTGCTCGTTGTGCTCGGGGCGCAGCAGGAAGGAGAGATCCTTCATGGCGGTGTTCGCCGTGATGGCCAGCGCCTCGGGGCAGACCTTGAGAACTTCCTTGCCGTCGAAATCTGCGACGGCCACGTACTTCTGGGTGTCCGGGAGGAGGCGGTATTTGGTCGTGTCGGGCCCGAGCGGGAAGGTGTCCTGGTACTTGAATTCGGGGGTTGCCATCGGTTCTCTTCTCCTTTTGGTGGGATGCTGGGTAGCCGTTATCTCTAGCTGTACTGCCGATCGAAAAGACGGGCACAGTCGGGGTGTATACAGTATTTCGCGAATATATTGCAAATAGCTCATTTTGTCGAGAGGGAAGTTGAGGTGGGCGATTTCTTTGGGAAAGGAGCGCCCGATGACTTTTGGAAGGGGAGTAAGGGGCGCCGTATCGATAAGGCTTTGCTTTGGCCAGAGGAGGCGGTTAATGAAATCCTTGCAGGCACTGTCGTGACGTCGAGGGCAGGTACGACCCCGGAAGCGGGCACCCGCAAGGGGGTGTCCCTACAAAATGCTTATCTGTAGGGATGCCCCTTGCGGGTAAACTGGCAAATGCCACCTTCAGCGTTTATCAGGGTAGCCGAAAATCCGCATGACCGGAGGCGCCGTCACCTGCCCGCTCACAGTGCTAGCGCCCTGGTGCAGCAGCTTCGGGAGCGCGGCGGAGCTGACTGTCGGATCCACCACCAGTCCGGTCGACAGGTAATAGACCATCTGCCGCTGGGCAAGCTGGATGCTCGTCGGAGAATTGGCTTGGTCGATCAGGAACCCGTGCGTGACGTCGGGCTGGTCGAACTGGAAATATCCTTCAGTCGGGCCGGTCGCTGCCGCCGAACTGGCGGCGGTAGCCGTCTTCGGAGCAACTATCCCGCCGGTAAGGGTCAGCATAAATGAGGAGGGAAGCCGGCCATCGGCATAGCTTAACTGGTCGAAGCCCGGGGCGACTGCCAGAGCCGCCGGGGTGCCGAGCACGCCGCGCCCGCCCAGCGCGTTACCGAAGTAGCGGGTATTCGCATTGGGTATCACCAGGTCGCCATTACTCGGCACCCCTGCGGCATTGAAGCGGGTGCTGGTCCCCTCCTGGACCGCGATCCGCCCGGAAAGGCGCGACGGGAGCAGGTCCAGGCTCTGCAGGTTGGGAAGAGGCGTGGTCATGGTGGCGGGATCTGCCGGATCGATAATTGACTGGGTCAAAAGAAAGAACTGCAGGTAGGTAGGGGTGTCCTTGACGATCCCCTTCGTCGCGAGCCCGGCGTCGATGCTCGGACCGAAGGACACGCTGTCGCGCAGCAGGTAGGCGACACGCCCGCCCGGCACGTTTAATAACCCTTTCATGTCGGAGTTGAGGCTCGCCTGGGTGTAGGGCGGGTGGCCGGTGCCCGGGCTTAGTGTCGTGTTGCCTGCCAGATAATAGGCTCCCACAATCGAGCCGAGGCTAAGGCTCAGATATTTCGGATTATGGACGGGATCCGGGGCTGCGGCCCCCAGAGCCGCGAAGCCGGCCAGGGGCAATCCGAAGCCAGGCGTACGGACGACAAGTTCCAGCCGGTGCAGGTTGAATGCGGCCTGCTGGATGTTGCTGCGTGCTGCCAGCGGCGCCCCGAGAGCAATGAAATCCTGCCCCCAAACGGTAGGAGAGCTGTGGCCGGGTACGGCGAGGGCGCCGTGCAGCGGGAGGTCGATGGCCACTACCGCAAAGTGTGCCGCTGTCAGCGCTCCGGCTACGGCCGCCACCTGTTCCTTCTGCCCGTTAATGCCGTGCTGAAAGATTACCAGGGGCCAGCCGCTGGGCGGGGGAGTGCCGGTCGGAGCGAAGTAGACAAACGGTATGGGGCGCTCCTTGTAATAAAAGCCGGTAAGCTGCCTGGTGGTAGGATCGCGGAAGGGCTGCACCACAGCGGTCGCCGCGCTGTAGCTACCGAAAGCGCCCAGATTAATGGAGCCCGGGTTGTTATGCACCAAAACGGGGTTTAGGGAAATGTCGGCGCTGATAAAGCTGCCGGTGATCACCGAGCCTACGGTTGTGGGGGCGCTCCCTGCACCCAATCCCGTCCAGTAAAGCTGCGGGGTAAGCCCCGGCGGAGTGGTCACGGTTACCGCGTTGAGTGTCGATACCCAATTCTTACCGCTAAGTCCTCCCGGCAATCCGCTTCCGGCCGCAAAGGCGCGCAGTGCGCTCTCCACCGGAATGAGGCTCGCGGTCGGAGCGCTCGGGTCGGTCGCGACGAAACCGGCGGTCGTGGTAATGAAGCGCCCGAGGACGGCGATCTCGCTTCGGTCGCTGACCGTCGTGGTCGCCGGGGCGGCCGTCAGGTCGTGCATGACCTTGGCGTAACCCGAAAGAACGAGGTTGCCGGCGGAGTCGCGCGTATCGGCCCGGATCGGCTCCAGCGCGGCGAAAGGACCGGCAAGCGGGGTGCCTGACTTGAGGGCCTCAAAGTAGACTGAGCTTGAGACCGAGCCGCCGGTGGCCGCGTCCTTCACCCGGTTGGTAACCAGGTAGAGGTAGCGGGTCCCCGGCAAAAGCGGGAAGTTCGGAAACAGGGTGAGGTCTCTGCTTCCTGCGCTGTAATGGAAAGTGAACATCCCGGTGACATCGACAAACCCGAGCTGATTGACCTCAAACGCCGTAGGGCTCGAGCTGTCCGGGATAACCTGGAACACCTTGACGTTGGAGCCGTTCACCGTGGTCGGGTCGAGCGGCGCGGTGAAGCGGAGGTAGATCGGTGCATTCACGCCGGCGACCGCATTGTTCCCACCCACCTCGTACAGGTTCTCGTAGGCGAGCGCCTCAAGCGGGGTCAGCGGAAGATTAGCCGGACGCAGACCGACGTTTCCGGTCACCGGGTCGCTGTACTGGGTTATGGGATCCTTGGCCGCAGCCGTTGCCAGGATGTTGGGGAGCGGAATGGTGCTGGTCGTGGGGTCGAACAGCGCGGCGTTCGGGCTGACGGACTCGCTGGACTGCGTGCTTGAGCTGCAGCCGAGAGAAGTCAGGATAATGAAATACAGTAGGACGCGTAGCGCGAGCTGATTCATAGTGTCACCTCTGCTGGTGTAGTGCTAGAACTTGAGGGTCAGGTTCCCCGCGAAGAGATAGGCGTCGCTCTTGAACCTGCCGTTTTCGCCGCGCAGCGTAGTCGAATCCTGGTTGTGAACGTTGCGGTCCAGGAAGTGCACCCACATGTAAGCGAGATCGAGGGAAGCCTGGTTGCCGTGGATGCCGGCGCCGAAGGCGAAGCTGTGGCGGTCGGAGTCGGGGAGCAGCGGGTCGACGGTCGCGTCGGGCACCGGCGAGACGTCGTAAGAGTAGCCGGCCCGCAGGTCGAGCTGCGGGGTCAGCGCGTATTGTGCACCGAACTTGTAGGCCCAGACGTCCTGCCAGTTCCTGGGATCAGGCTGGTTGTTGAAGGCGGCCAACTGCGCGCTGTCGAAGCTGAACTCCAGTTTGTCGAAGCAGCTCCACCCGGTCCTGGTCGCGTCGAACTCCAGGGTCAATTTGTCGGTGGGGAGCCAGGCAACAGCCAGATCGAGGCTGTCGGGGAGCGTGATCTGGGTCGAGGCGCGGCTGGTGGCGCGGGCACGGGAGTAGGGGAAAACCGCGGCACTGGAGAGTCCGATGGCCCCCAGGCCGGTCGGTGTCGTGGCGAGGAAATTGGCGTCCCCGTCGACGTCGAGGGTGATCTTGCTGCGGTAGGCGATCCCGAAGCGGTACTCCGGACGCGGTCGCCAGGCTATGCCGAAATTGTAGCCCACGCCGGTTGCCGTGCCATCCAGGCCGAGCGAGCCGAGTTCGAAGGCTCCCTGTGGGGGCGCGGGGTTGACCGGATCGATGGTCGGGCTGTAGACCGACTTCTGCAGGGAAACCATGGCGTAGGTGATGTCGAGGCCCGCGGCAACCGCCAGTTTCAGGTCGTCGAAGCGGTAGGCGACCGTCGGCTGGAAGTTGATCGGCTTGATGGAGACGTTTTGCACCTGGTTGCGAAAGACGCTGCTGTCGTCCCAACTCTTGGCCAGCGGATAGATGGAGTTAATGCCGAAGCCGAAACTTACCGGAATGCTCTCCAGGCTGTAGCTGGCGTAGAGGGTCGGAGCGACGAAGATGTCGCGCTTGGCCCGCTCAGAAACCACGGAAGTCCCGGTGCCAAGCGGCGGGTTGCCGCTGAGGGCAGTCGTGCCGGTGAACTCGGTCTGGGGAACCAGGATCGCCAGTGCACCGAGGTTCACTTGGGCACCAGGCAAAAAGGCGATCCCCGCCGGGTTGTAGAAGAGGGCCGAGGGGTCGTCAGCTTGGGCCGAGAAGGCGTTGGCCATCGCCATCGCCTTGGCCCCCTGTTCGCTTACCCTGAAGCCGGCGGCGAAGCATTCTGAATTTACCCCCCAGACGGCGCCCATCACTGCGGCGCATAGCAGCATTTTCTTCATGTGGTTCCCCCTTCGAGGCAGGGTGCGGTTCCTGCTTTTTGCATGCAACTCCAATGAACGTGACGTTATTTCGGTGACAACGCAGGTGAAACAGGTCCTTTGGCATACCGAAAGGGCCGTTGAATTCATGTGGGTTAAACTTTTTCAATCTCATGCTACTGCCGATGCCGATTAAGTCAAGCGTAGCTGTAGTCATTTTGTAATTAAAGGGGATATTGTGGGTCGTGGAGGGGAGAGATTGTGCGGGCGGGGCGGGTGCAGTATGGCAAATCGGGCGAGCGCCGGAAAGGGCGGCGCAATGTACGAAATGGCGACGCAAGGAACGGATCCCCGATTATCAACGGCGGAAACACCAGCGCTCAGGTCAGGCCATTTTAGTCGTGGGTAAAGACGCTTGCCTCGACGGCGAAGCGTTTGATCTTGCGGGTGGTGGTCTTGGGGAATTCGTCCTCGCGGAGGGTGAAGCGCTTGACCCGTTTGTAGTCGGCGAGGCCTTTCCCGGCAGCAAGCACTTCCTCCCTGATCAACTGCTCCAGGTCGGCGACGGTCAAGGCGCCTTTACCGCGCTTTCCTGCCAGATTCTCCAGCTCCTCCTGATTCGGGTAAATGACGGCATGCACCTCCTCAGCCACGGCTCCCACCCGGTGGCCGTACACCATCGCCTCGGCGATGTAGGGGCTCTTGAGCAGCTCGTTTTCCACCTCTTCAGGGTAAACGTTCTTCCCGTTGGGGGTAACGATGAGGTTCTTGACCCGACCGCAGATGGTGAGAAAGCCGTCCGGGTCGACGCGCCCCAGGTCGCCGGTCCGGTACCAGCCGTCCTTGAGCACGGCTGCGGTCGCCTGCGGGTTGTTGTAGTACCCCTGCATGACGTTCGGTCCGGTAACCAGGATTTCGCCGACCTGGTCCTCGTTGGGAGCCTCGATCCGAACCTGTATGCCGGGAAGCATCCGGCCCACGCTCCCCAGACGCCTTCCCTGCGGCTGTTCGGCTGAGATGACCGGAGAGGTCTCGGTGATGCCGTACCCCTGATAGACCGGGATGCCGAAGCTGAGCAGTCCGGTGGCGATCGCCGGATCGAGCGCAGCGCCTCCGCTGATGAATATAGTGCCTGCCCCGAAGGCGCGTTTGACTTTCCTGGTGACCAGCGGGCGGGTGATCGGATTGGCGAAGAGCAACTGCGAGAGCCGCTTCGAACCGATCTTTTTACGGATGCGCTCCAGGATCATCTGGTAGACGGCGGGGACTCCGAGCAGGAAGGTAGGCCTGACCTCGGCAAGATTCTCTCCGAGCTTTTTGATAGACTCCGCGAAAGAGACCTTGCCCCCGAGGGAGAGCGGGAGCAGTACGCCGACCACCTGTTCGAAAACGTGGTTGATCGGGAGGAAGGAGAGGGTGTGCATGGTATCGTCCAGGCTGAAGTGGCTGGCGGCTCCCTCCATGTTCGATATGATGTTGGCGTGGGAAAGCATGGCGCCCTTGGAGCGTCCGGTGGTTCCGGAGGTATAGAGGATCACCGCAGTGTCCGATCCTTCGCGCGGCGAAGGGGGGAGGGTGGCGTCATGCCGCAGGGATTCCAGAGCGAGGAGCCTCCCCTCCCGGGTAAGAGCGTTGCGGGTCGCCAGGGTCGGAGAGAAAGGGTCCTGTACTTCGCTTCGTGCAGGCTTGGATAGTGCGGCCACGCCCCAGTGCCGGTGTAGTTGGCCGGCAAGCTGCTCGATGCGGGCCACCCGCTCCGGCGGGAGCCCATGCTCGATAACCAACCCTTGCCACTCTTCCAGGAGCGCCTCCATGGCCTGAGTCGTCTTCAGGTCGCCCGCCTCGTGCTTGGCGGGGTGCAGCACGATGACGCACTGCAGAGTCAGGAGCGCCGGGACATACTCAAGCAGCGCATCGAGGTAGGGGGGATCCGTGAATATGACGCGCGCACCGCAGTCGGTCAGGATGTGGCGCAGTTCTGCGCTTTTGAGTTCTTTGTCGATGGGAATGACGACGCCGCCTGCCCGCAGGATGCCGAGGTAGCTCTCGACCCAGCGGACCGAGGATGGAGCGAGCAGGGCGGCATGCTCGCCCGGTTGAAAATTGCGCCGGATCAAGCCGGCGGCGATACGTCCTGAACCTTCCCAAAGTTCCCGGTAACTGGTCTCCTGCCAGTGCCCGGAAACCTTCTGGCGCAAGGCCGTTTTCTCGGCAAAGGTTTCGCAACGCGATCGCAAGAAGGAATCTATCGTCTGCATATAGGGATGCTCCATTGCACCGGGAAACTACCCCAAGGTATGACTGATGCTAATCAAGTGGCGATTCTCCAGTAGTTATACCAAGATTCGCGCATTGCTGCTAGAGCCGAGTGCAAAAGTCCGTTGCAAAGGGCGGCAACGGGGGCAGCCAGTGTCAATGCATGGTTTCCCCGGTCACCATCTCTCCGAGCATCTTGCGAAGCGCATCCTCTTCCACGAAGCAGAAAAGCTCGCTCCTCCCGAAGACGACTTCGACGCAGCCGCGCATGCTTTTGAGCGTCACTGATACTTCGTGAACGCCGTTGCCCAAAAGGCCGAAGTAGAGCTGCTCGCTACCGTTTCCCGTCTTCCTGGGTTCCCTGCCGCGCAGTTCGAAGTACACAGCTTGGTCCAGTGTGTCGTTAGTCAGGTAAATCATGATGCACCTCCCTGGTTTTTCTATACTGTAGTCCAGGGTAGTGACAGAATAAGTCGCAACTGCGCGAGGCCCGTCGCGCGCAGGGGAGAATTCTTGACTTTTAACGTGATTGTCTGGAAAGTGGCGGAAGATGTTCCCGCAAAGGAGTTTTTTATGGAGGAGGACCGCATCAAGTGGGACACCCGGTACGGCGGAGCGGAGTATCTTTTCTCTTTCACCCCCTCCAGGTTCCTGGCTCAAAGCCTTGGCTTGCTGGAGGAACTGTTACCGGTCAGTCGGCGAGCGCTGGACATCGCTTGCGGGGAAGGGAGAAACGGCATTTTTCTGGCTCAAAATGGTTTCGAGGTGACTGCTGTGGACATCTCACAGTGCGGGCTCAACAAGGGAGTCAGCCGGGCGGCCGAACTGGGGGTGCAGGTGAACTTCGTTCAGGCAGACCTGGAAACTTTCTGGCCGCAGGAAACGTATGACCTCATCGTCAACTTCAATTTTCTGCTGAGGCCGCTTATCCCCGCCATGGTCGATTCTCTCGCGCCGAACGGTGTCATTGTCATGGAAACGATCATGAACACGCCTTCGCTGCAGGGGAGGCACACCAAAAGCTTCCTGCTGCACCCGGGAGAACTCGAAACGCTTTTTTCGGGGTTTGACGGGAGCATCTTGCTTTTTGAAGAAGAGAGTTCGGGGGATACCCCGGTGGCGCGGGTGATTTTTAGGAAGGCAGGCTAAGGATAAGGATACGGTTGAGGTTGAGTGAACCTTAAGCAGTTCGAGGCTAAGGTCGAGGCAGTACACACCTGAACCTTAGCCTCTTTTTACTGGCTATCTTAGCATGTTCGCTTGACCGTCCGGGTCGTGTAGAGACGCATTGCATGCGGCGACAGTGCTGAGACGCATGCAATGCGTCTCTACCTGGGGGCCAACTGGCGACCTACCTTGAGAGCAGCTCTCCGGTAACTTCTAACTAAACCTCAAACTAAACCTGATTTATCTGGTGCCGAGATAGACGGTGGCGATGCCGCCGGTCAGATCGAAATGCTGCACGTCCTTAAACCCCACTTCGGTCATCATCGCCTTGAAACTTTCCCGCGAAGGAAATTCCAAAACGGAATCCGGAAGATAACGGTAGGCACTTTGCCTGGAGAAGAGGCCGCCGATCACGGGGAGCATCTTCAGAAAGTAAAAGTGGTACAGCGACCTGAAGAGCGGTGCGGTCGGAGTGGAGAATTCCAGGATGACGATCTTCCCTCCATCCCTCAGTACCCGACGCATCTCGGAAAGCCCCTTAAAGCGGTCCACGACATTCCTGATCCCAAAGGATATGGTGGCCGCATCGAAGCTCTTCTCCTCGAAGGGGATTTCCTCGCAGGGCGCGACTTGCAGGGTGATGCGGCCCGAGTAGCGTGATCCTTCTACCTTGACGCGTCCCAGGTCAACCATCTCGGGGCAGAAATCGACTCCGACGATGCTGACGGATGCCGGAGTCTGGGCGGCAATCTCAAGTGCGACGTCGCCGGTACCGGTTGCCACGTCAAGTACCCGCCCCGCACCGATGAGGCCGATCTTGCCGACTGCGAAACGGCGCCAGCGGCGATCGATCCCGAGCGACAGAAGCCTGTTCAGCAGGTCATAGCGCGGCGCTATGCTCCCGAACATGGCGCGTATACGTTCACCCTTCTCCGACAATGCGTACATATTTTCCTACCTTTTTAATGCTTAAAATGCTATAGATTTTAACCTGTTTGACAGCGCAGAACGCGCCCGCGGCTTGTTTTTTAGCATAAAGCCGCCCGGCTTGCCAGTAAAAACGGTAAATACTCCATTCCCTGTCGGTGCCCAAGCAACGGACCGATCCCAACACAGGAGCTAAAAACGTGCTGCCGCACTTCCGGCCTCAAGACATTGCCGACATTCTGATCATGTCCTTCCTGGTCTACCAGCTCTACAGCTGGTTCAAGAATACCAAGGCACTCCAGGTTGTACTGGGTCTGCTCTTCCTCGGCATCATCTACGTGATAACCAAAAATCTCGGGCTCTTCATGACGAGTTGGATCCTCCAGGAACTGGGAACGGTTTTGCTGATCCTGCTGATCGTGGTGTTTCAGGCGGAGATCCGGCAAGCGCTCTACCGACTAAGCCTGCTGCGCAAATTCTTCGACCGGCAGGAAACGGTGCTGCGCATCGACCTGCTGGAGTTCTCGGCTGCGGTCTTCAGCCTGGCGGCGCAGCGTATCGGCGCTCTGATCGTGTTCCAGCGCGAAGAACTTCTGGACGATTACATCCTGCATGGCGTACCGCTGGAGAGCCTGGTAAGCGGCCAGTTAATCACCAGCATATTCATCACCAGTTCACCGCTGCACGACGGCGCTGTGCTGATCAGGGACGGCCGGTTGGCACTTGCTTCCTGCCACCTGCCGCTTTCGATAAGCGCCGAAATTCCGCAGCATCTGGGGACCCGGCACCGGGCCGGTATCGGCCTCTCGGAGCGCTCCGACGCCGCAATCGTCATCGTCTCTGAGGAGCGTGGCGAGGTCTCTCTGTCGCTCGAGGGGGTACTGGAAACCATCGGTTCTCCGGCCGAACTCCACGAGAGGCTCACTGCGCTGCTGCTGCCGCTCTCCCGTGAGGCTCAGCGGGTCAGCATCAAGGCCAGGTTCTTTAGCAATTTTGGGCCTAAACTGGCGGTTTTGTTCCTGGTCCTGGTAAGCTGGCTACTCATCACCTATCGGCAGGGAGAAATCCTCAACGTTTCCGCGCCGATCAAGTTCCATAACCTGCCCGATTCTCTGGTCCTGACGCGCAGTGCTCCGGAAGCGGTGGACCTGCAACTGAAGGCGTTTTCTAACTTGGTAGATTCACCGCAGGATCTCAAAGTCGTGGTTGATCTCGATCTGGCCAAGGTGAAAGAGGGTGGCAACAGCATCACTATCAAGAAGGATAATATCAAACTGCCGCCGGGTGTCGTCGTCGACAGTATCGACCCATCCATAGCCCGGGTCTACGCCGAGCGCAAGGTGCGCAAGGATGGTGCGCCGAGGGTGCGCTAACCTCGAAAACCAGTGACTTCTGATGCCGGGACCTGCCAAAGGAGTCGCGTGCCAAAGGTGAAGTAACCGTCGGAAACCATTGATTAATATGAAGAAGTGCCGTCCGCTTCAGCGCGGCCGCTATCATTAATGTTGACACTGTGACACAATTGTTATATAAAACAGCCAACATCCCGCACAGTTTTAAAACAAATGAAGGAGGATTAATGATACATCGCCTTAAGCTACTAGCCCTAAGCATTATCATCCTTTGCCTCCCTTCCCTGGCCCATGCCGCTAAGACCCATCGCGTAAAAAAGAACGAAACAGTCCGTACCCTCGCGAAGAAATATCACGTCACAGTGGAAGAGCTGAAGGCTGCTAACAACCTGGTCGGAGACAACATAAAGCCGAGGCTGCTCCTGGTTATCCCGCCTCGCACCGTCGCCGCCTCCGGATCCGTCGTCGCCTCCGCTTCTGCCTACAAGGTGAAGAAGAGTGAGACGCTGTCGCGCATCTCCCAGAAGACCGGAGTTTCTGTCGCGGAGTTGAAGCGGCTCAACGGCATCAGCAGCAGTCGGGTTAAGGCAGGAAAGGTTCTGGTTCTGAGGGAAAGTGCCCCGGTAGAAGAGCAGCGCCCCAGGGTCGCGGTCGTGCGCAAGATGCAACTGCGTCACGGTGATCTCTTTAGTGAGAAGGATTATGAGCAGAGCCTGCAGGAATTGGCAGAAACTGAGCCTGAACGCCAGGTCGATCTACGTAAAAACACCGAACTGAAGGTCGACGGCATGAAGGAACTGAAGAAATCGGCTTATGGTTTCCTCGGCACCCGCTACCGCTTCGGCGGCAGTTCCAAGTCTGGCGGCATCGACTGCTCCGGTTTTGTTCAGAAAGTATTCCGTGAACTCGAGGTGTCGCTTCCCAGGACCGCACGCGAGCAGTTTGAGGTCGGAAGCACCGTAGCCCCGGGCGATCTTCAGAAGGGCGATCTGATCTTTTTCAGCACCTATGCCGCGTACGCCTCACACGTGGGAATCTACCTTGGTAACAACAGGATGATCCACGCTTCCTCCCGGGACCGGCAGGTGGTCATCTCTCCGATGAACACCGCTTATTTTCGCTCCCGTTACCTGGGCGCCAAGCGGATCACCCAGGTGAACCCGGACGTTTTCAAGCTTGACGACCTGATTCTCGGTGTTGAGGAAGAAAATCCCGATGAGGCTATGAAAAACGATTCCCTCGGACTGGCTAGCAGCAACTAACGGCGGAAAATACATAGTTAACTCCTTTGAATCCGGCCTTTGGCCGGATTTTTTTTTAGTCATGGGGCGGCTTCTCTGGGGTATGATGGGGAGCCATTGCTGGTGCTCATTGAGCGTTCCGGGTCCTTTCGGGATGTTACTTCCTTTTCCGTGACTTGCCAGGTCAGATATTATTGAGCCACCTAACTATCTCAAGCGAGTGCAGATGAAAGTATTATTAGCATACAAGTGCCATCCCGAAGGGGCCGACGACCCATTCACCTCGCTGGTGCCGGTGGGCCTGCTGAGCCTCGACGCGCTGCTGCGCGATCTCGGGCATGAGGTAACCCTGGCGAATTTCTCCGGATACGAATGGAAGCAGGTGCGCCAGATCCTGCAGAAGTTGCGACCCGCTCTGGTCGGGATTTCGCAGTTCACCCACAATCGTGTCGATTCGCTGAGGCTCGCTCGCCTCGCCAAGGAACTTGATCCGGGTTGCTTCGTCGTCTTGGGAGGGCCCCATGCCACCCACGCTTGCCTGGAAACCCTGGCAAGCCAACCGGCGCTCGATGCGGTCGTGCTCGGGGAGGGCGAGGAAACGCTCAAGGAACTTTTGGAGGTGGTCACAGCTGGCGGGAGTCTTGCCGGGGTGGCGGGGATTGCCTATCGCGAGGCGGGAGAGGCGGTGCGCAGCGCCCCGCGCGGGGCGTTGGAGAACCTGGACGCGCTCCCGATAGCCGGTGCCCGCATCGGGAACAGCATCGGTGTCGATTACCGGCGTCAGTTGGAGTTCGTCATCACCTCGCGCGGCTGCCCGGCCAGCTGCCTTTTCTGCTCCTCGCCGCTTTTCTGGGGCAAAGGGGTTCGCTTCCGCTCGCCAGCCTCCGTTGTCGCAGAGTTGCGTCTACTTCGCGAGCGCTACGGCCTCGTCTACTTCTCCTTCCGGGATGACACCTTTACGGCAGACCGGGGGCGGGTGTTGGAGATCTGCCGACTGCTGGAGGCGGCCAGGCTCGGCATCCTCTGGAATTGCCAGTCCCGCGTCACCGCGGTGGACGAGGAGATGCTAATTGCCATGAAGCGGGCTGGCTGCGAATGCATCCAGTTCGGTGTCGAGTCCGGATCACCCGCGGTTCTGAAGGCGCTCGGCAAGCGGATTACACCGAGCGATGTGGAGAACGCGGCCGCAGCGGTGCGTCGAGTCGGTATCAACCTGTCGATCTACCTCATCACCGGGGTGCCGGGGGAAGGGGAGAGCGACCTGCAGGAAACGGTCAGGCTCATCGGCAAGATCCGGCCCCAGGATGGCCAGGTCTCTCCGCTTGTCTACTATCCGGGGACCCAGCTCTTCGCCCGCGCCGTGCGCAGCGAGGCGGTCCCGGCGAGCCTCTTCGACTCGGAGGGGGGCGAAGGATTCCTGGTGCGTCAGGACCCCTTCGTGGAGCGCGCCCGGCGCTCGATCATGAAGGCCTTAGGGAAGGCTGCCGAAAAGGCGCGCTTTAGCAGCGTGGAGTTTGCCCGGCAGCGCACCTTAGTGGGCTATTCGTTCGTGACAGAAATGCTCTGCGCGGAGTCTCTTGAGGAGGAGGGTGACTGGGAAGGTGCTTTGGCGCTGCAGCGCGGCATGATCAAGGCTGAGCCGGAAAATCCTTGGGGCTTTTTGCTGCTGGCGGGGCTGCAGGGTCGGCTTGGACGGTTTCCCGAGGCACGCTCTGCCTATCTGAGTGCCCTGGAACTGGTCCCGCGTCACCTGCCGGCTATCCTTGCCCTGGGTGAGATCGCATTGGAGCAGGGTGACGCCAAGGAGGCTCGGAGGCTCTTCACGCAGGCTCTGGAGCTCGCGCCCGGCGACCCCGGCGCGTTGGAAGGGCTTGACGCGGTAGGAGCGGCCTAGCACGGAGCTTGAAGCTGGATGGCACCTACAGCCAGACAACTGTTCCTGTAGAGACGCATTGCATGCGTCTCAGCGCCGGTGCCATCTAGTTTAATAAGTGCGATTAGGATGAAGGAGACGCATGCAATGCGTCTCTACTTTTGATTGGGTGAGGACGCATTGCATGTGTCTCAGCGCCGGCGCCATCTAGTTTAGTAAGTGCGCTTAGGATGAAGGAGACGCAATGCGTCTCTACCCTAAGCAAGCAGAAGGTTCATTAATGGTTGGGTTGTATTGCGTTTCCTTGAGCCAAAAAAAGGGGGCACGTCCGTTACCGGTCGTGCCCCTTCTTTTATTGCTGGTTTGTCGCTCGGACTTATTTGTTGACTGCGAGGCCCGGTGCAAAGATGATCTTTTCAAAGGTACGCTTGAGGGTCTTGCTCGAGAAGTTGACCATCGGAGGTGAATCCGGGAACTCGACAGTGTCGCCAACTTTCACTTTGGTCTGCATAACTGCAACCCAAAGCTTCTGGCCGTTTTCGTCAACCTGAACGTAGGTGTAACCGCCGGAGTCCATGGTTTCAGTGACTTTGCCTTTGTGCCCTGCGCCAGCTTTGATCTCCTGCGGCTTGAGGCCAGCATGGGGGTCAGCGCCGGGAGCAACTGCGGGCATCTGCCCTGCGGGTGCCGCTTCGGGTGCCATTGCCTTAGGTGCTTCTTCCTTTTTCTTGCAGCCGGCAGCTGCCACAGCAACAATTGCCAACATGACTACTAAAGTCTTCTTCACGTTTCCTCCGAGTTGGATAAATTTAAGCTTTAACCGCGGTCAAAATAGCACAACTTTCCTGTGCTGTACAATAAAAAAAGTTACTTGAATGCAACACTCTGCTTTGTTCTGCGCCTACTTGCCAATGATGACCTCACCCGTATCTGTAAACAGTTTCGCCGGCAACTCGAAAACCCTCTTGAAGATGTTCAGCACTCCTTTGGCGAGAGATTTGACAGGCACGGCGGTAACGTGGGGATCCTCAATCGGTCCCTTCGCCTCGAAGTAGGTCGTGATGAGCGTGTGGTCCTTGCCGGTGAGTATCCAGCCGACGATCGGGATGCGGCTCACCACTTTGTCGACGCTTTGCAGTGGCTGCACTCCTATGGTGAGGTCGAGCTTGTTGCGCGCCAGGTCGAATTTGCCGACGGTGGAGATGTTCATGGCGTTACTGTCCAGCAGCAGGTTCTGGGTTGAGGCAATCCCGTCACGGATGGCAAAGTCGCCGGTTATCTTGTTAAACGGCATCCCCCCCGAAACCATGTCCGGGAGTTGGAACTTGAAGAGCTGCGAAACGTTTAGTATGGAGAAGACTTTGGAGAGGGTGGAGAATTTTCTGATGTTGCCATGTTCGACCTTGAGCTTCACCGCGCCCAGGGCGCTCTGCTTCAGCTCCGCGGCGCTCTCCCCCTTAACGGAAAGCTCGCCCTGCAGTGAGAGAGATCCCACCACCTCCTGCTTCTGTACGCCGAGCGCGTGCAACAGTTTGTCGGCGGAGACCTGCTGTAGGTTGCAGTTGACCTGGTAGCGCGGGGAGGCTGAGCCGAAGTCCATGCGGACCTTGCCCGAGACCTCGCCGTCCAGGCAGGAAAAGTCCACCGGCTGCAGGTAAAGGATTTTATCCTCCAGCATGACCAGGCACTTGAGCTTTTGGAAGGAAATCTCCCGCGCCTTACCCTCGGCCGCGCTGAGATGCGCCTTAAGGGTGAAGTGGGTGCCAGTTCCTCCCTGCTGGGAGCCGAAAAGCGGGAGCAGATCCTCCAGCTCGAAGTGCGGCGAATTGACCACCAGGTCGATATGCGGGTGCTCCAGGTCCTGGACACTCCCCTTCAGTTGCAGCACGGTTTTTCCCAGTTGCCCGGAGAGCGTGCTGATCTGCAGGTTGTCGTTTTTGAGCGAGAGCGTCCCCTGAACCCGTTCCGCCCGAAGCGCCGTCTTTCCGGTGAGAAACCCGAGGTCAGCCAGATCGAGGAGCGGTGAGGAGAAGGTGAGTGCCAGAGTGGGCGACTTGAAGCCGGTCAGGCTCCCATGGCCGCTGATGCTGGAACTCCCCAGCCGTACCGAGAGCTGGGTGCTCTCCAGCGAGTCGCCATTAAAGTGCAGGTTGCCGTTCACCCCGCTGACAGATTTGATCCGTTCGCCCGGTTTGAAAGAGAAACCGGCGAGCGCAATATCCCCGCCCCAGGAGAGCGTGTCGAGATCCGCACCCTTGGCCTGCAGCGTCGCCTGCAGCCTGCCTGCTGGCTGGTATTTTCTGGCGGATGGGACCATGGGCGCGACCTCGGCGGCGGAAAACTGGTTCGTCTTCAGCTCGAGGCCTACCCCGCCTCCGTAGCGACTGACGGCGCTCGCCGTCAGCGCGAGCGGCGCCAGGGCGTAGTGCGAATTGGCAAGCCGGAATTGCTCCTTGTCGAAGCTCCCCCGGAAGGAGAGTGTGTTGCTGCGCCCGGCGGGCTTTGCCACCAGGTCGGGGAGGCTGTAGGACGCGCCGGTGAGGTTCCAGTCGCCGGAGAGGTTGTAGAGCGCGGTAGTTCCCTCCCCGGTCAGCTTCAGTTGGGACCCTTCGGAGAGCGTGGCCTTATCGCCATGTCCGTGCCCCAGGAGCCAGGCGAGCTCCCCCAGTCTTGGCTGCAGGTTCATGCCGAAGAGGTAGCGGGTCGGCACCACGAGCGGATAGTCCGCGATGCGCCCCTCGAGCGTGAAGGGGGAGGCGCCGAACCTGCCGCTCATCCCCTTCAGGTTAAAATCCTTGCCGGCGAGCTCCAGCTCCCCCTTGATGGCGCTGAAGACCGGGATCCCCGAGCCGTAGTTGACCGTGCCGTCCTCGACGTGGGCCCGTATCAGCAGGATATTGTAGTTCGTGCCCCGCTCCATGTGGAGGATCTGGCTGATCGTGCCGTCTAGTCGCCCCTCATCAAGCCGGTAATACCCCCCGTTGATCTTTTGCTCGATGAAGTCCGCGGTACCCTGGACGATGATGCCGTAGGGGATGAACTGACGGAATTCCTTAAGGTTGAAACGATTACTGGTTGCCTTGGCGGTGATGCGCAGGTCCTTGCCGTAGATGTCGGAGAGCCGGCAACTCCCCTGCACGTTGAGGCCGTCCACGTTGAGCTTAACGGCGCCTATGTTGAAGTCCCGGTCGGTGAGCTCCAGCTCGTAGGCGGCTTTCACCGATTTCGGGGCCAGCAGTGCATGGAACACCTGCGGATAGTCGAGGCGCAAACCGGTGACCTGCAGATCTCCCTTCATCTTGAAGGCGGCGAGTCGCCCCTTGAAGCTGGTGTCGAGTTCCAGGTTCCCGGCGAGGCTTTTAAAGGGGAGGTAGTGGCCGTAGTAGGGCAAGAAATGACCGGCGTCAAGAGGGCCGCTGCGCAGCCGGGCGCTGATCTCTGTAGCGCTTATCGGCTCGCCTTTGGCAGCGATCTTAGCACTTCCGCCGAGGAAAATCGGCACTTTCCGGGAACCGGATTTGAGTTTGCCGGAGAGTTTAAAGTCGCAGTTTTTTCCGCGGGTGAGCTGGCTTAGGTAGAGGTCCGTTTCGGAGAGCTCGGTGACCAGCGGAGTTTCGGAGAAGATCGAGTCGGCAAAGGTGATGTTTGCGTTCTTGAGCTCGATCCCCTTGATCGCCGGGGGAGGCGCTCCCGGAGTCCCCTCAAAGAGGTCACTCACGTTGAAGACCCCGTTCCTGTCGCGGCTGAGGCGCAGCACCGGGTGATCGAGTCGCATGCGCGTCAGCACGACCTCCCGGCGCAACAGCGGGATCAGGGCGATCTTAATGGTGAGGTCGTCGGCCCGGACAAAATCGTCCTTGCCGTTTTTCTCCTTGATGGTCACCCCGATGAATCGGAAAGCGAGTCCGTAGCGGAAGGAGAAATCCCCCGTCTGGTACTGCAAATCCCTCTTCAAAGCGCTTCTCACCTGTGCGGCGATCTCAGCCTTGTAGGTATCGAGATCCAGGAACCGCAACAGGAGGCTCCCCCCGACCACGACGATCGAGACGATAGTTGCCAAAAGCGGCAGGAGCCAGGCTCTTTTACTCTTCAATCGCATTAATTTATCCGATGCCGGCGGCGGCCTGTCAAGCGGCGGCGTCCGCGGGAAGTTCGATGATGAAGCGGCTACCCTTGGGGAAGTTTTCCTTTGCCCGGATAAAACCGTGGTGGTCGGTGATGATCGTGTTCACGATGGCAAGGCCAAGCCCGGTGCCGCTCTTTTTCCGGGAGAAGTAGGGCTCAAAAAGTCTGGGGCGGTCTTCAGGCGCGATGCCGTGGCCGGTGTCGGAGACACTGAAGGTGACCATTTTAAGCTCGGTGTCGTAGGCGGAGGCAACCTCGATCTCCCCTGCCTCCTCTCCCTCTATTGCCGCGACCGCATTGTCCAACAGGTTGATGAGCACCCGCTTGATCTGGTCCCGGTCCAGCAGGATGGGTGGCAAGCTGTCGTCGGTCTTCAGGGTGAAGCTGATGGAGCGGTGCGCCTGCTGGTACAAGGTGAGCGCCTCCTTGAGGATTGCGTTCAGATCGTTCGGGGAGGGGACCGAGGCGGGCATCCGGGCGAAGTTGGAGAACTCGTCCACCAGCCCCTTCAGTTCATCGACCGATTTGATGATCATCGCAGTGCAGTCGTCGAACACCTTTTCCTCGCCCTCGAAGCGGGAAAGGTAGCGCTTTCTGAGGCGCTGGGCCGAGAGCTGGATCGGAGTCAGCGGGTTCTTGATCTCGTGGGCGATCCTGCGTGCCACCTCGCGCCAGGCCGCCATGCGCTGCGCCTTGATGAGTGAGGTCAGGTCGTCCAGCACCACCACCATCCCCATGAAGAGGTCGTTTTCGTCCTTGAGCACGGTCAGGTTGGTGAGCAGGGTAAGTTCCCCCTCGCGCATCGGGATGGTCACCTGCCGGGTAATGGAGTCCTGCTTGGAGAGGACCATGTCGCGCAAGAGGCCCTTGACGATGTCCAGGTGTTCGGGGCGCAGCACCTCGCGGAAGTTGTGTCCCGCGACCTTGTCCATGTTAATGAGCAGCAGCTTCTCGGCAGATTTGTTCACCGTCGTCAGCAGGCCATCCTTGTCGACCGAGATAATGCCTGCGGTGACGTTAGCCAGCACTGCCTCCATGTAGCGGCGCCGCTGCTCCAATTCCAGGTTGCTCTTTTGCATCTCGGCATTGATACCCTGCAGCGCCAGCTGGTTCTCCCGCAGGTCCTGAGTCATGGAGTTGAAGGAGGCGATCAGCATGCCGATCTCGTCGTGCCCCCCCTCTCCCAAATGCACGTCCAGGTTTCCTTCCGCCACCTGCCGGGTCGCCTCGGCGAGCTCCTGGATCGGAATGGTGAGGCTCCTTGCCAGGTAGACTCCGGTCCAGACTGCCAGGAAGACGATCACCATGGTGATCAGGAAGAGGGTCAGGATGTACCCGGTGGTGATCGGGTTCTTCATGATCTTCAGCTGCCGGAACTCATGGTAGGACGCGGTTATCTCGCGCATCTTGGCGACCATGGAGTAGGGGACGTAGTAATTGACCACGATGACCCCGACCACGTCCTCCTTGTTCCAGTTGGAGCGCACCGGCACGATGCCGCGGATCAGGTCCGCCTTGCCGATGGCGTTCACCCGGGTCAGCTCCTGGCCGGAAAGTCCTACATTGATGTCCTCGGAAGAGGGGTTGGTAAACTCACCTGCCGGCAGCTTCGGGTTTGCCGCGCGGATCAGCTCCTCGCGCTGGGAGGAAAACACTTCCACGACTCCCAGGTTGTACTCTTTCTGCTTCTGGCGCACCAGCGCCTTCAGGGCGGGGAGGTTCTCCTCGTTCAGGAGCTTTCTCTCCTTGATGGCGTCCGAAATCTGCTGGCCGTAATAGAGGGCGTTGGCGGCGGAGCTCTTGTAGTAGGTCTGCGCCACCTCCATCGACTCGTTGAGCGAGTTCTCCACCTGCTTGTTGAACCAGTTCTGGATGCTGTTGGTGATGAACCCCGCCGAGACGAAGAAGAGGAGCATGGTGGGAACCAGCGAAAGCGTCACGAAGGCGAGCACCAGCTTGGTGCGCAGTCTTGACCCGGGGGCGTTCTTGCGCCGCTCCAGTAGTAGCTTGGCGATGTTCCTGAAGACCAGGTAGACCAGCAGTATGATGAGCAGGATGATGACGTTGATGATGCCGAAGATGGTGATGTTGCTACCGATCGGCACCTCGGAGTTGAGGCGCGACAGGTGGATCTCGGCGGAGGTCAGCAGCAGGATGGCGAGCAGCGACAGGAAGACGATGACCGCCTCGCGCTTTCTCTTTCTAAGCTCCGCCGGCGGCAGGCCGGAGCCCGCTGTCTCGGGAGCGGGAGCCCCCATATCTGGTCTGGTTGGCATCAGGACACTCTATACGAAAGGTTGTTGGAATTCAAGTGGGTTACCGGAGGTGCCAGGAAAAAGAGCAGCCTCTTCGGGCTCAGGCAGGGAGGGCGCACCAGGGTAGCAAAAGAAAAGGGCGAACACGAGGTTCGCCCCTACATCCTTGGTTATTCGATTCTGTGGGACGACCCTGAACAACGAGCTAGATCTGCATGGATGTCGAGGTCATTCCGTAGGGGCGAATCTTGTATTCGCCCGCCTCTGAACCTGCCCTCAGGCCTCCAGCCAGGAGAAGTCGGGAAGGAGGTTGAAGGGTGCGTTGACCGCCTGGGGGGTGAACTCCACCAGGGAGAAGCAGTCAGGCCGCTTCAGTAGCTCGGTCACCAACTTGTGGTTCAGGTCGTGCCCGGACTTGGTCGCCTTGACGTGGCCAATCAGGCGGTGCCCGGCGAGGGCGAGGTCGCCTACCGAGTCGAGAATCTTGTGACGTACGAACTCGTCAGGATATCTGAGCCCTTCTTCGTTCAAGACTCCTTCGTCGCCGATGACGATGGCATTATCCATCGAGCCCCCCAGTGCGAGGCCGTGCGACTTGAGCATTTCCACTTCGGCCAGAAAGCCGAAGGTGCGGGCCGAGGCGATTTCGCTGGCGAAGGCGTGCGGGGTGAAGGTCAGCGACCTGGTCTGGCTGCGCACCGCCTGGTGGGCGAACTGCATGTCGAAGGATATCTTGTAGTGGCGCGACGGGATGATGGAGATCTTCTTGTCACCCTCGATGACGCTGACCGGTTTTTTGATGACCAGGTATTTGCGGGCCTTGCCGCTTCCCTTGGTGCCGGCCTTGACGATCCCTTCCACGAAGGCGGCTGCGCTGCCGTCCATGATCGGTACTTCGGGGCCGTTGATGTCGACGTGGGCGTTGTCGATGCCGCAGCCGTAGAGGGCTGCCATCAGGTGTTCTATAGTGGAGACGCTGGCGTCCCCGCAGCCGATGCTGGTGGAAAGTCTGGTGTTGACGACATTAGCGGCGCGCGCCTCGATGGAGACGGCGGGGGTGAGATCGACCCGGTGGAACACGATCCCGGTACCTGCCTCGGCGGGGCGCAGGGTAAGGGTGATCAGTTTTCCGGTGTGCAGGCCGATGCCGCTGAATGCTGCTTGGTTCCTCAAGGTTTGTTGAAATATCATGGCGTGCTCCCTGCCGCATTTAATCAGTGTACGGACTATTAAGCAAGGAGCGGGCCAAAAAGTCTTGTGGACAGTTGTTGGATAAAAGCTCGCTACTCCAAGGCTTTGCCCGCAAGGCACTCCCCCCGGGCGCCACTCTGGGCGGTGCGGGAAAGTGGCGTGTGGTGTAAAAGCAACAATGGGGTGAGGCGTTAATGCAACACTTAATTGCACGAGGCGGATTACGGTGTGGGAGCGGCACTGCCGGGTGGAGGGGGACGGCGTTTGGACAACATTAAAGGCGTCCGGAGCGGATGATGGCGATCATCCACCAGAATCCGATGACGCCGGCGCAGAGGTAGCCAAAGAGGGCGAAGGCGGGAAGTCCGAGCAGCAGCGGGCCGCGGTTGGTCTGCATGGAGATGGAGGAGCCGATCAGCAGCGCCGCAATGATGAGGCTCAGGGATAGCCGGTTCGCCGAGCGGTCCATTTCCCGGCTGAAGCGGTCCAGCCCGCGGTGCTCCAGGTCGATGCGGAACTTGTTCCGGTTGATTTTGTTCAGCACCTCCCTGATCTCCTGCGGCAGGTCGCGGGCCAGGCCCAGGTAGGCTTCCAGCGCCTCGGCCATATCCTTCATGAGCCGGACGGGGGAGTGCTTCTCGCGCAGGGCGTCCTCCAGAAAGGGGCGCAGGTGCCCGACCATGTCGAACTGCGGGTCGAGTTCCCGTCCCATCCCCTCCACGATCACCAGCACCTTCACCAGCATGGTCAGGTCCGGGTGCATTTTGATACGATGCGTGGAGATGAGGTCGATGAACTCCAGAAGCATCTTTCCCACCTCGATGTCCTTGAGCGGGATCTCGAGGTAGCCGTCGATGAAGTCGGCGAGCCCTTTTTTCAGGGAGCGCATGTTGAGGGTTTCGTTGATCTCGCCGGCGCCGACGATGGTGTGGATCAGCCCGTCCACGTCACGCCTGATGACCGAGCTGAGGACGTCGGTCAGGTAGCGCTTCAGGCCGGGGTCGAGTCGGCCGACCATGCCGAAGTCGAGCAGGCAGATGACGTTTCCCGGCATGATCAGGACGTTTCCCGGGTGGGGGTCGCCATGGAAAAAGCCGTGGTCCAGCACCATCTTCAGGAAGGCGACGGCGCCGCGCCTGGCAATCTCGCAGCGGTCGAGGCCCGCTGCCTCGAGCGCGGCCAGATCGTTTATCTTGATGCCGCTCACGTACTCTAAGGTGAGGACCTCTTTGGCGGTCGCCTCCCAGTAGACCTGCGGAAAGTAGAGGGTGGCGTCCCCGGCAAAGTTGTCCCGGATCTTCTCGATGGCGTGCCCCTCGCGTGAGAGGTCCATCTCGCGGCGGATGGTGTAGGCGAACTCCCGCACCACGCCGACCGGATCGTAGATGTCGCTCCCCGGCATGTGGCGCTCCAGCAGGTAGGCCAGGTCCATCAGGATGTCGATATCCGTCTCGACCGCCTCGATCACCCCGGGGCGGCGCACCTTCGCCACGACATCCTCGCCGGAGTTGAGTCGGGCGCGGTGCACCTGCGCTATGGAGGCGGCGGCGATCGCTTCCGGCTCCAGGAACTGGAAACGATCGCTTATGGGGACTCCCAGAGCCTGTTCGATCTGGTCTTGGATCTGTTCGAACGGTATGGAGGGAACGCTGTCCTGCAGGCGGGCGAACTCCTTTATGAAGGAGGCCGGGATGATGTCGGCACGCGTCGAGAGGAGCTGCCCCAGCTTAATGAAGGTGGGGCCGAGTTCCTCCATGGCAAGTCTCAGCCGCTCCG
>JGI24143J45723_1000233_pt1 | contig 30219 bp, 23 predicted proteins | sample BarGraIncu00432A_FD_45723 | JGI IMG/M metagenome (IMG submission 45723) | reverse complement strand
TGACCTCCTTCGCGAGCGACGAGCCGATGGGGTGCTACGACGACCTCGACCTGGGCGACACCTTCTTCCTTTGGGGAGCCAACATGGCCGAGTGCCATCCGGTGCTCTTCTCCCGGATGATCGACAATCGCCTAAAGAACAAGGATGTCAGGATCATCGACATCGCCACCCGCCACACCCGCACCTCGCAGATGGCCGACCAGTACGTGAAGTTCATCCCCCAGTCGGACCTGGCGATCCTGAACTGCATCGCGCACGTCATCATCCGCGACAAGCTGTACGACGCAGCCTTCATCAAGGACCACGTCGTCTTCAAAAAGGGGAAGGAGAACATCGGCTACGGGCTGGAGGACAAGTTCAAGTTCGCCGACGAGGCGAAGCTGATCGGCTTCGAGGAGTACCAGGCCTTCGTCAAGAGCTACACCCCGGAGTACGTGGAGAAGCTCTCCGGCGTCCCGGCGGCGACCCTCGTCGAACTGGCCCATCTTTACGCCGACAAGGAGCGTAAGGTGGTCTCGCTTTGGACCATGGGGTTCAATCAGCACACCCGCGGCACCTGGGCCAATAACCTGGCCAACAACCTCCACCTTCTGACTGGGAAGATCTGCCGCCCCGGCGAGAACCCGATGTCGCTGACCGGCCAGCCTTCGGCGTGCGGCACTACCCGTGAGGTCGGCACCTTCACCCATCGCCTGCCGGCCGACATGGTGGTGACCAATCCGGAGCACCGGGAAAAGGCTGCCAAAATCTGGGGCATAGACCCCAAAAAAATCCCGGCCAAGCCGACCTATAACGCGACCGAGATGTTCCGCGCTCTGGACCGCGGCGACATCAAGGTGGTCTGGATCCAGATCACCAACCCGTTCCAGTCGCTCCCGAACCTGTCCCGCTACCGCAAGGGGGCGCGCAAGGGGGACGGCCGCTTCATCGTGGTATCCGACATCTACCCCACCCGCTCCACGGAACTTGCCGACGTCATCCTCCCCTCGGCATGCTGGGTGGAAAAGGAAGGGGTCTTCGGCAACGCCGAGCGGCGCACCCAACAGTGGTTCAAGATGATCGACCCGCCCGGCGAAGCGAAGAACGACCTCTGGCAGACCATCGAACTCGCCAAACGCCTGGGCCACGGGAGCCTTTTCCCCTATCAGTATCCGGAAAAGGAGATCTGGGAGGAATACCGCCAGTTCAACGCGGGACAGGGAAAAGATCTGGCCCCCTACGAGGCGTACATCGCATCGCGCGGGCTGCGCTGGCCGGTGGTGAACGGCAAGGAGACGCGCTACCGCTACGCCGAAGGGCATGACCCCTACGTGCAGGCGGGCGAAGGGATCAAGTTCTACAAGAATAAGCCGGACCACTTCAAGGCAGTCGTCTGGGCGCGTCCCTACGAGCCGGCGCCCGAGGTACCGGACAAGGCCTATCCGCTCTGGCTTTGCACCGGGCGGGTGCTGGAGCACTGGCACACCGGGTCCATGACCGGCCGGGTGCCCGAACTGCACAACGCCTACCCCTCGGCCGTTTGCGAGATGCACCCCGACGACGCCAAGAAGTACGGGCTCAGGAACCTGGACCAGGTGCGGGTTTCCTCCCGGCGCGGCTCCATCGTGCTGACCGTCAACCTGAATGGTCGTGGCAAATCTGAAAAAGGAAACGTTTTCGTGGCCTTCTTCGACGAAGGAAAGCTCATCAACGAGCTTTGCCTCGATGCCTACTGCCCGATTTCCGGAGAGCCCGATTACAAGAAATGCGCGGTGAAGGTGGCCAGGGTATGAGCGCCGTGAGCCGCAGTGCCGGCAATCCACCCTTAGCATCCCGGAGGTTATCCATGAAGAGGCTGCTGCGCAGCTTGGCCGTCGCAGGCATCGCGTTTATCTTCTCCCTTCCGCTGACCTGCGTGGCTGCCGAAATGCAGAATTTCGACGCGCTGGCCCGTGAGGCGGAGGACGCCCCGCCGCTCATCCCGCACCAGGTGAGCGAAGACGCCAACGGCGAGGCTTGCCTCGTCTGCCACATGAGTGGGGCCAACGGCGCGCCGATCACCCCGCACGCCATGCGGCTCAACTGCACCCAGTGCCACGTGACGAAGCTGCCGATTGACCGGGAGCCCGCCGTGCGCAAGGGGAGTAGCAAAAAGAAATAAGGGGATAGCCCGAAGGCTATTCACAGGAAAAGAAATGATCAGCCGCAAGGAATTCTTTAAACAAAGCGCGGCATCGCTTGGCAAAGTCTTGCTGGAAGTGAGCGCTGCAGTCAGGCCTAGCGGCGGCCAGGTTCAGCCAGCGGCAGCGGAAGCAGCGCTGCCGCTGGAACCGGGCGCAGAGATGGTGGCCGCGGCTTTCAACGAGCACTGCCTGGCGCGCGGCTGCGGTTGCTTCAGCTGTCTTGAGCGCTGCGAAGCCGAGGCTATCAAGCTGATTCCCGGAGTGGGAATCCGGATCAATCCCTCTCTTTGCACCGGCTGCGGCAGCTGCGAAGCATGCTGCCCGGTGACACCGAAGGCGGTCAGGCTGCGGCTGCGTCCGGATGGCGCTGCAGTACCCTGAACAGGACTTCCCCACGCTTCCCCTCAAAAAAACCTACCGCTGGCGGATCTAAACTTAGTAACAGCACAAGAGACGCCTGCAAGGTGTCTCTAAAGCAGGCCACGCCTGTTATCAGGTGCGAAACCTCCCCATCAGGTAGAGACGCATTGCATGCGTCTCAGCAATGGCGCAATAGGCAATGAGACATTTCCCCTTCAGCGAATTCACCATCGCCCCAATGCTCCCGCGTGAGAATGAATCTGGCGAACGCGGTTCGCCCCTACGACAAAGGTAAAGTGGCCAACTAGGCGTTCGTTTTTGGATAAACCGGTTATACTAAGAGGGACGCAAATCTTGCCTGCACCGGTTGTGCACAATATGCACAACTGAAAAAAGCCGCTCCTGCTGCCACTTACTGCGCAGCTCGGCGCCAATGTTCAGGTGTTGCACAGAGATACTGCGGCAACCCTCTTAAAAAACATATAAATTCAGCGGGTTGCATGTGGCACAACTCTGGCACTTAGGTTGTCAGAGGTAACCGTCGTGAAATCGAGCAACTTTTATGCAACTTTCATAACTGCCATAATACTCTGCGCTTCCCTATGCCAGGCCGCTACACCAGCCAAGCTTCAGGTCTCCGCTGCAATTCTTCCTTTTGTCAGTTTCAACGCGGTACAAAACGTAACGACCTATCAGGTTAGCAGTGTCGATATCCAACGCGGATATATTGACCTCCCCAATGCCATCACGATAAAAGTCAGGACCAACCTTAACACCGGCGTTCCGGTTATTATCGAGAACTCCGGCAGTGCCAGGGTGCTGATCAAGGAAAAGGGGAACTCCGGTTTCGTGGGGAGTACCTTTACCATCAATACCGCCGAATACCGGCCCAACCTCCCGTTCAGCAAAAATTACGATTCCCGGATCATCCTCTCCGCTGACGCTCAGGAAGGCGACTATCCTCTGATTATTTCTCTCACCCCAGCGATTTAATTCCGCAGATCCCCCCTCGCACTGTCAGTGGTCTACTGGTTATCTGTCTCAGCCCCAATCATTTCCTCAATCGCCTAGGCAGACATTAAAATAACAGTCACAAAAATTTCGTTTTTCACGTATAATCTCCCAGGTAAAAGCTGCGTCCTGTGAGTTGCAACTTTTTCGACCGGTTCTTTGCCGGTAAGAGATCGCCTGCGCGCACTGCAATGTTTCTATTGGAGGATTTTGTTGCATGAACATAATCATCGTGGAGGACACCAAAACAATCCGGACCATGCTGGTCGCGCTTTTGGAGCAAGAAGGCCAGCATACTGTCGTAGCGGCCGTGGAAAGCGCCGAGGAAGCAGTGGAGTACCTGGCTAACGACTGCGCCGACCTGGTAATCCTCGACCTTTGCCTCCCCGGCCTGTCCTACGATTTGGCAGTCAAAGCGATAAAGAACGTCAGCCCGGGTCTGGATATTCTGGTCTTCACCGTTTCCGAAGAGGACGATAAGGTATTCTCCGCCCTGAAGGCCGGCGCCACCGGCTACATCCTTAAATCGGCAAAACATCCTGAGATTATCGCAGCAGTCGATGAAATCGGGGCCGGCGGCTCGCCCATGTCGCCTTCAATAGCAAGAAAAGTGCTGCGCGAATTTCAAGGACCTGCCGTCAATGAAGATCTGCAGTCCATGATCTCCCCGCTATCCACCAGGGAGACCGGGATCCTTGAACTTCTCTACCGTGGGCTTAACATCACGCAACTCGCCGACCAACTCTGCATCAGCACGCACACCGTCCAGGCGCACATAAAGAAGATTTACTCAAAACTCCACGTCAATTCCCGCTCCCAAGCCATATACGAAGCGGTCCAGTTGAATTTGATCCGAGGGTAGCTAAAAATACCCTGATTAGGGTATTGATTACTTCCTTTGATTATGAGAAAGTCTAATCACGGTTAAGGCAGAAAGTGTTTAACATCTGTCATTAATGCAGCATCCCTTCGTTCTCCCAAAATTAAATAATGCTTGCTCTTGTATTAAAGGCAAACCCAGGGCAACCTGGTGACGCAAAGCTGCGGGTCCCCATTTTTAAATGAGGATAGCCGGGCCGCTGAAGAGAGTGTAGTCGCCACGCTATGTACTTACGGTGCATACTGGTCATTACTCCCGTCCTTAGCGAAACCAAAGGCGGGATTTTTTTGTGTCGTAAATCGAGCAAGGTACCTGACACGGTCAGGAAGACATAGGAAGTGAAAGCATCGAAACACATCGAGTAAGATCTTTCGCTGAGGCAATTTTAGATTCAAAACTTTCTATTTAATGTGATTAAAAACGAAAAAGGAGAAACACAATGAAAAAGCTCATCGCAATCTCGGCAGTAGCAGCAATCGTGGCAATGGCAGGCAGCGCAATGGCAGCAACCGTCGCAACCCTGGCAGTGACTGCATCCGTATCCAACTCCTGCTCGGTCACCGGCGGAACCCTTAATTTCAACGCGCTCGACACCTCTGCTGCTCCGGCTGTGGCCGCGACTTCGGCCGGCGTAACCGTCACCTGCACCAAAAGCGACGCCCTTTACACCGTAGCCGTCGACAAGGGGCTCAACTTCTCTGGCACCCAGGCTTACCTGAAAAACGCGGGCAATACCGACAAAATCCCCTACACCCTGACCGTACCGGCCATGACCGTAGCCACCGGCCTGGCGCAGCCGATTGTTATCTCCGGCGCGATCACCTCAGGTTCCTACAGCCTTGCTTCGGCCGGTTCCTATGCCGACACGGTCACGATCACCGTCACCCCGTAATAGATTTAAATCTCCGCTCGGAAAGGGGTGGTCCGACCTGGACCACCCCTTCTCATTTGCCAACCTTTTCCTGACAAGCGGGTTACCCGATGGCACTTTTGAGAGCTTTCATAATAGCTGCCCTCATCCTGGCAACGACTGGTCAGGGTTACGCGGCGCCGGTCAAAAAAAGCCTCGGCGTCTCTGCGTACATCGTGGGCACCGGCTATTGCATTCTCAACTCGACCCAGGACATCTCGTTCGGCGCCCTTAATCCGCTTAACGCCGTCCCCGTCCAGGCGATCGGCAACGTCAGCGTGGTATGCCTTGGTTTCGGCACCGGCTTCACGGTCGGAGTGAGCCAGGTTACCCCTTCCCCGCTTACTCTCAAAAGCGGCGCTAACACGATAGCCTACTACCTCGAAGCCCCCACCAGCGCCACTAGCTCTACAGGCGGCCTGATCGTCAACCTCACCATACCGATCAAGGCCGACATTCCCGCACTCAACTATAAGTATGCCCCCGCCGGTTCCTACACCGACACCGTGACACTTCAGATAAATCCCTAAGAAGCGTAGCTATAACAATTAGCTCATCCAGTTTTGATCCAGCCCCCCTTAGCAAAGGACGTGGCGACGGCTAGCTATTATTTCCCTCTCAGGTTTCGACCTGGATAAGAGTAATATCAGTGAATGTCTTTCTCTCAATGTCTCAAAGCCAGCACAAAAGTCTGTCTCTGGCAATTGACTAGTGCCTTAATCTATTTACAAAAACAACCTAAAAGTATACGATGCACCGACTGAGCCAAACCAGTATGGCTAGGATTGCAAAGTTGGCGAATTACCCACGGCTACCATAGACCAGCAGGAGACTTTCATGACAGTAAAACCCTCTCGGCTTGCCATAGCAGCCCTACCGGTTCAGGCATTGTGCTGCGCCGTTTTCGCTTTCATAGTCATGCTTCCGGTAAATAGCTATTCCGGGCAGTGGCGGGTTACTCCGGCCAGAGTTTTTCTGGACCGGGACGTGAAGAGTAGCGTCATCACTGTGGTAAACGAGGCGGAAGAGAAGGTCAGCCTGCAGGGAAGAGCCATGGAATGGACCCAGGACGCAGAGGGGAAAGATGTCTATAAGGATACCAACGATCTGGTGTTCTTCCCAAGGATGCTTTTGATCAATAAGGGCGAGCAAAAGATCATCCGTGCCGGGATGAAGATTCCGGCAGCCACCCGAGAGAAGACCTACCGTCTGTTCATCGAGGAAATCCCCCAACCGCGCAAGAGCACGGACGACACAGCACAGCTCGCAGTAACCGTAAGATTCGGGGTCCCCATCTTCGTCAAGCCCTTCAAAGACGAGGTCAAGGGCGAGATTACCAGCGCGACCCTGGCTAAAGGTGTCGTCACAGCGTCGATAAAAAACAGCGGCAACATCCATTTCAGAATCGGATCCGTCACCCTGAAAGGGACCAACAGCCAGGGCGCCGAGACCTTCACTACCAAACTCGACGGCTGGTACCTGCTGGCTGATGCCGCCCGCAACTACACGGCTCCCATTCCCCAGGGTAAATGTGGCGAAACCACCCAGATCGAGATTGTGGCAACTACCGATGCAAAAATCACTCTGACAAGGCAACTGAATGTGGAAAAGGCTCTGTGCCTGCCGTGACCAGCGCGTAAAATCCGGCGGACTCAGCATGGCAATCTCCCTATTCACTTGGGCAATTCATCTGGTTAGCAGATACGTCTTCCTTGAGTTCAAGGACTTCAAGGACTTCAAGGACTTCAAGTACCCTATGGGCTCCAGTTGGACCAGCGGCCTGTTCAGTGGAGCTGGTTTACAGCTCAGCAGGTTCCTATTCCTCGGCAAAATCAGCGCCCTTTCAACAGTGCTCTCCCTGATTCTTACCCTGACACTGTCGAGCCTTTTCGCCTTGCCGGCTCACGCCGATCAACTGGTAACAAGAATCACCGTAAACCAGGAGGACAAGGGAGACTTGTTCGTCAACCGGGTTGATAACGGCGATTTCCTGGTGAAAACGGAGGATCTGAAGAACATCGGATTCAGAAATCCCTTTGGTACGGTCACCCGGCTCGAGGGTGAGGAATACCGCTCTCTCAAATCCATGACCGGCGTCAACTTCACCTTTGACGAGGGAACCCTTTCGCTCGCCCTTTCCGCGCCCCCTTCCCTGCTGGGCAAAGAAACCGTCGATTTCCTCGCCATGCAGACCCAAAAGGTTTATTACCCCGAGGATTCCAGCGTATTTCTCAACTATGGCGCCGACTACCAGGCCGCCAGAGGTCTATCCTCCTCCAGCTTCACCCTCACCGATCAATTCGGAGCACGCAAGGGAAACGTCCTTTTCCTCACCGACTCGTTATTTTCCTTGGACCAGAGCCAAGACCGATTCGTCCGACTGCAAAGTAGCTTCACCTATGACGACCGCAAGGAGCTGTGGCGCTTCATTGCCGGCGACTTCTTTGCGGCGTCCGACGACCTCGGCAGCAGCCTCAACATGGGCGGCCTCAGTTTCGCCAAGGTTTACCGCATCGACCCGTACTTCATCAACTATCCGACGCTCGGCTTGTCCGGCCAGGTGTCACTCCCCTCGGAAGCAAAGGTCTACCTCAACGGGATCCTGATGAAAACGGAGCATTTCTCCCCTGGCGAGTTTGAGTTGAAAAACATCACCCCCTACGGGTCGGCCGGCGCTGTCGACGTCGTCCTCAAGGACGCCTTCGGCAGGGAGCAGCGCATAAGCTACCCCTTTTATTTCGGCGGGGCCTCTCTTTTAAAAAAGGGGCTTCAGGAATACAGCTACAACCTGGGCTTCCTGCGCGACCAATACGGAACCGAAAGTAACCGGTACTCCGACCTGGCATTCTCCGCCTTCCATCGTTTTGGGGTGAGCGACGCCCTGACCCTGGGTTTCCGGGCGGAAGCCAAGGAGAGCCTCTACAATCTGGGCCCCCAGGCGACCGTCCTGCTGAACCACGCCGGCCTCCTCAGCCTCTCCCTGGCGGGAAGCACGGGCGGCAGCGCCGCAAACGGAGCGGCGGGAACGGCGAGTTACAGCTATCAGGGGTTGCGGGCCGGCGCCAATGCATCTTTTTCCGGGTACACCAGGGATTATGCTATCGTAGCCGGCAACAGCGCGTTTGTGCCGAAAACACAGGCGAGCGGTGGCCTGAGCTACACCGACAAGCTGCTGGGAGCGCTGTCGCTGGGCTACTCAAGCACCAAGGTGTACCAGGGACAAAACAGCAACGTGGCCAGCGCCGGCTATTCCCGGATACTCCCAGGTGGAGTCACCCTCACAGCGACCTACCGCCACATCAAGCAGGCGGACTCTGCCAACGAGATATTCGTGGCACTGAACTACTCCCCCAAACCGGACCTCTCGATATCCGCCAGTTATCAAAGCTCCAAAGGGAGCCGGGATGAGCTTTTTGAGGTGCAAAAGAACGCTCCCATCGGCGAAGGGTACGGATACCGGGTGAACCTTGATCACTCCGAAGCCGCCGGGCAGTCAGGGACCACGCTCAACCCATCCCTGCAGTACAACGGCCGCTACGGCATCTACCAGGGTGAATTCACCGGCCAGGAAAGCGCGGGACACAGCTACGAGCGCTATCATTTGGCCGCCTCTGGCGCTCTGGTGTACGCGGGAAGCACCTTCGGCGCGACGCGCCCGGTTTACGACAGCTTCGGACTGGTGAAGGTCGGCGACCTGGAAGGCGTAAAGGTGCTGCTCAATTCGCAGGAAATCGGCAGCACCGACTCCACGGGCAAGCTCTTTATCCCGGACCTGGGAGCCTTTTACCAGAACCAGGTGGCAATCGACTCCAAGCAGATTTCCATCGATTACTTTCTCTCCAGCGTTTCCAAGGTCATCTCCCCGCCCCTGCGCTCCGGGTCGTGCATTCCGTTCCTAGCAAAAAAATTGCAACCGATCACGGGATCGCTCAAAGTGCGGGTTGCCGGTGTCGTCAAGCCGGTGGAATACCGGGAAATGACGCTGACGGTCCAAGGGAAGCAGATTGTCTTTCCCACTGGCATCGGCGGAGCCTTCGACATCGACCTGAGCCAATCCGACGAGTTCAAGAAATTGGCCGAAGCCGAGGAGAGCGGCTGCGCGTCCTTCGTAGCGGGACCCAGTTTATTCATCAAGCCGGGAAGTTATCAGGCGACGGTTGATTACCAGGGCAAACCCCGCAGTTTCGCTGTGATCATCCCCAACTCTACGGAGCAGGTCATCGATCTTGGGGAAATCATCATCGACGTTGCCCCTGAACCGGAACAGAAAAGCGTGAAGGCTCCGCCGGTCCCGGAACCGGTAGTGAAAGCCGCAGCGCCAACTGCGCCGGCGCCGGCCGTTGTCAAAGCGGCACCGGTCGTCCCGTCAGCGGCTATTAAACCCGCGGCGAAGGTCGCAGTGAAAGCCGTTGAGAAGCCGACTGAAGCGCCGCTCGTCAAGACAGTCCCGCCGAAGCTGCTGCCCGACGACCTTCCCATCATGGAGGTAAACTTCAGGTTCGGCACCGCCCAGTTAGCCTCTTACGACGACCAGGCGATTCTCACTACTGCCGTGCGTCTTTTGGAATTATTTCCCTACGCGCGGTTGGTGGTCGAAGGGTACGCCGACCAGATGGGGAGCCACGAATACAACCAGGCCCTCAGTAAAAAGCGGGCGCTGGCAGTTGCCGCGGGGCTTAAAAAGCTGGGCGTTCCCGCAGATAAGATTGCTAAAATCAGCTGGTTTGGCAAAAGAACGCTGCTTTGCAACAGTATGGAAGCACGCTGCCGCGAGCAAAACCGGCGCGTGGTTATTCAATTGGTCGAGGGTCCTTAGATCGAAGGGTGAAGTGCTCCCCCTCCCTAGCCCTCTCCGGGAGAGGGGACTTTTTATCTGGCCCAAAATTGGATTCGCTACGAAAGGAGCTGAACTAGCCAATAGTTAGGTTCGCAAAGAAGCTAACAAGGTAGTTCATAGAGACGCTGATGAAGTGGCTGCTGATATAGCACCTATATAAAGGGGATGCAACATGAAACAGATCCTGATAATTCTGATAATCTTTCTGGTGCTGCGCCCCGTAACTGGCAACGCATTCCACTGCAGCGTGGCATCGACATCGGTCAGTTTCACCAACTATGATGTCTTTTCCACAGCGCCAAGCTATTCAACTGGCACAGTCTCTGTTAGTTGTAACAATCCTAATACTAAGCCGATGCCGGTTACCATTGACATTAGCAGCGGGAATTCCAGAACCTTTAACCCGAGGCAAATGAAGGCTGCGGTCGGAACAGACCACCTTAACTACTACCTTTTCACCGCCCCCTCACGGACAGTTATCTGGGGAGACGGAACGGGCGAGACCTCCACAGTATCCAATATGGTTTCCAAAAGTTCCCCTTGGAACGCCTCTATTTACGGAACCCTGCCCCAGCGTCAGAATGTCAGTGCGGGAAGTTACAGCGATGCGATTGTGGTGACCGTCACATGGTAACCTCAAGTATTTGAATACGGCCCGCAGCGACTGCTGACCCGCGGTCATCGGACTCTCCTTTCCCGCTCTAAACCGTTCCACATCCATCCTCCTTTCCTGAGTCCTTCCACTCCGCTCAGGGACCACCCTGCAACTCCACCCGAGCGTGCGAAGGTGGCCGGTGTGCACCTCCCCTCCCGCGCCTGGCATTGACTATGCCATCGGGTATTTGATAGGATTTGAGTGAGAAGATTAGTTGCTACAAATCCAACTATCCAGCATGGCAATTAACCAGGCAAGGAGACCTTATGAAAAGACTATTGGCAGTTGCGTTTACCGTGGCTCTCTTACAGACGGCTTCAACGGTCCAGGCGGACGACTTCTCTTTCAATATTAACGTGGGAGGGCCTCCCGTCGTCATCGCGCAGCCGCCCGACTTCCTTTACCCGCCCGAACTCGGTTTCGGCGTTGCGGTCGGCGTGCCCTATGACATGTATTACATCGACGGCATCTACTATATCTACCGGGGAGGCGGCTGGTTCCGCACCTCAAATTACGGCGGTAGCTGGGTAAAAATGCGCCATCGCGAACTTCCCCCCGCACTGCGCAGGTACAAAATCGGTAAAATCCATGAGTTTCGCGACCGGGAATACCGCAGCTACTCGCAAGACCGTACCCACTACCGGGGCAGAGCCTTCCGTCCCGGCAGACCCGGGGGTGAGGAACACCATGACATGAAAGGGCCGGGTCGCGAGGGGCACCCGGAAATGCGCGAACAGCACCCGAATGTGCGTGAAGAGCATCCGGGTGCACGTCCCAATGAGCGCGGAGGCGAACGCGGGGACGAGCGCAGAGAACACGAGCGCTGAGCACCAGGCCTTCAGGGCAGTTTTCCCATCAAGCGCTGAGTATCTCCAACGGCCAAGTCAAGTGACTTGGCCGTTGCATTTGCGCAGACAGCATGGCAGAGTCAAGGTTGGGACTCGGTGCTCAGCTCATAGGAGCCGCGTCCCTGCCGGCATTTTTTTTGCGTCCTAGAGCGCTCCGGCATTTTCAGGCCAAACGGACTAACTAATGCCAACATTGCGGCAGACTAAAATTTCTTTACTGGCAGGATTACTCCTTATTCTCTGCGGGTTAGCCCTTGGTTGCAGCACTCCCGGGGTGATTGCCGATTCCGTCGCTCCCCATCCGCTTGCTGACCCTAAATCCAGCCAAGTGTTTTACGACCCCCAAGCCAGACAGTTTCCGATCTTCGACGCGCAACGCCTGCTGCTCACCTCAGTTTACAGCCGTAATCATTACGGAAAAGACACCTTTCGGCTGACCGATCCAGAAATGATCGTGGTTCATTACACTGCCATTCAAAGTTTGCCGGATACGCTGCATTTTTTTAAGCCCGCTCTGCTTGACCGCCAGTTTCGCAGTGACATAGCAAGCGGCGGGGATGTTAACGTGTCGGCTCATTATGTAGTAGATAGTCATGGTGAACTGTATCAACTGGCTGCGGAGAATGTCATCTGCCGTCATACCATCGGCTTCAACCATACAGCCATCGGCATTGAGAATGTCGCTGCCGATTCCGGCCACTTGACCGACCAGCAGGCACAGGCAACGGCAGGACTCATCAGCCGTATTGCCATCCGCCACCCAACAATCCACTACCTGATCGGCCACTACGAGTATCGCGATAGTAGCCTACCCCATTACCGACTGTTTATCGAGCGCGATGCCGCCTACCGTTTTACCGACAAAACGGATCCAGGTCCGGTCTTCATGGCCAGAGTCCGGCTACTGCTCAAAGAGCTTTACGGTATAACATTTTCCGACTAATCAGCGACCAAACCACCTTTCCTTCCCTTGAAGCGTCACGCCCATTAAGTCAAGAGAATCCCCCTCCCCCTCAGATCCTCACCGTGGAGCGCTACTGCACGTATGCGGGAGAGGGTACTTTCGATTACTCAGGGGATGTCGCCTCCTCTGTGTCAGTTCCGGAAAAAATGTGCCACTCTGCCTCAAACATCCTTGACGTCGCGGGGTGCCAGGGATTATATCTTAACGATTCCATTTCGGCTAATGAGGCATATTATGAAAGGTCATAGTCTTCTAGAAGCAATCGGCTCGACTCCTATCGTTGAAATCGGCTCCCTCTGCAAAAATCCCGCGGTCCGGATCATGGCGAAGCTGGAGGGAAACAACCCCGGTGGTTCGGTCAAGGATCGCCCGGCCCGCCAGATGATTCTGGCCGCCGAGGCAAGCGGCGAACTGACCGCGGACAAGGTCATCCTGGAACCGACCTCGGGTAACACCGGCATCGCGCTTGCCATGATCGCTGCGGCCCGAGGGTACCGCATCAAGCTGGTCATGCCGGCCTGCGTCAGCATGGAACGGCGCAGCGTGCTCGAGGCGTACGGCGCCGAGATCATACTCTCTCCGGGATGTGAGGCGACCGACGGGGCGATCCGGCTGGCCCACAAGATCCTGGGGGACGATCCCGAGCGCTACTACATGCCCAACCAGTACTCAAATCCCCACAACGTGCTGGCGCATTACGAAACGACCGCACCGGAGATCTGGCATCAGACCGATGGCAAGGTCACCCATGTCGTGGCCGGCGTTGGGACCAGCGGCACGGTCATGGGACTTTCCCGTTTTTTCCAGGAGACCAGTCCCGAAGTGCGTGTCGTCGCCGTCGAACCGGTGCTGGGGCACAAGATTCAGGGCTTGAAAAATATGCAGGAGGCCATTGTCCCCGCCATCTACAACCCCCTCGCCTACCATCGGAAGATGATCGTAGAGGACGACGACGCCTTTGAAACGGCACGTTTACTCGCCACTCATCAGGGGATTTTTTGCGGTATGTCCGGGGGAGCTGCCGTGGCCGCAGCGCTCACCTTGTCTCAGGAACTGGCGAGCGGGATGATCGTCGTCATCATTCCAGACCGGGGCGACCGTTATCTCAGCACAAACCTTTTCAAATCGATGTGTGCCCAGTGTCCGCCGTAGCTGGCGGGTGACACCGGGCGATCGGAAGACGCACTGTTTTTTATTGGAGGGGAGCAACAATGGGCAACATCCTGATGCTTTTTCTGGCGCTCGGCATCATACTTCTCGGCGCCACGGTCTTCACCAACGGCCTGGAGTGGTTCGGCAAGAAAATGAACCTCTCCGACGGCGCCGTCGGGAGCATCTTCGCAGCCATTGGTACGGCGCTTCCCGAAACGCTGGTCCCGATTATCGCCATTCTCTTCGGCTCGCGGGAAGCCGGCCAGAGTATCGGCATAGGCGCTATCATCGGAGCCCCCTTTATGCTCGGCACCCTGGCACTCTTTATCAGCGGGCTCGCAGTTATTTTTAACCGCAAAAAGAGGACCGACTATCCTGCGATGCGTGTCGACACCGTCGTCATGCGCCGTGACATGGAATATTTTCTCGCGCTCTACTCGCTTGCCATCGTCTGCACCTTTTTGAACCATCCGGTGTTGAAGGTCTTCATCGCCATGACACTTTTCATGTGCTACGGAGCTTACGCCCTGAAGACCATCAAAGGAAACCACAGCCACCTTGTGGAGGAATCCGACCTCGATCCCTGCTACTTCGCGCCCAAGTCCCATGATCCGCAGTTCAACATTATCCTGTTCCAGGTGGTGAGTTCCCTTTTTCTCATCGTCTGGGGTTCCTACATCTTTGTGGAAAAGGTACAGATCATCTCCAGCCAACTGGGGATTTCACCTTTCATTCTCTCCATGATCATCGCGCCGATCGCGACTGAACTTCCCGAGAAATTCAACAGCGTCATCTGGATCAACAAGGGTAAAGATACCCTTGCCATCGGCAACATCACCGGGGCGATGGTGTTCCAAAGCTCAGTGATAACCGCCATCGGGATCCTGATGACCCCCTGGCAGCTGAATCACGCGGCGTTTGTCACGGTGCTGCTGACCTATTCCTCGATAGGGCTCGCCTATGCCCAGATACGCCTCAAGAAAGTACTGACCCCGAAAACGCTGCTGGCCGGTGGCTTTTTTTATGTCCTCTTTCTGGTTTTGGTTTATACCGGCAAACTGTGACGCCTGCTTCACTCTATTCGGGCTCCTCGCCTTCCCAACACCCTCCCCTGCTTAAATCCTTTTTTTTTCCTTTCAGTTTTCATTAAACCTACCGATACCTCAACTAAGGCTCCCTTTGTTTAAAAACCATTCCCGAGCTCGGGAACGGGCAGGTCGCAGGGGCGGTTATTTGAATTGAGTGAGAGGTTTTATGCAGCACGGCTCAGATGGAGGCGATGACAGGACGCAACAGCACGGTCACTCCGACGTCCTGCTAGGCAGACTGACGGCCCAGGTCAACTCCTCGCTGCTCGCGACGGACCTTTATGGGGTTATCACCTGCTTCAACAGGGGTGCTGAGCTGTTACTCGGCTATCGCGCCAGCGAACTGATAGGCCGGGACACGGCAGCGATTTTTCCGACTACGGCCGCTACTTACGAATCCCGGACCGGATTCACAGCTGAACCCTCCGGATCTGCAGAATTTGCTATCCTGAGCGGCCTTGCCGCAGAGTCCGGGACCTGGAGAGGTGAGCGCACCCTGAACAGAAAGGACGGCACGCAGCTTCCTCTGCAGCTCTGCGTCACCGTCATGCTGGACGGATCGGGCACCCCATCGGGATATCTCTGCATCGCGCAGGAACTCACCGCGAAGCTGGCGCTGGCACCTGAGCAGGAGGCCGATCGCGAACTGCTTAACGCGACCATCGAAGCGATGCCGCATCCCTTCTATCTTAAGAACCCTGACGGAACCTATATCAATTGCAACAGCCGCTTCGCCGATTTCCTCGGCCTTAACCGGGAACATATCATCGGCAAGAATGCGGGACTGATCGCCTCCCGCTCCTCCTGGGCAGATGGCCTGGTTGAAACGAAGGGAAAAGAGTTTCAGTCAAGTCGGGGACACAAGCAGACGGTGCACCGGGCGGGTGGGGCTAGTGCGGTACTTCTTTTCAAGGAAGTCCCTCTACTTGGCAGCACCGGGTTGGAGTTCGGGACTGCCGGCAGCATTCTCGACATTACCGGGCAAACCCGGATAGAGGAGGAGCTGCAGCATCAGGCAACCAGGCTTGAGGAGAAGATTACCAAGTATCAGCGGGTCGAGCGGGAGCTTAAGGAGAGCGAGGAGCGCCTGAGAGTCATCTTCGAGGCGTCCCAGGCGGGAATCATCCTGGTCGGGCCGGACGGAATCATAAGCTTTGCCAACCGGCGCATGGCGGAAATGTTCGGCGTGGGGATCGACGAATTACTGGGAAGCCGCTACGGGACTTGGCTGCACCCCACCGACAAACACGATGGCGCGATCCTGGCAGCGAGCCTTGGTAACGGAGAGGTCAGCGCCGTTAACGTCGAGCGCCATTACCAGCGGCGCGACGGAAGTGATTTCTGGGGCTACCTTTCGGGGCGGCGCCTGGAAAACGACGACGGCACCCTGCGCGCACTGGTCGGCAGCATCGCGGACGTGACCGCGCTGAAAAACTCGCAAAGCGCGCTGGAGCGTGAAAAGGAGCGCCTGACGGTGACGCTGCGCTCCATCGGCGACGGCGTCATCACGGTAGACACCGACGGCAGGGTGGTGCTCTTGAATCGTGCGGCCGAAGGTCTCTGCGGCTACCGGCAGGCGGAAGCGGCCGGCCTCCCGCTCGATCAGGTGTTTCGTGTGCTGGAGGAGAGGACCGGCACTCCGAAGCAAAACTCCATCGCACGCGCGCTGGTAAGCGGCGTGGTGGTCGAGGAGTCGGGTATCGGGATGCTGGTTTCCCGGGACGGCACTGAGCGCATCATCGTCAGCAAGACGGCGCCGATCCTCGACCGCGACCGGCAGATCCCCGGCGCGGTCCTGGTGTTCAGCGACATCACGGAAAGGCGCGAGATCGAGGAGGAGCTGTTCAAGGCTCGCAAGCTGGAAAGCCTCGGCATCCTCGCCGGCGGTATAGCGCACGATTTCAACAACCTTTTGACCGGGATCATGGGGAACATCTCCCTCTCCAGGGCCCAGCTCTCCGAAAGCCACCAGGCGGCAACCTTCCTGGAGCGCGCCCGGAAGGGTTCGGAACAGGCCAAGGAGCTGACCCTGCAGTTGCTGACCTTCTCCAAGGGTGGCGCACCGATAAAGAAGCTGACTTCCATCACTCAGGTGCTGACGGATTCGGCGCTCTTTGCCCTCCGGGGTTCCAACGTGCGCTGCGATTTTGATATCGACCCCGACCTCTGGCGCGCCGAGATCGATACCGGACAGATGAGCCAGGTGATCAGCAATCTGGTTATCAACGCCGACCAGGCGATGCCGGAGGGGGGCACCATCCTGATCAGGGCCGAAAACGTGCTCCCGCTGGAGGAAAGCGACCATGACAGGCGGATCCGCATCACCTTTAAAGACACCGGGATCGGCATCAGCGAGGAGGACGTCAGCCGCATCTACGATCCTTATTTTTCCACCAAGGCAACCGGGAGCGGACTGGGGCTTGCGACCGTTTATGCCATCATCAAAAACCACGATGGCGAGATACGGGTCTTTTCACGCTTAAAGCACGGCACCACCTTCGCCATCACGCTCCCGGCACAGGAGGGCAACGCGCCGGAGGAGGCACTCAGCGATACCCCGCTTGAACTCGAAACGACTGCGGGAGGCGGCAAGATACTGCTGATGGATGACGAGGATGCCATCAGGGAAATGGCGGCGGCGGCATTGTCCATGTTCGGCTACCAGCCCGAGGTCGCCTGCGACGGAGAGGAGATGCTGCAAATGTACCGGCAGGCGCAGGAGAGCGGTGCGCCGTTTGACGCGGTTATCATGGACTTGACCGTTCCGGGCGGGATGGGTGGCAAGGAGGCGGTAAGGAAGCTTCTGGAACTGCACCCGCAGGCGCTGGCAATCGCATCGAGCGGCTACTCTGAGGATACGGTCATGGCGAACTATCGTGATTACGGTTTTGCGGGCATAGTCTCAAAGCCCTACAGTCTGCAGGAATTGGACGACACCTTGAAAGAAATTCTCGCCAGGGCTCTGAACTAAAGTGCGGTAATGTGGATGAACAATCAGCGAGAGTCACAAAAAAAGCCGCCCTTCTCGGGGCGGCTTTTTTTGTGTGCTGTCAGTTACAGCTATTTACTAGACAGTAGCCTTTGCTTTGGCGACTCTCGGCTTAGCGACCTTGGCAACCTTAGGAGCCTTTGCTTCCTTGGCAACTTTGGCTTCCTTAGGAGCTTTAGCTTCCTTAGGAACCTTGACAGCCTTGGGAGCCTTCGCTTCAACGGCGACCTTTTCGGCTTTGGCGGGCTTAGCTGCCTTGGTAACCTTGCCCGGGGCGGCTTTTTTGGCCTCGATGTTTGCCATGCGGACTTCCCTTGCCTTGGCAAGGTTGTCAGCCAAACCTCTATCCTGCGCCATCTTCCTGCGCGCCTCGGAATAGTTCTTTGCGGAAAGAGCCTGCTTGCTCGGAATGCCGAATTGTTTTTTGTACTCGCCCGGTTTCAGACCATGAGCGGTGCTCAGATGGCGCGCCAGAGTCTTAAAACCACCCTTGCCGCAAACCATGCAGACTACCTCACCCTTTCTGAAAGCCTCTTTTACAGTCAGAGAAGGTTTGGCCTCTACCGAACCTTCGATACCCTGACCAGCTTCCAGGTTTTTAAGGGCGTTGTGTACTTTACCGATTTCAAATATAAGCTGGTCTGAAGTCATCGGAGTACTCGACGCATGTGACGCTACGATCTGAGCCGCGATTTCTACTAACGTTGCCATTGATTGATCCTCCGTATGCCATAATTAAATATATGCATAATCTTGACATATTTATAGGGATTGTCAATGATATTTATTCACATTGCAAGTGAGGGTCTAACAAAGCGTAACATCGATCCTTTTCTCGACCGTATACATGCCGCAACCCGACAGTTATTTCTGCAACAACAGGCTCTGCACTACGCTAAGTACGGGTGGTCGAACCAGTAAAATACGAGGATGTGGAGCCGACGACTTCATAGGTAAGGCGACGCCTGAAGGAACCCATTTGAATAAACTGACTGCCTAGTACGGCTGCTGAAGTCCAATGCCCTACACCGACTGGACGGTGTCTTACCATTTATAACCATGAGCAGGGGCGCTCTAGCCTTGCCTAGAGTAGCGATCAAGGTGAATTACACCTTGCTAAAGCTTGCAAAGAGTTCCTGCAGAACCGGGATGAGATCAAAAAAAGCTGCCGAAGCGCCCACGCGGCATTGAAGATGGCTGCCCAGGGTAGTCAAGCCCGACGAGCCCGACCCTACCTGTAGTTAAAGATTATTGGTGGAGTTTTAGTTGACAGAAATGGGACGATTCAGTATTAGTAGAGGAGCAGATGTTACATACATAATTGAATAGCACGACTTATCTAGAGCGATCGAGGGACTGGCCCTGTGACATCGCGGCAACCTCCCTGATGGGGAAGGTGCCAAATCCTGCGAAACGGCTCTCGTTTCGGTAGATAAGGAAGCGCGGACGATCACTATAAAAGTCCCCTTCCGACCCCGGAAGGGGACTTTCTTATTTGGAGGTAGCTGATGAACATCGCAACTCAGGCAGCACATATCGGCCTGGACCGGGAGTCAAGGACCGGGGCCGTAACGGTGCCAATCTACCAGACCGCCACCTTTCGTCACCCGGGACTCGGCCAGAGCACGGGGTACGACTACTCCAGGAGCGGCAACCCGACCCGGCAGGCCCTGGAGGAAGGCATCGCCCTTCTGGAAGGCGGTTGCCGCGGCTTCGCCTACGCATCGGGAATGGCTGCCATCACGAGCCTCATGTTCCTCTTTCGTCAGGGAGACCACCTGATCGTCACCGAGGACCTTTACGGCGGGAGTTACCGGCTTTTCGAGAAACTCTTCCAGCAGTTCGGACTGAGTTTCAGCTATGTCGACACCAGCGACGCGGAACAGGTAAAAAAGGCGATCCGGCCCAACACCCGCGCGCTCTTCGTCGAATCGCTCACCAACCCGCTCCTGAAGGTGGCCGATATCGGTGCCCTGGCTACCATCTGCCGCGACACGGATCTTTTGTGCATCGTGGACAACACCTTCCTCACCCCGTACCTGCTACGCCCGCTCGACCAGGGCGCCGACATAACGGTTTACAGCGGCAGCAAGTACCTGGCAGGCCACAACGACACGGTCTGCGGCCTGGTTGCGGTAAAGGACCCGGAACTGGCCGAAAAGGTCTATTTTCACCAAAACGGTGCCGGCGCCGTGCTGGGCCCCCAGGATTGTTTTCTCACCATTCGCGGCATGAAGACACTGGCTATACGATTGGAGCGCCAGCAGGAAAATGCCCAGGCAATCGCTCACTGGCTCGCCGCCCACCCGCAGGTCTCCAAGGTCTATTATCCGGGCCTCGCGGACCATCCCGGCCACGAGCTCATGGCAGCTTCAGGAAAGGGTTTCGGCGCCATGATCGCCTTCGAGGTGAGTGAGCCCCACCTGGTGGACCGGCTGCTCATGAAGACGCGCCTGATCTCCTTTGCCGAGAGCCTGGGCGGGGTTGAGAGCCTGATCACCTTCCCGCAGGTGCAGACCCACGCCGACATCGAACCTGAGACGCTGGAGCGGCTCGGCATCAATCACCTGCTGCTCCGCCTCTCAGTGGGAATAGAAGACAAAAACGACCTGATCGCCGACCTGGCGCAGGCGTTTGCAGAAGGAGAGTAAGCATGAAATTCGCAACCGAACTGATACATGGCGGCAACCCGATAGACCCGGAGCATGGTTCCGTCAGTCATCCGATCTATCTGAGTTCCACCTTTGCCCAGCACTCCATTGACCATTTTGGCAGATACGACTACGCCCGCTCGGGAAACCCCACCAGGGAGGCGCTGGAAGAAGCGATAGCAGGACTGGAAGTCGGCTCCACCGGGCTCGCCTTTGCCTCCGGGATGGCCGCCATTGCCTCCACCTTCATGATCTTCGCCCCGGGTGACCACCTGGTGGTTTGCGAAGACGTCTACGGCGGCACCTTCCGCCTGCTGTCGACTCTTTTAGCCGGGTGGGGGCTGACCGTCAGCTTCGTAGATGCGACGAACCAGGAGGCCATCAAGGCCGCCATACGCCCGAGTACCAAGGCGCTTTACCTGGAGACGCCGTCGAACCCGCTGATCAAGATCATCGACCTCCCGGCGGCAGTCGCACTGGCCAAGGAGCACAACCTTCTCACCATCGTGGACAACACCTTCATGACGCCGTACCTGCAGCGCCCCCTGGAGCTTGGCTGCGACATTGTGCTGCACAGCGGCACCAAGTTTTTAAACGGACACTCCGACGTCATCTGCGGTTTTGCCGTGACAGCCGATCCGGATCTGGGCAAAAGAATCCGCTTCATACAGAACTCCTTCGGCGCCGTGCTCGGTCCCCAGGACTGCTGGCTGGTGCTGCGCGGTTTGAAGACGCTGAAGGTACGCATGGAGGAAAGCCAGACCGGCGCCAAGAGGATCGTTTCCTGGCTCATGGAGCAGTCGGCGATCGAGAAGGTGTACTATCCCGGTCTACCGGAGCATCCGGGCTACGAAATCCACCAGCGCCAGGCAAGCGGGCCGGGAGCGGTGCTTTCCTTTGAACTGGCAAACTACCAGATCACCAAGCGGCTCCTTGAAGGAGTGCGGCTGGCAGCCTTTGCAGTGAGCCTTGGCGGAGTGGAGAGCATCCTTTCCTACCCGGCGAAGATGTCCCACGCCGCCATGCCGCCAGCCGAGCGCGAAGTCCGCGGGATCAAGGACACCCTGGTGCGGCTCTCGGTAGGTCTTGAGGATCCCGAAGACCTGATCGCGGACATGGATCGAATTTTGAACGGGTAATGCCGGTTCGACCCGCATGCAGACAGCAGGTATCACCGAACCCTCCCCTCAACCGGGGAGGGTTTTTTTCGTAGAGACGCATTGCATGCGTCTCTTTCACCCTATTACACTTAGGCAAACTAGAGCGCGGCAGCGCTGAGACGCATGCAATGCGTCTCTACCTGAGGGCGGGATAGGTATAAAGTTTCCTGATTTGTGAAGGAGAAGACAGAAGCGCAGGTAACTTCTTGCCGTAGCGCTATTTTATGTTATACGGAGTAACTAGAACGTCTCACTCTGCAACGAGCTACCAAAACCGTGCTTTGTCCGCATGACAGAGCTTTTCCACAAAGGGGTGTGCTATGAGTCTAGCCAAAGAGAAGCAAACGCCGGATCTTTCCGATCGCTGCCGCGGAGCCATCTGGGGACAGTTCAGCGGTGACGCCGTCTGCCTGGGCGCCCACTGGATCTACGACCTTGCTGAATTAAAGAAAAGTTTTCCTGGAGGGGTGTCCGGGTTTGAGACTCCTGCCAGCGGACATTATCACGCGGGCAAGCGCTCCGGCGACTTCACCCACTACGGCGACGCCGCACTGCTGATGCTCCAATCAATCGCCCAGTTGGGTAAATTTTCACCACAGGACTTTGGTGCCCGCTTTGTCGCGCTATTCTCCTCCGAGGATTACCACGGGTACCGGGATCATGCCACCAAAGGCACTCTGGAGAACTACCAGCCCTTTGCCGCCCAGTTTCCCAACAACCCCTATCACTTCCAGGCCGGCGCAGACGATGACCAGCCGGCAACCGCTACCCGACTGGCTCCTGTAGTGGTCGCGCATTACCGGGATCCAGAGCTGATCAGAATCGTGGAAAGCGCCACGCGCGTCTGTCAGAACAACTCCAGGGCCGTGATCTACATGAAGTGCCACGCCCTTATCATCAAAGCGCTTCTCTCGGGGAGTGGATTGGAAGACGCGTTCAAGACCGGAGCCAAGGCGGTTTCCAACGAACCGGAATTCGGCAAGGAGGTAAGCGGTGCGGCGGAGACTGTCTTTAGCCAAATCGGACAAGAGGTGCGCGAAGTAACGCTCAGTTTCGGTCAGTCGTGCCCCTTGAAAAGCAGCTTTCCGGCCGCCATGCACGCGGCCCTGAAGTATCAGGACGACCCGCGCCGCGCCATTCTCGAGTCCGCCGATGCCGGCGGTGACAACGCAGCCCGTTGTGCCATGATCGGGACCTGGCTCGGAGCTCTGCACGGCGTGAACGGGATACCTTCTGAATGGCGCGCCAAGGTGAATGCCAGGGACGAGATAGAGAGCTGCATCGAGAAGATTGTGAGGCAGCTAGAGAGCGATCAGGCCAAGTAGCGTTTGGGGTGGGAACTATATTGACATAGTATTTCTGTGGTCGGGGCGAACTTTGGTTCGCCTTTTATTTTGGCGTCTTGTCCCCCCTGTTCCCACAGGGGGGATCAAAAAACGAGAGGCGTTTAGCATAACGCCCCTACGGCGGTACCGGACTAGTTCTCACCCTCCCCTTTCGGCGGTGCGATTTTTTTAGCACTCTCACGCACCATCTTGGTAAGTAGCCGGTCCATTGCGGAGGCAAAACGCTGGCGGTCGGTGAGACTGAACTGACCGGGTCCCCCCTGCACCAGGCCGTCTGCGCGCAACTCCTGCATCAGGTTACGCATAGAAAGCCGCTCTCCGACATTTTCCTCGGTGTAAAGCTCACCACGCGGGTCGAGAGCCACCCCGCCATTTTCGACGATCCGGGCCGCAAGCGGTATGTCGGCGGTTATCACCAGGTCGCTTGCCTCGGCATTTTCCGCGATATAATCATCAGCGACATCGAAACCGTTTTTCACACGCACCGAGGTGACGAACTTGGTGTGGGCCTTGGAGAGGTCGTTATTTGCCACCAGACAGACCTGAACCTTCAGCCGTTCAGAGGCACGAAAAACCATATCCTTGATGACCCTCGGGCAGGCATCGGCGTCGATCCAAATCTTCATACATTACCCCATTTTATCGGTAAAATTGCGATTCAACGTTGTGACACTCAGGGGTCAACGCTACTACAGGCACCCCGCTAAGTCAATAGGACCGCGACCGCAGGTCTTCGACAAAGCGCGCAGGCTTCCAGATGATTTTAATTGAATTTTAAAATTATAAGATTGACATGCCGCCGGCAATCCTGATATGTTGTCGCATCCGTGGGTGTTCCCGGACAAAACCAACAAGAAGCAATATGGGAGAAGTAAGTAAATGGTAAACGGAACTGTGAAATGGTTTAACGACAGCAAGGGGTTTGGTTTTCTTGAGCAGGAAAATGGCGAGGACGTATTCGTACATTTTTCCGCTATCACTGGCGACGGATTCAAGTCCCTTACCGAGGGCGACAGCGTTACGTTCGAAATCGTGAAAGGCCCTAAAGGTCTTCAGGCGGCCAACGTTTCCAGGGTTTAATTACATAGCGAAGAACTTTATTGGAAAGCCCCGAAGTAATTCGGGGCTTTTTTTGTGTCTACAATCCCAAGAGCTGTGCCTCTGCTGCCGTCCATCCCCACAGACACATGCCCAGGAAACCTCACCAGTTAGAGACCCATGCACAAACTACAGCGGCGCTCCGCTCAAAACTTCAGGTGTGGTCTCCAGTGTCTGGTCACCGACAGTCAGATAGATCGCCCCTTCAGTGACAGTCAGCGACCAGGTGATGGCGCGCTGCAGGTTCGCCACCAGCTCCCCCAGGAAGTTAAAATCAAGGCCGATGATGGTAAGGTTTGAACTGCCGCTCAGTTTGACCAGGTTCTGCGTCAGCCAGCGGCTCTTGGTCTGCGCCGGTCCACTGGCGAAGAGGACGGCGCGCTCCACGTGACGGCATGACTTGGCCAAACGGTCGGGGTCGGGCAACCCTACCTCGATCCAGAGCTTCACGCGGCCGTCGGGACCAATGCTCCAGAGATCGGGCTCGTCACCGGACCCGACACCCTTGGTGAAACTGAGTCCTTCTTCATAACAGAGCCCATAGGCCAGCAGACGCGCCACCAGACGCTCTGCGGTTTCCGAGGGGTGCCTCGCGATGGTGGTCTGCAACTGTTCGTAAACTTGGCGATCGAGGTCGGAAAGCTGAACCGACGCACGGTAGACGGTGGAAGGAAGTGCCATGAAAGAAAACCTCTTAGGATAAAATGTACTGAAAATTTTGTTAACAGTTTCAGAGAAGGGAGAGAAGGTAAATGCCTCTCAGAGACTGCCTATTTACCGGAAGGAATATAACACAAAAAAGGAATAGACCTTAGGGCCTTTTTCCTTTTTGTGCCTTCGCCTTATTTGGCGCAATGTGGTCGATCGTTTTGGGGCAAGTATAGACGTTCTATTCCAGGGTGAAAAAGAAGGTCGCCCCCTCACCCGTGTTGCTCTCGGCCCAGACCCGGCCGCCATGACGCTTCACGATGCGTTTCACCGTGGCAAGACCAATTCCGTGCCCCGCCGTCTCAATTCCCGGGATGCGCTGGAAGGGAAGAAACAGCCTTCCCGCATCTGCCATACCGAACCCCGGCCCATTATCGCATACAAAACAGACGGGTTTCCCACCAAGTTCCGTCATGCCAATTTCGATAACGTTAAGCGCCCGACTCCCCGCATGCTTCCAGGCATTTCCGAGCAGATTATCAAGGACAATGCGACAAAGGTCCGGATCCCCATGCAACTTAAGCCCTTGCGGGATGATAAACTTGAGGTGCCTCTTCGGATCCGTCAGTTTAAGATCAGCTACGACTGCTCGCGCCATGGCGCTCAGATCGAAACTTTTTCGCTGCAGTTCGACCCGCGTGACGCGCGAAAAATCGAGCAGCGCTGCGATGAGCCGCTTCATGCGCAGAGTTCCCTCGGATATCCCTGCCAAATAGTGCATTGACTGCTCGTCAAGGTGGTCCTTGTGAAGGGTCTGCAACACCTCGGCAAAGCCGTTAATTGTCGCCAGCGGGGTGCACAGTTCGTGGGATACGGAACTGTTGAATGCCTCCAGTTCCTGGTTTGCCTGCTCCAGTTTTGCATCGAGGCCGAACTGTTTTTCCAGTGCCTCCTGCACCTTGTCCCTTGCCAGGCGCAGTTCGGTATTTTGCAGCTCCAGTTCGTACCCGCGCACCTGGAGATCACGAAGCAAGCGACGCGTACCGTCAAGGGTTCTAAATGAGAGCGCCTCAGACGTTCTCGCCTGAACCTCACCATCAGAAAGTGCACGGGGCCCTGCGGCCTCGATCGAACGCAGCCTGACTTTTTCCGGTGTCTGGCCGGGACTCACCAGCTTCAACTGCAAATTTCGCCTCTCAGTTCCCAAGTACATGGCAGTTCCTTCGTACCCATAAGCCCTCTCACGGTCTTCAACATTTCATCTGGGAGAAAGGGTTTGGATACTATTTTAGATATCCCGATTTCCAGGGCAAGACGGACGTTTGTTGCGGAAATACCACCGGTATCCATGATAATTCGCATCTGAGGTGCTATCTCCAACCCCCGCCGCGCCAGTTCCAGACCGTTCAAACCTGGCATGTTGAAATCGGTTATCATCAGAGGAAAGTTTCTCTCCTTCATCTTCTCCAGCGCCTCCGCCCCGCTTGACACACAGTGAGCCACAATCCCGTCATAGGCGAGGATGCGCTTGATCACTTCAAGTATTGTGTTGTCATCGTCTACCACCAGAACGTCTTCCATTGGTGCCTCCGTTTTCGCGTGAATGTGAATCTCAGGAGTATTTAATTGACAATTCCTGTGTAAATCAACTCCAACAATTAACGATGCTACACTTTCCACTGAGGCAGACCTGTTTTTACTGAACTTTCGACTTTTTTCAAAGGAGTCTGCTCTCCCGATAAGAGGATCTTATTCACAGATATTTAGAGCAAATAGTTTGCCAAGGTCCGAAGAACAGTGAGACAGTGAGATTCGTGGTACAATAACAGTACTTTAGCTTAAGGTGACTGAATGCCGCCGGAAGGCACCCGCATCCCTTTAACCGCAGCTTTTTGCGGAAACCTCAAAATGCTGAGGGGGTACCCCGGCTGGCACCTGCAGGCCCGTTGACACAATAGCGTCGCTACATTCTTGAAATGCTGATATATTGAGCTGTTACCGAAAAACGAGACACCACCTTGAGGGCGCAGCAGTCGACGACAAGTCACCTGACGCCCCGCCAGGGCTCCCTTGGCAAGTTTTACCAACCAACCAGGCCGAGCCCGCAGGAAGCGATGCCTCACTCGCGACCGCTGTATGGAGATCCACTATGTCCCCTCATAAGCACAATCATGCCGCGCTGCAACCCGCCTCCCCTACGGGAGAGATCATTCCGGTCCGCAGCGAAGCAACCCTGCTGCAGGCGGGCGCGCTGCAGAGCGCCATTTTCAACTCCGCCAACTTTTCCAGTATCGCGACCGACGCCAAAGGGGTCATCCAGATCTTCAACGTCGGGGCGGAACGGATGCTCGGCTACACGGCCGCAGAAGTCATGAACCAGATCACCCCGGCCGACATTTCCGACCCCCAGGAAGTTATCGCGCGAGCCGGAGAATTGAGCCTGGAGCTCGGCACACCGATCACCCCCGGTTTCGAGGCGCTGGTGTTCAAGGCCTCGCGCGGCATCGAGGACATCTACGAGCTTACTTATATAAGAAAGGACGGCAGCCGCTTCCCGGCAGTCGTCTCGGTCACGGCACTCAGGGACGAGCAGAATACCATCATAGGGTATCTCCTCATCGGTACTGACAACACCGCCAGAAAGCAGGCGGAGGAAGCCCTGCTCCAGGCGGGGGCGCTGCAGAGCGCCATCTTCAATTCCGCCAACTTCTCCAGTATCGCCACCGACGCCAAGGGGGTCATCCAGATCTTCAACGTGGGAGCGGAGCGTATGCTCGGCTACACCGCGGCCGAGGTCATGGACAAGATCACGCCGGCCGACATTTCCGACCCCCAGGAAGTTATCGCGCGCGCCGGAGAGTTGAGCCTGGAACTGGGAACCCCGATAACCCCGGGCTTCGAGGCGCTGGTGTTCAAAGCCTCGCGCGGCATCGAGGACATCTACGAGCTCACCTACATCAGAAAAGACGGGAGCCGCTTTCCGGCAGTCGTCTCTGTCACGGCGCTACGCGACGCGCAGGATACCATCATCGGGTATCTCTTGATCGGCACGGACAACACGGCCAGAAAGCAGGCCGAGGAAGCGCTCTACCAGGCTGGAGCGCTGCAAAGCGCCATCTTCAACTCCGCCAACTTTTCCAGTATCGCCACCGACGCCAAGGGGGTCATCCAAATCTTCAACGTCGGCGCGGAGCGGATGCTCGGCTACACGGCCGCCGAAGTCATGAACAAGATCACCCCGGCCGACATCTCCGACCCCCAGGAAGTCATCGCGCGCGCCGGCGAGTTGAGCCTGGAACTCGGCACCCCGATCACCCCCGGTTTCGAGGCGCTGGTGTTCAAGGCCTCCCGCGGCATAGAGGACATCTACGAGCTCACCTACATCAGAAAGGACGGCAGCCGCTTCCCGGCGGTCGTCTCGGTCACCGCTCTGAGGGACGAGCAAAACGCCATCATCGGGTACCTTTTGATCGGCACCGACAACACCGCCAGAAAGCAGGCGGAAGAGGCGCTCTTGCAGGCGGGCGCGCTGCAAAGCGCCATCTTCAACTCCGCCAACTTTTCCAGTATCGCGACCGACGCCAAGGGGGTCATCCAGATCTTCAACGTGGGAGCAGAGCGGATGCTCGGCTACACCGCGGCGGAAGTCATGGACCGCATCACCCCCGCCGACATCTCCGACCCCCAGGAAGTTATCGCGCGCGCCGGAGAGTTGAGCCTGGAGCTGGGAACCCCCATCACCCCGGGGTTCGAGGCGCTGGTGTTCAAGGCCTCGCGCGGCATCGAGGACATTTACGAGCTCACCTACATCAGAAAGGACGGCAGTCGCTTCCCGGCGGTCGTCTCAGTCACGGCGCTGCGCGACGACCGGGGCGAGATCATCGGGTACCTTTTGATCGGCACCGACAACACGGCGCGTAAGCAGGCTGAAGAGGCGCTGCTCCAGGCCGGCGCGCTGCAGAAAGCGATCTTCAACTCAGCGAACTTCTCCAGCATCGCCACCGACGCCAAAGGGGTCATCCAGATCTTCAACGTCGGCGCGGAGCGGATGCTCGGCTACACGGCCGCCGAAGTCATGGACCAGATCACCCCCGCCGACATTTCCGATCCGCAGGAAGTTATCGCGCGCGCCGAGGAATTGAGCTTCGAGCTCGGCACCCCGATCACCCCCGGGTTCGAGGCGCTGGTTTTCAAGGCCTCCCGCGGCATCGAGGACATCTACGAGCTGACCTACATCAGAAAGGATGGCAGCCGCTTTCCGGCAGTCGTCTCGGTCACGGCGCTCAGGGACGAATGGGACTCCATCATCGGGTACCTGCTGATCGGAACCGACAACACCGCCAGAAAGCAGATCGAGGCGGAACAAAAGCAGTTGAGCCAGCGCCTGCGCGACCAGCAGTTCTACACCCGCTCGCTTTTCGAATCCAACATCGACGCCATCATGACCACCGACCCCTCCGGCATCATCACCGACGTCAACAAGCAGATGGAGGTGCTCTCCGGCTGCACCCGCGACGAGTTGATCGGCGCCCCCTTCAAGAACTACTTCACCGATCCGGTTCAGGCCGAGACCAGCATCAAGCAGGTGCTCCGCGTCAAGAAGGTAACCGACTACGAGCTGACTGCGCGCGCCCGGGACGGCAAGGAAACGACCGTATCCTTCAACGCGACCACCTTCTACGACCGGGACAGGAAGCTCCAGGGGGTGTTCGCCGCGGCGCGTGACATCACCGAGCGGAAACGCCTGGACCTCGTGCTGCAGGAAAAGAACCTCGAGCTGGAAAGCGCCAAAGCCCTGGCGGAGAAAGCCAACCGTTCCAAGAGCGAGTTTCTCTCCAGCATGAGCCACGAGTTGCGCTCCCCCTTGAACGCGATCCTCGGGTTCGCCCAGTTGATGGAATCCGGCACGCCGCTCCCCACCTCCACCCAGAAGTCGAGCATCGACCAGATCCTCAAAGCGGGATGGTACCTGCTGGAACTGATCAACGAGATTCTCGACCTGGCACTGATCGAGTCCGGCAGGCTTTCGCTTGCCCTGGAGCAGGTGTCGCTGGTGGAAATCATGCTGGAGTGCCAGGCCATGATCGAGCCGCAGGCCCAGAAAAACGGCATCCAGATGACCTTCCCCACCTTCGAGACCCCCTTCTTCGTGCATGCCGACCGCACCCGGGTGAAGCAGGTCATGATCAACCTGCTGTCCAACGCGATCAAGTACAATCGGCCCCAGGGAACCGTCGTGGTGACCTGCTCCGCGGCGCCCGAAAAGCGGGTGCACATCAACGTTCAGGATACCGGCGAGGGGTTGTCCCCCGAAAAGCGCGCCCAGCTGTTCCAGCCCTTCAACCGGCTAGGCCAGGAGGCAAGCGCCGAGGAGGGCACCGGTATCGGGCTTGTGGTGAGTAAGAGGCTGGTCGAGCTGATGGGAGGCCAGATCGGCGTGGAAAGCACCGTCGGGGTGGG
>JGI24143J45723_1000232_pt1 | contig 30242 bp, 28 predicted proteins | sample BarGraIncu00432A_FD_45723 | JGI IMG/M metagenome (IMG submission 45723) | reverse complement strand
AACGGCGGGAAGCGAGGCTGCGCGCCCGAGCCAGCTCGCCCAGTGGCCGGTGCAACTGCACTTGGTTCCGGCCTCGGCTCCCTACTTCCAGGATGCGGACTTGCTCATCACCGCGGACTGCGTCCCCTTCGCTTACGCCGACTACCATAGGGACTTTCTGGCCGGAAAGGCGGTCGCGATCGGCTGCCCGAAGCTTGACGACAATAATGCCTATCTGCTCAAGCTGACAGAAATCTTCCGCCTTTCCAGTATAAAAGGCATCACCGTGCTGAAGATGGAGGTTCCCTGTTGCGGCGGCATCGCCATCGCGGCCCAGCAGGCGCTCGCCGCGTCAGGCAAGGAAATCCCCTTCAAGGTGGTGACGATCAGCATAAGGGGTGAAGTGGCCGGCTAGAAAACTGCAGGACCAATCGGATGCTTTTGATCTTTTTGATTGACAATCATTACCTCGACTGGTAGAGTTTCCCGGTATTAACTATTTCATTCAAAGAAAAGGAGAGCGCGTTTATGAGCCTTACTACCTTAGTTACCCAGGAAGCCCCGGATTTCACAGCACAGGCAGTCCTTCCCGACAACTCTTTTGCTGAGCTTACCCTGTCAAAGTATCGTGGCAAATATGTCGTGCTTTTCTTCTACCCGCTCGACTTTACCTTTGTCTGCCCCTCAGAGATACTTGCTTTCAATAAGAGAGTTGCTGAATTCAAGGAAAAGAACTGCGAAGTCATAGGCGTTTCGGTTGACTCAAGATTCACCCACCTTGCCTGGAAAAACACCCCGGTCGAGAATGGCGGCATCGGAAACGTACAGTATGCACTGGTAGAGGACCTTAACAAGTCTATCGCCCGTTCCTACGGCATCCTGCTGAATGACTCCGTCGCCCTGCGCGGCCTGTTCCTGATAGACACCAAAGGTATCGTACGTCACTCGGTCATCAATGACCTGCCGCTAGGCCGCAGCGTCGGCGAGGCGCTGAGGATGCTGGACGCGCTCCAGTTCGTTGAGACCCACGGCGGCGAAGTTTGCCCGGCTAACTGGCAGGAAGGTGCTGACTCCATGAAAGCCTCCAAGGCAGGGGTCGCAGATTACCTGGCGAAACACGGCAAATAGGAACTCTCAAGCGCGGTACCTGTTAAACGTAAGTAAGCGGCCCGATCCAACTGGATCGCGCCGCTTTTTTTTGCGGGTTCCGTTTCAGACTGGCAGTCGCCCGGGCACGCGCAAATCGCTCCAGGCGCGGCTCCCGGGAAATTCTGGCGGCTTGCCAAGGTGAACGGTTTATGTTAAAAGAACAATGGATTGAAGGATTTGTAGCAAGTTCAGGCCAAGAGGAGTGATAATGCGTACGAAATTGACCCTGTTGTCCCTGCTGCTGCTGCTTCTCGCCACAAACTGTTTCGCTTTGGAGGAACAGCAGCCGGAAGCCGTGGCCGAGAAGATGGCGTTCAAGCTGGTGCGTGGCGTCGCCAACGTAACGACATCGCTGGTTGAAATCCCGAAACAATCCTACCTCATGGTGCGTGATAGAGGTAGGGTGGGCTACCTGGTCGGGCCGTTAAAAGGGATGGGAATGGCCTTCTACCGCCTGTTTGCCGGCGTCACGGAAACGGTATTCTTCGCGGTGCCCCAACCGGGTTACTACGACTCAATGATCTACCCCGAATATGTCTGGCAGGGATGGCAGGAGAAACGTGTCGAGCCGAGAAAACAGGATGTTGTCGAACCGGCTGAGAAAAGGGGAGAGTGATATGGTTTTTAAGCGCAGTTTGTTGATGACGCTTCTGGTGCTTGCCCTGTTCACCTTCGGCACGGAAAAGCGGGTGCTCGCTGTGAACGACATTAAGTCCATTGAGGATTCCTCGCCTCAGGAGGTGGTGGACGGTATGGCCAACAAGCTCGCACGCGGCGTCGCGAACGTTGCTACTGGCTGGATAGAAATTCCCAAGCAGATTTATATAACCTGCAAAGAGGAAGGCTATGTCAAGGGACTGACCGTCGGCCCGCTCAAAGGGATCGGCATGACGCTGGTGCGGACCGTATCGGGCGTCGGCGAAACCGTTACCTTCCTGGTACCCTTTCCCGGGTTCTACGATCCTTTCTTTGATCCGTCTTACGTCTGGCAAAAAGAATAGCCGGGTTCGGACGGTTCGACAGAATTCAGCCGGCGCCTAGCCGTAAAGGTTGCAGACGATTCCGTTGAAGGCGCATTCCCTGGCTTGTCAGATGCCGGTTACATCTGGAACTGGCCAACCCATCGGATAAAATAAAAAAAGGCCGCATCGCGAGATGCGGCCTTTTTAAGTTTCTGCATTGCAAGGATAATACCTTGCCAGTCAGGAAGATAATTTGGTACTATATCCGGTCATAGCTGATAGGGATGTCTTCGGGGGTTTTTTGAACAATAACAGACTTTTGTCCGTGGAAAAGCCTGCCCGCTACATGGGCGGCGAGATGGGAACCGTTACTGGCAGGGAGGGGGGCTTGAGTTTCGTGCTCGCCTTTCCTGACGTTTATGAAATAGGAATGAGCCATCTGGGACTCCAGGTCCTTTACGGCGTACTGAAAGGTGTGCCTTGGATTAAACCGGAGCGCGTCTACGCACCCTGGCCCGACATGGAGGCTCAACTCAGGCTGGAAGGAGGCTCGCTCGCCACACTGGAAGGGGGAATGCCACTCATGGAAGCCGATATCCTCGGTTTTACCCTGCAGTACGAGCTTTCCTATACCAATATATTGAACATGCTGGACCTCTCGGGTATTCCTTTCCTGGCGGCCGAGCGCGATGCCAGCTATCCGCTGGTCATCGGTGGCGGCCCCTGCGCCTTCAATCCGGAACCGCTGGCTGATTTTTTCGACGCCATCCTGATTGGCGACGGCGAGGATGCAGTACTCGAGATCGCTCAGTGCGTGAGCGACTGGAAGGTCGAAGGGCTCGGCAAGCCCGCGCTTCTGGAGCGGCTTTCCAAGATCGAAGGGGTCTACATTCCGAGCTTTTTCTCGGTGAGCTACGATGCTCTGGGCCGAGTGGCGGAGATTGCCCCCCTGCGCGAGGAGTACCGCAGCGTGCGGCGGCGTTTCGTGTCGGACCTCGAGAGCGCCCACTACCCGACGACTCCCGTGGTTCCCTTTTTAAAGACGGTGCACGACAGGGTGAGCGTGGAGATCTCGCGCGGCTGCACCCGCGGTTGCCGTTTCTGCCAGGCCGGCTACATCTACCGCCCGGTGCGGGAGCGCAGCCCCGAACGCGTGCTGGAGATCGTCGAGGAAGCCTTCGGCAACACCGGCTACGACGAGGTTTCGCTCCTCTCACTCTCCACCGGCGATTACGGATGCCTCACTCCGTTGATAAAGGGGCTGATGGACCGCTATGCCGCGCAGAAGAAGGCAGTATCGCTTCCCTCCATGCGGGTCGGCAGCCTTTCGCCAGAGATGGCAGAAGAGGTGCGCCGGGTCAGGAAGACCGGCTTCACCCTGGCTCCTGAAGCAGGGAGCGAGCGGCTGAGGAGCGTCATTAACAAGGGTGTCACCGAGGCGGCACTACTGGAGAACGCCCGCGCCGTCTTCGGCGCCGGTTGGCGCATCATCAAGCTCTACTACATGATCGGCCTACCCACGGAGACCATGGAGGACGTGCAGGGGATCATCGACATCTCCCGCGAGGTGAAACGGCAGGGGAAACTCGCCGGATCCGGTGGCGACGTAAACGTCTCGGTATCGAGCTTCGTTCCCAAGCCACACACCCCGTTCCAGTGGGAGCCACAGATAAGCGAAGAGGAAATTGTCGACAAGCAGCGCTTCCTGCGGACCGAACTGAAGAAGAAAAAGCTGATCATGAAGTGGCAGGACGCGCCGCTCTCCACGCTCGAGGGGGTCTTTGCCCGGGGCGACAGGAGGCTGTCCACCCTGCTGATCGAGGCGCACCGCCTCGGCTGCCGCTTCGACGGCTGGTGGGAGCATTTCGACAAGGTGAAATGGGCGCAGGCCTTTGAGAACGCCGGGGTCGATCCCCGCTTCTACCACCGCCGCCGTGAGTTGGACGAGCCGCTTCCCTGGGATCATATCGACTGCGGCGTGCGCCGCGAGTTTCTGCTTGCCGAGCGCGAGGCTGCCATCGCTGGAGCACCGACACCGGACTGCAGGGAGGGAGTGTGCACCGGCTGCGGCGTTTGCGACTTCGACGAGGTAAAATTGCGCCTCAACGAGCCGGTGCCGTTTGGCACCTACGCCGTTGAGGTCGTGCCACCCCAGGCGGCCGAACTGGCCCAGCGCATCAGGGTCCGCTTCGAAAAGCTCGGGCGCATGCGCTTTCTGAGCCATTTGGAGCAGCAGACCCTCTTCATCCGGGCAGTCGGGCGCGCCCAGATACCGATCCGCTATTCGCAGGGATTCCATCCCCACCCGAAGTTTTCCTTCGCCACCGCTCTCTCGGTAGGCGTGGAGTCCTATGCAGAGTACATGGACTTCGAGGTGGATGCCGGTTTCTCTGCCCAGAATTTGCTGGACGCCCTGAACGGAACCCTTCCCGAAGGGATTCGTGTGGTCGAGGCTGCTGAAATTTCCATGAAAGCGCCCTCGCTCTCTGTCATCATGGAGAAGGTCAGGTACCGGGTGACACTACCTGAGACGCTGGCGCTCGATCTTCCCGGGAAGATAGCGGAATTCCTCGCACTGGAGTCCTCGCCGATGCGGCGTGAGAAGAAGGGCAAAGTCGTCGAATTCGATCTGCGCCACGAACTTTACAAGCTGAGTTCCGAGGGGTGCGCGCTGGAAATGGTGGTCGGCCGCGGCAAGCCGTCCGAGTTCGCGGCGGCAATTCTCGGGGTGACGGTTGAGGACCTCAAGGACGCAAGGCTGGAGAAGCTGGAAGTGCTCTTTGCCGAAGTGCCCGCGGTTGAGACGCCTGCTGTTGAGACAACTGCTGTTGAGACAACTGCTGTTGAGACAACTGCTGCAGCCGAGGTTACTGAATTGCCGAAGGCGCAGGCCTGTGAGGCGGGAGCTGTTCTTTAAGCTCTGGTCCCGGGATGCAGGCCGACGGCGGATCATTTATTTTTGAAATGTAAATATCATATAGCTGAAGAGGGGTTAGCATGGGGAATGAACTGGTTATAAACACCACCTCCCACGAAACCCGCATCGCGCTCATCGAAAATGGCACCATAGCGGAGCTGTACGTCGAGAGGAGTCGCGTCAAGGGGATCATCGGGAACATCTACAAGGGTAGGGTGGTGCGGGTACTGCCGGGGATGCAGGCCGCCTTTGTCGACATCGGTCTTGAGAAGGCAGCCTTTCTCTACGTGGCGGATGTCTTCGACTCCATGGAGGAGTACGAAAGCTTCATGGAAAGGGAGCAAGGGGAGGATCCGGTACCGCATCCCCTGCACCCGATCGAGGACCTGCTGCAGGAAGGACAGGAACTTCTGGTGCAGATTTCCAAGGAGCCGATCGGCACCAAGGGGGCACGCATCACCGCACACATCTCGCTTCCCGGGCGGCATCTGGTCTACATGCCGACCGTGGACCATGTGGGCATCTCGCGCCGGATCGAGGACGAGGTGGAACGTGAGCGGCTTAAAGAGATTGTAGACCGGATCAAACCGGCAGGCGGCGGGTTCATCGTCCGGACCGTTTCCGACGGGAAGAGTGAAGAGGACCTGGTTGCCGATCTGCATTACCTCACCAAGCTCTGGGAGGAGGTCGCCAAGAAAAAGGACAAGGCCGGCGCGCCAAGTCTGATTCACTCCGACCTGGACGTGACCCAGAAAGTCGTGCGGGACATTCTGACCGAGACCGTCGAGCGTATCGTGGTGGATTCCAAGCCCGAATACGACAAGATCGTTCAGTTCATCACTACCTTCATGCCGAAGATGAAATACTCCATTGAGCTCTATGACGAAGAGGAACCGATCTTCGACCATTTCGGGCTGGAGGTGGAAATCAGTCGCGCGCTGGGGCGTAAAGTCTGGCTGAAGAGCGGCGGTTACATCATCATCGAGCAGACCGAGGCGCTGACTGCCATCGACGTCAACACCGGGCGCTATGTTGGCAAGCACAACCTCGAGGACACCATCCTTAAGACCAACCTCGAGGCGGTCAAGGAAATCGCCTACCAGCTGCGTCTCAGGAACCTGGGTGGTATCATCATCATCGACTTCATCGACATGGAGAAGGAGGTGAACCGCGAGAAGGTGTACGGCGCGCTCGAGGAGGCGCTCAAGAGCGACAAGTCGAAGACCAACATTCTGAAAATCTCCGAGCTGGGTCTGGTAGAAATGACCCGCAAGCGGGTGCGCGAGAGCCTTGGCCGTATGATGTGCGAGCCGTGCCCCTACTGCGAGGGGAGAGGGTACGTGAAGTCCAAGATCTCCGTTTGCCACGAGATTTTCAGGGAGTTGCGGCGTGAGATGATTGACATCCGCGGCACCAAGGTCATGCTGACCGTGCATCCCCAGGTTGCCGACTTGCTGTACGATGAGGAGCGCCGCGGGCTCGAAGAACTTGAGAAGAACTTCAAGAAGCGGATCACGGTACGCGCAAAGCCCGGTTTCCACCAGGAGCAGTTTGAGGTTGCGGTCAGCTAGTCGGCAGCACAGTCAGGCAATCCTGCAGTGCGAAGGAGCCGACCGATCCGATCGATTACGACATTAATGACGCTACAGGAGAACAGATGATCGGCACACCGATGAAAAAAGGCGCAACCCGGATTATGCTACTGGGCTCGGGAGAACTCGGCAAGGAGGTCGCCATTGAGGCCCAGCGTTTGGGCATCGAGGTCATCGCTGTCGACCGCTATGCCGGCGCCCCGGCGATGCAGGTGGCACACAGCAGCCACGTCGTCGACATGCTGGACAGAGCCGAGCTGGATCGGGTTGTACGCCTGGAAAAACCTGATTACATCGTTCCGGAAATCGAGGCAATCGACACCCTGTTCCTGCTGGAACTGGAGGCCGCCGGGTTCAACGTGATACCGACTGCGCGCGCCACGAACCTCACCATGAACCGTGAGGGGATCCGCAGACTCGCGGCCGAGGAGCTGGGGCTTCCCACCGCTTCCTACCGCTTTGCCAGCACCCTTCAGGAGTTCCAAGAAGCGGTCAGCACCATCGGCCTTCCCTGCGTGATCAAGCCGATCATGAGCTCTTCCGGCAAGGGGCAGAGCGTGCTGCGCGACGAAGCGGACCTGGAGCGTTCCTTCAACTACGCACTCGAGGGTGCACGGGGAGCTTCCGACCGTGTGATCGTGGAGGAATTCATCCCCTTCGACTACGAGATCACACTTCTCACCGTGCGCGCTCTTGGGGGTACCACCTTCTGCCCGCCCATCGGGCATCGGCAGGTGGACGGCGATTACCATGAGTCGTGGCAGCCGATCGCAATGAACTCAGCGGTTCTGGTCGAGGCCCAGCGTCAGGCTGAGGCTGTGACCGAAGCCTTGGGTGGCCGGGGAATCTTCGGTGTGGAGTTCTTCGTGAAGGGGGACAAGGTCTGGTTCTCCGAGGTCTCGCCTCGCCCGCACGACACCGGAATGGTCACCATGATCTCCCAGAACCTCTCGGAGTTTGAACTGCATGTTCGGGCCATCATGGGATTGCCGGTTCCCATGGTAGAAAACCTGGCACCGTCCGCTTCCCACGTGATCCTGGCCGAGGAGCAGGCCGAGGAGGTCGGGTTCGAAGGTGTTGGCGAGGCGCTTTCAGTGCCTGGAACCAAAGTCCGGCTCTTTGGCAAGCCCGACACCAGGCGAAACCGTCGCATGGGGGTTGCGGTGGCATTCGGGGTCGACACCGACGAGGCGCGCCAGAAGGCAGAGTTTGCAGCGCACAAGGTGAAGATCGTCAAGCTAGGCTGAAAACTGGTCGCACAGGATGCCGGTGTCACGGGAAGTCACTTCGTACTTCTGATGCTGTTTTTCGTTCTTCCAGGCCTTGGCGTTCCTTTTTGTCATTTTTGTCCTTTACCTTCAAGCCAGATAGTCTCCCAGGAGGATGTCATGTTTTTCGCAGCAAAGGTTTCGGAAGTCCCCGATTGGGGGAAAAAAATCGTGCAGGTTGAAGGCCAGGACATTCTACTGGTAAAGACGAAGGGGGCGGTTTTCGCCTGTGAAACGGAGTGTCCCCATCAGTACGCACCGTTACACGGAGCCGTACTGAAGGAGATCGGACGTCTTTCCTGTCCGCGCCACGGTTACCGCTTCGATCTCGTCACTGGCGAGTGCGAGGGGCACCCGCAGTTTAACCTTAAGGTCTATCCCATAGAGATCCGGAACGGAGACATCTACGTCGATCTTGGCTAAAGAGCACGGTTAGCCCTGAAAAGTAATGGCCATCACGGACTGAATGCCGCTGCCTTTCTCCGCAGTTTGCCAGAGAGTGAAAACCTTTCTCCCCTCTTTGACAGGCTTTTCAGTTAAAATGTTTTAGAAGTCAGGAAAAACCCTTGACTTAGCGTCTGTTTCAAGATAAGTTTTACCGCTCATTGTAAATTTAGGATAAAGGTGGTGAAGTACATGTACGCAGTAGTTAAAACCGGAGGGAAACAGTACAAAGTTTCCGAAGGCGACTTCTTGAAAGTCGAGAAATTGGAGGGTGCGGTAGGTGATACCGTCGAGATCTCCGAGGTCCTGATGGTTGGCGGCGATAAGGTTGTTATCGGAACACCTTTAGTGCCCAGCGCCTCTGTAATCGGCAAGATTGTCGAGCAGGGCAAAGACAAGAAGATTTTGGTCTTCAAGTCTAAGCGTCGGAAGGACTCAAGGAAACTTAACGGGCACCGTCAACTCAGGACGATACTGAGGATTGAGAAGATCAACGCCTAGGCAATATTCAACAGGACGGTGCGGAAGCCCTCGGTCAGCGTGATCGCGGACGTTACCGTCAGGAGGAGCAGAAAATGGCACACAAAAAAGGCGTCGGCAGTTCCAGGAACGGCCGCGACTCCGACGGCCAAAGGCTGGGTTGCAAGAAGTTTGGCGGCGAGACGGTCAAAGCCGGCAACATCCTCTACCGTCAGCATGGCACGAAGATCCACCCGGGTAACAATGTCGGCTTAGGAAAGGATTACACCCTTTTCGCCCTCATCGAAGGCGTGGTGAAGTTCGAGCGCTTGGGAAAAGACCGCAAGAAGGTCTCAGTGTACCCGGCTAACTAGTAGCAGCAATACACAATAGCGTAAAAGCCCGGAGCCGAATGGTCCGGGCTTTTGCCGTTTGCACAGGAAAAACCATGAGTTTTATAGACGAAGTTAAGATATACGTGAAGTCGGGCGACGGCGGAGCGGGGTGCGTCTCCTTCAGGCGCGAGAAATTCATGCCTCTGGGTGGCCCGGACGGCGGCGACGGCGGCAGGGGCGGCGACGTTTTCTGCAAGGTCTCGCCACAACTGGCGACCCTCTTGGACATGCGCCAGCATCCGCACCAGAAAGCGAAGCGCGGTGGCCACGGTAAGGGAAGCGATAAGCACGGCGCCGCTGGCGACGACCTGGTAATGCTGCTTCCCATCGGCACGGTCATCAAGGACGCGGAAACCGGAGAGATCCTTGCGGACCTGACCGAGCCGGACTCTGAGATCGTGCTGCTGAAAGGTGGCCGGGGCGGGCAGGGGAATGCCCGGTTCAAGACCGCGACACACAAGGCACCCAAGTTCGCGCAGCCCGGAGAGCCGGGCGAAGAGAAGTGGATCAGGCTGGAGTTAAAGCTGATGGCCGACGTGGGGCTCCTTGGGATGCCTAGCGTGGGCAAGTCTTCGCTCATCACCAAGATTTCCGCAGCGCGCCCGAAGATCGCCGATTATCCGTTCACCACCCTTAAGCCGAATCTCGGTGTGGTCTTGTACAAGAACTACCGCTCCTTCGTGATGGCCGACATTCCGGGCCTCATTGAGGGTGCCAGCGAAGGCGCCGGGCTTGGGCACCGCTTCCTGAAGCACCTGGAGCGGACGGGGCAGCTATTGCACCTGCTTGACCTCTCCTGGATGCCGGATCGCGACCCGATTGCCGAGTACGAGGCGCTGAACCGGGAGCTGAAACTGTTCGACCCGGAACTCGCCGAAAAGCGCCAGACCGTCGTCATCAACAAGATCGACCTGCCGAACGTGCGCGAGAACCTGTTGGAGATTCTCCCTTACTTTGAGGAGAAGGGGATCAAGGTCTTCCCGATCTCGGCGGCGACCGGCGAGGGAATCCCTGAGCTTCTGGACGACATTGCCTTCAACCTCTGGGGCACGCCGGACGAGACCTGGTGACAATCTGATTTGAAGAGAGAAAAAGGGGAGCCGAATAATCGGGCTCCCCTTTTTTATGCGCTGTTTGGGCTGGTTATTTTTTCCATCTGCCTCAATTTCCTCAGCTTCACTACGCCCTTACCAGCAATTTACTTTAGGAGTACCGCGTCGACCAATCGGAGAAGCGGCGCAGGAAAGATCCCTATGGCGATGATGGCGAGAGAGGCGCAGCTAAGGGCGAACGATTCAGCGGGGTTGGAAGGCTGCGGGGAGGGTACCTCGGCAAGGCGCATATAAAGCTGCACCACGACCTTGAGGTAGAAGTAGGCGGAGGCCGCGGCGGAGATGATGCCGATGATGGCGAGCGTCAGTTCGCCGCCACGGATTGCAGCGTAGAAGATGAAAAATTTGCCGATGAAACCGGCAGTGGGTGGAATTCCGGCCAGGGCGAGCATGGCAAGCGCCAGCACTCCGCCACGAAAGGGTGCGCTGAAACCGACCCCCGCATACTCAGAGACCAGGGAACGTTCCTCGTCGGTCGACAGGGAGGCGATGGCGCCGAAAGCTGCGAGGTTCATTGCGGTGTAAACAGCAGCGTAGAAGAGCACCGCGGAATAGCCTTCCTTGGTTCCAGTGAGGATGGCGAGTGCCAGATATCCCATGTGAGCGACCGAGGAGTAGGCGAGCATCCTCTTGATGTTCTTTTGCAGTAGTGCTGCCAGGTTTCCAATCACCATGGACAGAAGCGACAACAGATAAAGCGGCAGGTGCAGTTCCGCCATGGGTGGCGCGAAGGAGAGCAGCATGAGGAGTACGGCCGCGGCTGCTACCTTGGACGCGGTGGAGAGGAATGCCGCTACTGGTGCGGGAGCTCCCTGATAGACATCAGGAGTCCAGAGATGGGCAGGGACCAGAGAAAGCTTGAAGGCGATCCCGATGATAACAAGGCCCCATCCAGCAGAGATGATAGGTCGGTTTCCTGGTGCGGCGATTGCCGCGCTCAGTTCCAGCGTGCCGCTGCCGGCGTAAATGAGGGAGAGCCCGAAAGCGGTCAGTGCGGCAGCCACTGCTCCCATCAGGAGATATTTTAGTCCAGCCTCGCCCGACTCGGCTCTGCCGAGGTCCATCGTCACCAGGATGTAGAATGCGAAGGCTATCGACTCCAGTGCCAAAAAGAGGGTGAGCAGGTTCGTGGCGCAGGGAAGCACACACATGGCGAAGAGGCAAAAGAGGACGGTCGCGGGATATTCTTCGCCCTTAATGGAGCGCCGGTCATTGTAGCCATGGGAGAGCAGCAGCGTTAGGGCTGCGGCCAGACAAAAGACAGGGATCAGGTAGTGCGCCAGGGGTGTGAAGGCAAGGCCTGGAAGGGCGGGGGACGCTGCTGGCAAGGTGATTGCGGCAAAGACCCCGGCCGCAGCCGAGGCTGCGACCGCGATTGCGCTGATCACGCCAGCAGGCAGGAACGGGCCGGCTAAAAGCACCAGCAGTGCCGCGCAGGCGGTGATAATGATCGGCATCAATAAAATGGCATCTGAATAGGTCATTCAGGTACTCCAAAAAACAAGCTAATCTGGTAGAGCAAAAATTCCAATCTTCCATCGAGCCGACAGAGGCCCATCTTTGTAGCCATACCCCGCGCATTATTAAGATCTAAGCATACGATTTGCTGTGTCGGCATTGCTGAGACGCATGCAATGCGTCTCTACACTACTCCACCTTATTCTCCCTAGTTCCTTTTGTAGAAGCGTCCTCGAAGAGGTAGAAATCGCGACCTCTTTTTAAGACCTGGTCAGTAAGGCGATCGGCACTTTCAGCAAATCGAGCACCGGTCCCGGATGCACTCCGAGGTAGACGTCTATTCCTGCCAGGGTCGCCAGTATGATCCCTTCACGCAGGGTAAGGTCGCTGAGTGCCAATGGCTTATTCTCCTTGCCAAAGAGAATTTCCTGAACCAACCGCACTGTGTACACGAGGGTCAGCACAATGCCGAGAAAGGCGCCGCCGGCTGCCAGGGGGGAAACCCTGAAGGTTCCGACTAGCACCAGGAACTCTCCAATGAAATTGTTGAGTCCGGGAAGCCCTGCGGATGCCATGTTGAAAAACAGGAAGAAGAAAGAGAGCATGGGGACCTTGGCCCAGATTCCGCCATAGGTGGCGATTTCCCGGCTCCCGGTCCGCTCGTCCAGCATGCCGACCAGGGCGAAGAGGGCTCCGGTTGTTATGCCGTGGTTTACCATCTGCATCAGTGCGCCGGAAAGCGCTAGGGGACTCCAGGCCGCGATGCCGAGTGCCACGAAACCCATGTGGCTCACGCTGGAATAGGCGACCAGGCGTTTCATGTCGGTTTGCGCGAAGGCTACCCAGGCGCCGTAGCCGATGCCGAAAACAGCGGTGGCATAGAGCAGCGGCGTGAAGGCGCGGGCGGCCTCGGGAAAGAGCGGGTAGCCGAACCTGATCAGGGAGTAGGCTCCGGTTTTGAGCAGTAGGCTTGCCAAGATGACGCTACCGGCAGTCGGCGCGTCAGTGTGCGCGTCGGGAAGCCAGGTGTGCAGCGGGAAGAGCGGAAACTTGATGGCGAAGGCGAAAAGAAATGCGCCGAAAAGCCAGAGGCTTGTGCCATAAGGAACCGAGGTGCCAATCAGTTTTGCCAGCGAGAAAGTGTAGCTACCGGTTTGGGCCCCGTGCATGAGATAGAGCGATATGATCGCAACTAGCATGAGCAGCGAGCCGAAAAAGGTGTAAAGGAAGAACTTAACCGCCGAATAGACCTTCCGTCCGTGGCCCCAGATGCCGATCAGGAAGAACATCGGAATCAGCATCGCCTCCCAGAAGAGGTAAAAGAGGAAGAGGTCCAGGCTTAAGAACACGCCGAGGATGCCGGACTCCATGGCGAGGAGCAGGGCGAAGAATAGGGGCACCCGTTCCGTGATCCCCTTCCAGGAAACCAGCGCAGCGATGACGGTGATGAAGGTGGTAAGGACTACCATGACCAGGCTGATGCCGTCCATCCCGAGGGTGTAGCGGATCCCGAAGCGCTCTACCCAGGCGACATCCTCGAAAAATAAGAAGCTGGCTGGCGCCCCGGGAAGAGCGGAAAACGACGACGTCATGCAGGCCCAGGCGGAAATGGCCAGTTCGACCGACGCGAAGATGAGGGCCAGAGGTCTTGCAGCTGCGGCGCTGCGCCAGAAGGCGCAAAGAAGCAGCGACCCGATAAGCGGGAGGAAGATCAGCAACGTCAGTATCGGGAAATCAGGACTCATGCAATTTCGTCCAGTGTGGGCGCGCCGGGCGCCGGCTGTCCAGGTTGACTACAAAGAAAGCCAGGCGAGGTAGCCCAGGATCAGGGCGCCGCCTGCTGCGAAGCTGAAGAGGTAGAGTGAGACCCGCCCGGTGCTCCAGCGGCCCAGCCAGCTACCGCTGGTGCCGAGACCTGTCGCCATCTTATCCAGCGTGTTATCGATAACCCCCTCGTCCACGCTCTGCCAGAGAACGTGCGCCAAAGCCTGGTAGGGGCGAATCAGACAGGCATGGTAAAGACGGTCAAAGTACCAGCCGTTCAAAAGAAAAGCGGTGAGCGGCGCTGTCGTCGGAAGCGCTGCAGTTCTCAGTCTCGCCTCCCGGGCGGCCCCGCTGTAGCGCAGGTGTGCGCCAACGAGACCTACCAGAGCGAGGACTCCGGCCACTCCCTGCAGCGCAATTTCCTCCAGATGTGAGCCCTCTGCGGCGACTCCGCCGGTGAGGGAGGAGAAAAAACTGTTCAGGAATCCGCCTCCCAAATAGGCTGGAAGGTTCAACACACCGCCGAAAAGGCCTAGAAAGGCGAGCGGAATCAGGACAATCTGCATAATCTGAAGACCGACCCCGCCATGGATGAGCTGGTGACGTCCGTTCGATCCGAAGAAAACCAGGTAAACCATCCTGAAGCTGTAGAAGGCTGTCATCAGGGCGGTGACGAGCCCCAGCAGATAAAGGCCCAGGTAGAGGGCACCACCCTTTAGCCAGAGCGCTGCCAGGATGCTGTCCTTACTGAAGAAACCGCCGGTGAGCGGCAGCCCGGCGAGGCAGGCGGCACCCGCCAGAAAGGGCCAGAAGGTGAGCGGCAGTGCGCGGCGCAGCCCGCCCATTTTAAAGATGTCCTGCTCGTGGTGCATGGCAGTAATGACGCAACCGGCTCCCAGGAAGAGGAGCGCCTTGAAGAAGGCGTGCACCAGCAGGTGGAAGGTCGCGGCTGTGATGGCACCGGCGCCGACTCCGAGCATCATGTAGCCGATCTGGCTGATGGTGGAGAAGGCGAGCACCCGTTTCAGGTCGCGCTGCGCCAGGGCGCAACTGGCGCCGTAAAAGGCGGTGATTCCGCCGGTGAGCGCTATGGCGGCCGTAACGGTGGAAGATCCTCCCACCAGCGGGAACATGCGGGCTAAAAGATAGACGCCGGCGGTCACCATGGTGGCCGCGTGGATCATGGCGGAGACCGGAGTCGGGCCGGCCATGGCGTCCGGGAGCCAAACCATGAGCGGCACCTGTGCCGACTTTCCCATCGCGCCGATCAGGAACAAAAGGCCGATCGCCGTGACGATACCACCCGGAATCAGGAAAGCCATGCCGTTTAACTGGGAAATGGACAGGGTGCCGAAGAGCTGGAACAACCAGGCGATGGCGATGACCAGGGCGGTGTCGCCGATCCGCGTCGTAATGAAGGCCTTTCTCCCTGCGTCCGCGTTAGCCTTGTCGGTATACCAAAAACCGATTAGCAGGTAGGAACAAAAGCCGACCCCTTCCCAGCCGAGGTAGAGGAGCACCAGGTTTTCCGCAAGAACCAGGGTGAGCATGGCGAAAACGAAGAGGTTCAAAAGGGCGAAGAAGCGCGCGTAGCCAGCCTCTTCCGCCATGTAGAAGACAGAGTAAATGTGGATCAGGCCGCAGACAAAGCCGATCATCACGGCAAGCGAGAGTGAGAGCGGGTCGATGTAGAGCGAAATCGGGATGGCGAGATCGAAAGCGTTGAGCCACCGGGCAAGCACGACCTTTTCCGGCGCACGATAGGCCAGAGCCGCAAGCCCAGCACAGGCAAAACTCCCCCAGACCGCGGAGCAGGCGAGCCCCTCCACCAGTCGGCGCGGCAATATCCGGCCTAACAGCGCGTTGATGACTCCCCCAAGGAGCGGGAGAAGGAGCATGAGAGAGAGGTAGGTCGCCATGTTGTTTCTTATCCCTTCATACTGTCAAAGTCGTCCGTGTTAACCGACTGCTTGCGCCGGTGCAGATAGACTACCATAGCGAGCGCAAGCGAAACTTCGGCGGAGGTCAGCGCCATCAGCATCAGTGAAAAGATCTGGCCGTCCGCCATGCCCCACTGGGCCGAACCACCGACGAAGGTGAGCATAACGGCATTCAGCATGATCTCGATGCCAATCAGCATCATGATGACGTTGGCGCGCCAGGCGATGGTGCAGGCAAGCCCCATGGCGAAGAGGATCGCTGAGAGAATCAGCACATGATAGAGCGGGACGCTCATCGGCGCCTCCCAAGATAAAGTGCTCCAACCAGTGCAAAGAGTAGCTGCATGGAGATAATTTCCACGGCGACGCCGTAGCGCTGGAAAAGTGCCTGGGAGAACTCCCGAACACTGATGCCGGCGAAGCCGCTGGGAGGCGCCTGGTGGCCGGCCACGGTAAGGGTGATGACGGAGCCAAGGACCGTCACCATGAGCAGCAGCGCGGGCCACCAGTCGGCAAGCCGCGGGGTCTGCATCCTCTCGGGGTGGCCGAGGTCGAGCATCATGATGACGAACAGGAACAGGACCATAATGGCGCCGGCATAGATGATTACCTCGAAGGCGGCAACGAGCGGTGCGCCGAGCAGGTAGAAGATCAGCGCCAGGGAAAAGAAAGAGGTAACCAGGTAGACGATGGCACGCACCGCCTGCCGCGCCGTTATGGCGCAGAGGGTTCCGATCAGGGTCACGGCTGCCAGTAGGTAAAAGAGAATCGCTTCCATGTAGCTCCTGCGGCTTCCTGGTAACTATTGCCCCTTGGTAAGGGAAGTTTGAGGGGATGCGAACTCGGGCAAATGCTTATTCGCCCCTACAAGTCTCTCGGCTCCCCCTTTACCAAGGGAAGAGTTTTGGTTCTACGGCAGGAGTGTTCTAACGTCCAGCGGGGGCTGCTCGTCGGCATTGGCGCCCCGCGGGTTCACGACACCGATTCCTGCATGACGATAAAAATTGTAGTCGGGATCCTTGCCGGGACCGTCGATAAGGAGATCCTCCTTCTCGTACACCCACTCCATTATGTCTCTTTTGCACGGGAGCATGTCCGGCGACATCTGGATCGCCAGGGTGGGACACGCCTCGGCGCACAACCCGCAGAGGATACAACGGCTGAAGTTGATGCGGAACCATGCAGCGTAGCGGCGCCCATTCTCGTCCTCGGCGGCTGCCATGGAGATGCAGTCTACCGGGCAGGCTCCGGAACAAAGGTAGCAGGCGACGCAGCGCTCCGCACCCTCCGGGTCCCGGGTCAGCACGATACTGCCGCGAAAGCGCGGCGGCATGACCCGCTTTTGTTCCGGGTACTGTATCGTGGCCGGCTTCTTGAAAATGTGGCCGAAGGTGATGGCCAGGCCGGTTAGTATTTCCTTTACGTCGCTCAGTATGGGCATCGGCTTCCTGGTGTCGAACTTTTTGCTGGTACCCTTTAACAGGGCTTGCTCATTGAGTTGCCAACTCCTCGAATTGTGGCACATTCCCCCTCACCCCGACCCGCCTTCGCCAAGGCTACGGCGGCCAAGCCCCCCCCGCCTGGGGGGAGGGAGAGTTTTGGCCAGACGGATTGTTCGCTAAATGGCCGTGGCCCCGGAGGGCGAGGGGGCTTTGAATGTTCAAACTAGGTGAAAACTAAATGCCTCTGACGGCCTCTCTAATTCGAGGTTAAGAATTTCATTAAAATCCTGAGCGATTCCGGATGCTGATTGTGTTCTGCATAGGCCATGGCCGTGCTTCCGGAGTGGGACATAGCCAGGGCATCGGCGCCGTGCCTGATCAGGGCCTGTATGGTCTGATCGCAACCGTAGTTGGCGGCAAGCATGAGAGGCGTGTGACCGTCCTTGTCGCGCGGGTCTACCTCGGCGCCCTTGGACAACAAAAGTTGCACCACCTCGACCTTACCGTTGGCGGCGGCGTAATGTAGAGGGGTCTTCCCCTTCTCGCTTTTTGCGTTAAAATTTGCCCCCCGGTTCAAAAGAGCTTCCACTCCGGAGACATCCCCCTCCCTGGCCGCGACCATGAGCGAGGTATGACCATGCCGGTCCGCTACATCCACTTGCTGAATGAACCCCTCTCCATCTCCGATTTCGACTGTTGTGTTCATCGATAGATCCTCCTTTTAGGTGAGATTGCATTGCATGAGAACAGCGCCTTATTTTAAAGCAAGCCACCAACCGGTGGCGAGAATGTTAAGGAGCGCAAGCGGAGTAAGGAATTTCCAGCCGAGATGCATCAGTTGATCGTAGCGCAGGCGAGGCAGGGTTCCTCTGACCCAGATGAACAGAAAAGAGAAGACAGTGACCTTGATGAAGAACCAGACAATCGGCGGCAGCAACGGGCCGCGCCAGCCGCCGAGAAAGAACAGGGAGGCCAGCGCGCCGAGCGCAATGATGTTGATGTACTCGCCGACGAAGAAAAGTCCGAAGCGCATGCCGGAGTATTCGGTGTGAAATCCGGCGACCAGTTCCCCTTCTGCCTCGGGGAGGTCAAAGGGGATTCGCTTACATTCGGCGAATATGCTGACCAGGAAGATCAGGAAGGCCAGCGGCTGGTAGACGATGAACGGCATGTCCGCCTGGGCGTTGACGATATCCGATAGTCGCAGCGAGCGCGCGAGCATCACGACAGGAACCAGCGAGAGCCCCATGGAGAGCTCGTAGGAGATCAGCTGGGAAAGCCCGCGGATGCTGCCGAGAAGCGCGTATTTCGAGTTAGAGGCCCAGCCGCCCAGGGCAACGCCGTAGACTGCGATTGAGGAGAGCGCCAGGAAGAAGAGGACGCCTACGTCAAGATCCGAAACCTGAAGGTTCACCCGGTGTCCGAAAATGACCGCTGGCGCCGCCAGGGGGACCACGGCGAACGTGAGGATGGCGGGGATCGCGGCCATGGCTGGGGCCAGGCAAAAGAGCATCCGGTCCGCGGCGCTCGGGATGAGATCCTCCTTGGTGAGCATCTTGATCAGGTCGGCCAGAGGCTGCAAAAGACCCATGGGGCCCACCCGGTTCGGGCCGATCCGGTCCTGCATCCAGGCAAGGACGCGCCGCTCCGCCAGCACCAGGTAGGCGGCGAGCGTCAGGATGATGAAGAAGAGCACCAGAATCTTCCCCAGCATCAAGCCTATGTCGATGGCGTCCCAAGTCATGATAAGGTCCAGTGTTTTAAGTGTGACATCTACCAGCCGAGGATGCGCAGCCCGCCACCCTCAGGGTCGAGATCCTTCAGCTTATCCCATTTCCCGGAGAGCGGCTCGTCGATCCGTTCCCCACCAAGCTTTTCTAGAAGGTGGGATATCACCCTCCAGGCATCCTGCTCCTGGCCGCCAGGAATCTCGGCCCGGTGCACCCTGGGGGGGTAGAGCGGGGGTGCGTCCGGAGCGGCAGACTCGTCAGGCCTGCCGTCTTTAGTATGGCCGTAATACTTCGCCTCAAGTCCCCTGAGTGGGAGACCGGAGCGCAGAGCCCTTTGGAAACGCTGGGCACGACCCTCGAAATTGACGCTGGTCCCCTCGGATTCGACCCAGGTGGTGGTGGGCAGAAAGATTGACCCGGCCTGCGCGGCGTCCGTGGTGCACCAGTCCGCGCAGGCAAGGGTGGTGATCCCTGCCAGCATGCCAGAAGGAATGTCGGCCTCGAAACAGATGATCCCTTTCACCTTCTTGGCGACGAGGGCTTGAGCCAGCGAAACAGCGCCGTACTCACGAGCGAGCAGGGCAGCTCCGAAACCGTTCGGGCCGGGCTGGAGCAGCGCTAGCTTGGCACCGGTTCCGGTGAGGCGTGCCAGCAGCGCCGAATCCTTCACGCCTGACCCGCAGACTACGACTCCCCGGGCCGCTGCCTGTAGCGGCAGGTCATCAATCACGTGGGCTACGGTGTACTGGAAGGGAAGCTCCCCCAGTTTTTTCCCGAGGGTAGGTGCAAGGGAAAAAACCTTGGCGCCGGCGAGCCAGGCCTTCCTGATGGCCGGTGCGAGCATCGGCGCCTCCTCCATCAGGTCGAGGGAAAAAAGCACTATGCAGTCCGCACCCTGAAGGTCAAGCGGGGAAGCGGCATTAGTGTCGTTGAGAAGCCCCACTGCGGCGGCGCTTCCCTGCGCCATGGCGGTTTCGGCGAAATAGCAAAGCGCAGCTCCATCGAGGTTACGCGCAAGTTCGCCGAGCAGGATGCCCCCCTCCAGCGCGAGCCTGGGCGATCCGACCAAGGCCAGACTCCCCGGGCCGTTAACCTCGAGAAAGTCACGGATCCGTGCGGCCAGGGCGTCGAGTGCGGCATCATAATCGGCAATGCTCCCGTTGACCAGCGGGTTGCGCGGTCGCGCCGGGTCGTTCACGGCCTTCTTGTCGAAGCGCCCCCTGTCGCAGATGAACCAGCCGTTCACCTGATCGTTCCTGCGGGCGATGATCTTGATGAGTTCGCGGTGGTAGGCCTGCGGCGCGGTGTTGCAGCCGACCGAGCAATGCGGGCAGATGGAGGGGGCGAACTGATAGTCCCAGTAGCGCGCCCGAAAGCGTCCCGTCTTGTCGGTGAACACACCGGTGGGACAGATGTCCACCAGGTTCCCGGAAAAAGGGGATTCCAGGGCGCCGTTTTCGGACCTTCCGAAATAGACCCGCCCGGCACTCCCGGTGACGCCGAAATCGGTCCCGCCGGCGTAATCCTGATAGAACCTGACGCAGCGATAGCACTGGATGCAGCGGTTCATCTCGTGCTCGATCCCCTCGCCCAGGTATTGGTTCATGTGAGTGCGCTTTTTGCCCTGGTACCTGCGCCGGCTGTGGCCGCCTGCGATGGTGAAGTCTTGCAACAGGCATTCGCCACCCTCGTCACAGACCGGGCAGTCATGCGGATGATTTATCATGAGCCACTCGATGACGAGGCTGCGGATCTTGAGCGCCTCCGGGTCAGTCGTGGAGACTACCATGCCGTCCTGGGCCGGTAGCGAGCAGGACATCTGGATTCCCTTCACCGGGCCTTCCAGAAGCTTGACCGCGCAGAGCCGGCAGGCGCTGGCGATGGCCAAGGCCGGGTGGTAGCAAAAGTGTGGGATGGTGATCCCTACGCTGCGGGCTGCCTCCAGCACGTTGGTGCCCGGCGGGACCTCAACCGGTATGTTGTCGATGATCAGCTTAGGCATCTAAATCCTTGTTCAACTCCCCCTTGAAGGGGCATTTCCGTTGCAAAATATGCTCGCGCACCTCATTTTCAAAGTGTGTCAGGAGTCCGTCCAGCGGAGCCATAGCCCCAGGGGCAAAGGCGCAGAAAGAATAGGACAGGTACTTTACATGCTCGCGCAGAATGCCGAGGTCCTGCTCCTCGCCACCGCCCGCCTCGATCCTTTCCAGGATCTCTTTCACGAAGGGAAGTCCCTCCCGGCACGGGGTACACCAGCCGCAGGATTCCCGGGCGAAGAAGGTTATCAGGTTGAGCGTCGCAGCCACCAGGCAGCACCCCTCCTCGAAGACGATAATGGCGCCGGAGCCCAGGCGGGAGCCGACCTTGGCGACAGTGTCGAAATCCATCGGGACATCAAGTTGCTCCGGGGTCATGAACTGGGTGGACGCTCCGCCAGGGATGCAGGCCTTGAACTTAGTTCCCTCACGCATGCCGCCGCAGGGGCCGTCGATGATCTGGCGCAGCGTGGTACCGATCGGGAGTTCGACGCAGACGCGCTTGGCCACGGCACCGCTCACGCAGAAGAGTTTGTTGCCGGCTCCCTCGGGATTGAGTGCCAGCCCCTTGAACCAGGCGGCCCCATTAGCAATGATGGCAGGGACATTGGCCAGGGTCTCGACGTTGTTCACTACAGTTGGTCCGCCCCAAAGCCCCTTTATGGCTGGGAAGGGTGGCTTGGACCTCGGGTTGGGGCGCTTCCCCTCCAGGGCGTTGATGAGTGCCGTTTCCTCGCCGCAGATGTAGCGGCCTGCGGAGAGGTGCAGGTCGATATCTATGGCGATATCGGTGCCGAGAATCCGCTCTCCCAGGAACCCCGCTTCTTTCGCCTCGATCAGGGCGCGGGTGAGGTTATCTGCCGCCTTTTCATAGCCGCGCCGCACGAAGATGAAGGCACGCCGCACGCCGAGGGCGTAGCAGGCGAGCGTCATCCCTTCGATCAGGCTGTAGGGGTTGTGCTCCAGCAGGACCCGGTCCTTGTAGGTGCCAGGCTCCATTTCGTCGCAGTTACAGATAAGCCAGCGCGGCCCGGGAAGATCCCGCGGAACGAAGGACCATTTCTTGCCGGTCGGGAAGCCGGCGCCGCCGCGCCCGCGCAGGCCGGAGTCGATGACGCTTTGCTGCACCTCGGCCGGTGACATGCCGGGGATCGCTTTTTTGAGCGCCGCGAAGCCGCCTTCGTCGCAGTACTCGGCGAAGGTTACTGAGCGCTCGGGGCGGTTATGTTTGAAAAGTAGCAGTTCCATGCCAGCCTTTGATTCGTCGTTTCTGCCTGTTGTCGAGGACAGAGGGATTGATGCCGGTTTCCCCCTCCCTGACCCTCCCCCTCCGGGAGAGGGGACTTAATCGTAAAGCTTGAGACGAACGCGATGCATCTGGTTCTTCTGTCACCTAGGAACGCCCTCAGGTAGAGACGCATTGCATGCGTCTCGGCGCTGTCGCGTTTTAATCGGTCTGATTGTCATCCGGTGAAGGAGACGCATGCAATACGTCTCTACGCCAGGAGGGCCGATTTGTCAGAGGAATCCGATATGTCAGATGCCGCTAACCGTCTGGGACACAGCACGACGTTCCATCTCCAGAATCTCGTCCACCCGCTCCGGTGTCAGGTTAAGGTAGAAGTTGCTCCCCACGGACATCACCGGTCCATCGCCGCACATCCCCATGCAGCAGCAGGGAATCAGGGTGAAAGTGCCATCCGCGCTGGTGCCGCCCAGGCTAACCCCGAGCCGCATCTGGAGATGCGCCATGATTTTCTCGCAGCAGGTGCTCCAGCAGGAAATGGAGTCGCAGACATGAATGACTTTTTTGCCGACCGGACGGCGGTAGATCATCTCGTAGAAGGTGGCGAGTTCATCTACCTGGAGCGGTGAGAGCCCGAGGAGAACCGCTGCTTCGCCCACGGCTTCGTCGGTCAGCCAGCCATAGTGGGCCTGCAACTCCTTCATAACGTCGACTGCAGCCTCGCGCGCCGATACGGCGTGGGTTACGCGGGCTTCCAGCGACTTTTTTAACTGGTCCGGGATCATTCCTAGATTGCTCCGTTTTCGGGTACTTAGCTGGAGGTAGCAAACACCTCCTGCGGTTTTGTTCTTTCATAGGGAACCGGAAATCAAGGGCGACCGCCGGTCTCCCTAACTTTCACCGATCTAAATCCGCCAGCACGAAGTCGATCGAGCCAATGATGGCGAGAAAGTCCGACACCAGCCATCCCCGGCTCAACATGGGGAGCGACTGGATGTGGGGAAAACTCGGCGTCCTGATCCGCAGCCGGTACGGGGTGTGCAACCCGTCGGAAACCGCGAAGTAGCCGGTTTCCCCCTTGGGCGCCTCAATGGCGGTGTAACACTCGCCCTTGGGCGGCGACATGCCGCGGGTGCTGTTCACGAAGTGGTGGATCAGCGACTCGATGTCCTTTAGGGTGTCGTGCTTTTGCGGCAACACGTAACGGTAGTCGCTGGAGATCCAGCGACCTCCCGGCATGCCGAGCGCCGCCTGCCTGACTATCGAGATGGACTGCCGCATCTCCTCCATCCGGACCTGGTACCTGGCGTAGCAATCCCCTCCTTGTGCGGTCGCCACCTCGAAGTTGAAGCGCTCATAACCGCCATAGGGAATCTTCTTGCGCAGGTCCCAGGCAAAGCCGCAGGCGCGCAGATTGGGGCCGGAGAGCCCCCACTCGATCGCCTGGTCTAGGGTGATTGCAGAAACTCCCTGCAACCTCGCCTTGAAAATCGGGTTCCCGGTGAGGAGCTCCTCGTACTCGCTGATCCTGGCGGGAAGCCAGTCCACCAGTTCGGTTACCTGCGCGAGCCAACCCTCGGGGAGGTCTTCACCGACCCCGCCGATCCTGAACCAGGCCGGGTGCATGCGGCCGCCGGTGATGCTCTCCACGACGTCGAAAATCCTTTCCCGGTCGGTGAAGGTATAGAAAACCGGGGTCATGGCGCCCAGGTCGGCGGCGAAGGTGCCGAGCCAAACCAGGTGGCTCGCCAGGCGGAACAGCTCGCAGAGCATGACCCGGATGTGGATGGCGCGCTCCGGAATCTCGATGCCGCAGAGCTTCTCCACGGAGTTCACGTAGGCGAGGTTGTTCTGCACCCCGGCCAGATAGTCGATGCGGTCCGTGTAGGGAAGAAATTTGTGCCAGTTCTGCCGCTCGCCGATTTTCTCAGCTCCCCGGTGGTGGTAGCCGATATCGGACTCGATGTCGACGATCTCCTCTCCCGATAGTTTTAAGATGAAGCGGATGACCCCATGGGTGCCGGGGTGCTGCGGGCCGAGGTTCAGGATCAGGGTCTCGGGGTCGACCCGGTCGAAAAAGTCCACCGCCGGAAGGGCCTCGTGCCGGAGCGCATCCTCAGTAGTATAGGGCGCAAGCTCGGTCGCCCGGGAGGGGTGCTCCTTTCTGAGCGGATGGCCATCCCAGTCGTGAGGCATGAGGATGCGCTTTAGGTTCGGGTGCCCCGCGAAGCTCACCCCGAACATGTCGAAGACTTCTCGTTCGTACCAATTGGCGGCTGGAAACACTGAAGTGACGCTGGGAAGCTCAGGGTAGCTTCCTTCCAGTTCGGTTTTGATTCTGATGCGTCCGGGGGTGTCGAAACAGGTGAGGTGGTAGTTCAGGGTGAAGTCTTTAAAGTCATCGCGGTCGCGCCGGCAGGACTCGTCCACGCAGGCGATGTCCTCCAGGCGGCGAAAAGGCGCGCCCGGCCGCTCCTTCAGGTGCTTGAGGAGCGCCGGCAGCAGAGCCGGAGAGACGCGGTAGGTCAGCATGTCGCAAGCCTTTTCGTCGAGCCGCACCTCGCTTCCGAAGGCTCCCTCCAGTTCAGCCGCGAGGCCGAAGTCGGGGTAGTCCAATTTGGGCTGCCGGGGGCGCCAGAGCTCATCCGAGCGCGGCGCGGGAAACTTCGGGTGCTGCATGGCGCTGCCTCGCACGGCGCACCCTTCCATGCCGGGTCCCCTCGGGTCACGCGACTTGGTGAGCGCATCTATCAGCACCGGCGCGGTCGTCCCCTGGGTTCCGCCCCGCATATGCAGTACCGGGCGCGCCGGCCGCTCGTCGCAGACGATCTTTTTCTGTAGCAGCATGAGCCCTTCCAGGAACGCTTCCGGACGCGGCGGACAGCCGGGGATGTAAACATCAACCGGGAGGATCTGATTCACTCCCTGCACCACGGAATAGACGTCGTACATCCCGCCCGAGTTGGCGCAGCTTCCCATGGAAATCACCCATTTCGGCTCAGCCATCTGCTCGTACAGCCTCAGGATGCTCGGGGCCATCTTCTTGAAAACGGTGCCGGCAATGACCATAAGGTCGGCCTCGCGCGGGGTTCCGCGCAGCACCTCGGCGCCGAAGCGCGACACGTCGTAGCGGGAGGTAAAGGAGGTCATCATTTCGACGAAGCAGCAGGAGAGGCCGAAGAACATCGGCCACAGGGAATTCGCCCTCCCCCAGTTGATGACGTCGTCGAGGGAGGTGAGGATAACATTATCGGGTATTTTTTCGTCTTCTGACTGGCTCAAAGCTGCTCCGGGGTTTAAACCAGGTTGAGTTTTAGGTTGAGGTTCAGGGAGTTCTCTACCCGGCCAATGTCATCTTTAAAGTAGCTTTAACCTGTTCACTGTGTCTGCTAGACTTTAACCTTGACCTTAACCTGTTTTCTGGATCTGCTAAGCCTTAACCTTAACCTGTTTCTAACTCTTAACCTGTTTTCTAGCTGAAGGCCCCCAGTCCAATCCTCCCTTGATCCAGAGCCAGACAAGCCCCAGCAAAAGGACGGTAATGAACACGGTGATGTGAACCATTCCGGAAAGCCCCAGCAGGTCCCAGGCCGTGGCCCAGGTGAAGATGAAAGCTCCCTCGACGTCGAATACTATGAAAAAGATTGCTATCAGGTAGAAGGGGACTTGTGAGGCGTGGCGGGCGCTCCCGGTCGGGAGCACTCCGGATTCGTAGGGGATTCCCTTGTCCGGTGCATCCTTCCCGGAGCCAAGGTAATAGGCAGCCACCAGAAGGATGAGAATGAGGACGACCGCAATAAGCGTGTAGATGGCGAGTGGAATCAGCTCGACCTGCTGTGCGGTGACTGGCATGGTGACCCTTTTTACAACGAGAAAGTGGTCGTTTCGGTATCCTATAATCTAGCGTAGAGCCGTTGAATGTCAATGCCGGGCCCGTGCCTGATGAAACATTTAATTAATCCAAGGCTCTTGGGGTTATACAGTCTGATCTCGATTAATCAGAAGGTCGTTATTTTAGCCCTTGGAATCTGCCTGTCCAAATCCAGTCGGACAGGGTGTTGAGTCTGGGTTCAGCATGCATAGTGCCAGTCAAAGAGGACTATGCCAAAAGTATCTTGTTCTTTAAAATGAGGATCTCGAATGCCATGGACGCTTTTGAGAGCAGCTTTTGTACTTCGGGAATGCTCTCATCTAGTCGCCTACTGCTGTCATTAACATAGAGGATAGCGACTACGCGCCCCATCATGATGAGTGGTGCCAGCAGCTGATTGGGTGGCGGTTCGCCGCCCAGCGCCGCGCACATCCTGCTGTTGCAGGGAGAAGTCGGCAGCGCCCCCAGATAGTAGGTCTTGCTTTCAGCGACGCTCTTCAGTACCGATGTCTCGCTGAGCGAAATCTTCAGCGTGTTGAAACCGGGTCGCGGCTCGGTTCCGGTCTGCGCGATCCAACCCGTCGCTTGATTCCCCTTGATCAAAAAGAGGGCCGACCTGCTGAACTGCCGCGCGGTATAGCCGACGATCAGTTCCGCGACCTGGTGCCTGTCAGGCGCCTGCACGAGTCCCCGCAGCACCGCGTCCAGGCTGTAGTCTTGCTCCTCCGGCTGCAGTCCAGCACCGGCAAAGGAGGTCAGTACCGGCGGCTCATCAATCGGGCCAAAGCAGTCCAGGTCGTCCAGCAACGGTAGGTCGAAGCTGCTGGCCACTTTCGGCTGGTTGACAGCAGGCGCCCTCGATGCCCGCTGCAGCAGGGGCGGACGGGCGGTGCCGGAAGCGGGACGAGGGCTGACGCGCGCTCTGCCTCTCCCCCCTCCGGCTGCCGGTCGGTTGCGCAACTCGCGCTTGATGTTGTAGTATTTTTCCAGAGCACAGACGAGCCGGATCTCCGGCGTTATGAGCGGTACCACGATATAACCGGTCACGAAGGAAATCTCGTCGATGGTAGCAAAGTCCTCAGGATCGGCCATCGCCAGCAAGAGTTTCCGATTGTTCAAGGCGAGTGGAACCACCCGGTACTTTCTGACCGCCTCCTCAGGTAGGAGTCTGATCACCTGTGGGGCAACGTTCATGAGCTGTTCGGGAGAAGCGTGCGGGAAACCTGCTTTCTGGCTCAGGAAATGGGTGAGTTCTAGCTCGTCCAGAATACCCATTTCAATCAGGTTGGTTCCGAACCTGCCACCGAAGATCGCCTGTCCTTTCAGGGTGTCCTCAAGTTCCTCCGAGGTAATCCTCCCTTCGCTGACCAGCATTTCACCAAGTTTCATGGCTACCAAAAAAAACCTCCGGCAGTAACAGGACATACCAGGTATCTGGTACCGTCCACATTAAATAACAATTGTGCTGCGCTAATGTAGGATTCCCGGAGCCAGTTGTCAACAGCAAACAAAGCCCAGCTGAAGCGGAGAGGCATCCGAACCGGCGCTAGGGCTAAGCGTCAATAAGATTAACCACTGTGCGGCCGCGCGACTCCCCGTTCAGCATGGCGGTGAACTTATCCTCCAGGCCAGAAAGGGGGCATTCCACGGCACTTTCCAAAAGCCGCGCCGGCTTTAGTTCTCCGGCTAGCCGCTGCCATACTTGCTGCCTTAGCGAAGCGGGGCATTGGGCCGAATCGATGCCGATCAGGGTCACCGCTCTCAGAATAAAGGGGAACACGTTCAGCTGCAGTTCAGCCGACCCGGCAAGACCGCAGCAGGTGACGACACCGCCGTAACTGGTCGACTTAATAGCGGCGGCGAGCATCTCGCCGCCGACCACGTCGAGCACGCCGGCCCAGCGCTCCTTCAGTAGCGGGCGGTCCGCTCCGCGCAGCAGATCCTCGCGGCTCAGTACCTGTCGAGCGCCCAGGCCGTGCAAGAACTCAGATTCGGCCATTTTACCGGTAACGGCAACTACGGAGTATCCCGCCGTCGAGAGGAGCGCGACGGCTATGCTGCCCACTCCGCCGGTCGCGCCGGTCACCAGGACCTCGCCGGACTCGGGGCGCACCCCGGTCTGGGTGAGCTGGTGCAAAGAGAGCGCGGCGGTAAGTCCTGCGGTGCCGATGATCATGCTCTCTTTCAGGGTGAGCCCCTCGGGAAGCCTGACCGCCCAGGACGAAGGGACGCGGATGAACTGGCCATAACCGCCGGCGTGGTTCATGCCGAGATCGTAGCCGGTCACGATGACCTTTTCACCGGGGACGAAGGCGCCATCGGAACAGGTTACCACCTCGCCCGCCGCGTCGATTCCCGGGGTGTGGGGATATTTCCGGGTGACCCCGGGGCGTCCCAGGGCGGAAAGGGCATCCTTATAGTTGAGTGAGGAGTAGTGCACCCTGACCAGGAGCTCTCCCGGCGGCAAATCGTCGATGGACTTGGTTTTGATCTGGCGGGTGAAGGTCCCGGGTGCGCTCTCTTCGACAACCATGGCAACGAATTGCTCTGACATCGGCTCTTCCTCCTCGTATGGACGTCCCGCCTTCAGCAGACCCGGACGATCTCGAAATCTCTCTTCAACCGGTTTATTCCCAGATTCACCACGTCGCCGACGCACTTTCCGATCAGATCGTTTCCTAGCGGTGAGTTCGGCGTGATGACGAGGATTTCTTCCCCGTCGAGGTTCAGCTTCAAGCCCCCCTCTTCCGGCCCGATGAAGACCGTCCTGGTTTCGCCGTCCTCCGCCTCCAGAGTGACCAGGGCGGTGAGGCGTATGGCGTCATCCTCCCCGAAATGCTGCAGCGTTAGGATGCGGTAGGCGTGCAGCGCGCGCTTAATCTCCTGTGCGCGATTGGCCTGGCCCTGTGCCACGTAGGAGGCCTCCAGACTCAGCGTGTCGTACTTGTTGTCCGGGATGTTCTCCTCATGGATGGATGCTTCATGTGCGGTTTTGGCGGCGATCGAAAAGACCGAGAGATCTGTCGCCAGTCGTTCAATGATGAGCTTGTGGATACGTTTCTTTTTGCTAGTTGCGATGGGATGCACCTTCTTGTTGGGTTGTTGGTATTTTGGTGAGGGAGGTGTTTCTCGCCGGATTTCCCCCCTTCCGACCTCGCCCTGCCCGTGAAGGGGAGGGCGGGATTACTCCGGTTATTTAAAGGTCGAAAGGATGTACTCGGCAATTTCGAGCGCTTCCTGGTCCGGCAACTCGCTGGGGTCAAATTGGGTCATGCCGGGGCCGGGCTTGCGCATCTTGGCGACGATATCCTGAGGGTTGACGATGCCATTTGCCTGCAGGGTCACTGTCCTGAGATCCTTAGCGGGAGTGACGATATTCCGGCCGCCGGGGTGGCATTCGGCGCAGTTTGCTTCGAAAGCCGCGGCACCTGCGGAAGGGCCAGCGGGGGCGGCAAGGGCTGTCATGGTCAGGGAGTTGAGTGCCAGGAGCATTGCGCAGAGCGCGGTAACCTTTTTCATGTACTTACCTCCTGCGGACAAGTGCCTAGTCAGGGTTTTGCCAAAGTGTAGTTTAAAAGGACGGCGAAGTATCGCAAAGATTTCGGCCATGTCCGTGGCGATATTATAACACCCCGATGCATCTGTCATCCGTAATCATGAGGGAATCATTCTACACTCGATCTTCCTTTTTACTACTAGGGATGATTACGACAGGACGTCAAATAGGCAACCAGCATCGCCAGTAGGATTGCCCGGCCTTCTTTGATCCTGATTTAATCTCCTTCGCCTACCGCAAAGGGGTGGGTGAGAGCGTTGCGTTTAGGGATCAGCCCCCTGCTATGAGTGAATTGACGTAAGGTAACCCCCCGGGAAAGAGTGCAGTCAGGATGCATTGAGCAGCTCTGCAGCGGTGGTATAATTCAATATTTCTGCGCAAGGGGATTTATTTCTGCGTGGCGTTATACCATGCAGATAAAAGGGAGAACCGACATGAAAGCTATCATCGTAGATCGATACGGAGAGCCTGAGGTGATGCGTTTAGCGGAGGTGCCGGATGCCGTCCCGGTCGAGGGGCAGGTGCTGGTTCGCCTACACGCTGCCGGCGTTAATCCGGTAGATACCTATATCCGTTTCGGGCTTTATTCGCGTCCGGCGCCGCCACCCTATACACCCGGCACTGACGGGGCCGGAGTTATCGAGGCGGTGGGGCCGGGAGTCAAACACCGCAAAATTGGGGACCGGGTCTACGTCGCCTGGTCGCTGACAGGAACCTACGCGGAGAAGGTCCTTTGCACCGAGGCCCAAACCCATCCGCTCCCCGAGGGAATCACCTTTGGCCAAGGTGCGGCTCTCGGCGTACCGTACGGCGCGGCCTACCGTGCTTTGTTCCAGAAAGCGCATGTGCTGGCCGGCGAGAACTTGCTCGTGCATGGTGCCAGCGGCGGCGTCGGATTAGCTGCGGTGCAACTGGCTCGCGC
>JGI24143J45723_1000230_pt1 | contig 30561 bp, 31 predicted proteins | sample BarGraIncu00432A_FD_45723 | JGI IMG/M metagenome (IMG submission 45723) | reverse complement strand
CTCGATCTCGGGCTGGTGGGGCTGGTGCAGTTCATACCCTCGCTGGTGCTGGTGCTCTATGTGGGGCATGCCGCCGACCGCTACGACCGTAGGCGGCTGGCCGCCACCGCCCAACTGGCCGAAGCGCTTGCGCTCCTGGTGCTGACCTTGGCCACCCTCGGCGGCTGGGTGAGTCGCGAGGTGATCTTCCTCTTCGTATTTGCCGTCGGGGTCGCCCGGGCTTTCGAGTTCACCACCATGCAGACCCTGGTCCCCTCGCTGGTCGAACCGGAAGCCCTCCCCAAGGCGATGGCGGTCAACGCCTCGGTCATGCAGGCTTCCATCATCGTCGGCCCCATGCTGGGCGGCTTTCTCTACGCCGCCGGACCGGCGGTCGTTTACGGAGTCAGCTGCAGCTTGTTTCTCAGTTCGGCGCTACTGATTTCCCGCATCCAGATCAGGCGCAGCGTGCCCAGGCGCGAGCCGGTGAGCCTGGCGACCATCTTTGCCGGGATATCCTACATCCGCAGCAAGCCGGTTCTGCTGGGGGCGATCTCTTTCGATCTCTTTGCCGTGCTTTTGGGTGGAGCGACCGCCTTACTCCCCATTTACGCCCGTGACATCCTTTTTGCCAGCCCTCTTGGGCTCGGCGTGCTGCGCTCGGCCCCGGCAGTCGGCGCCTTTACCTCATCGCTGTACCTCGCCCGCCGGCCTCTGAAGGAAAAGGTGGGCAAGGCGATGTTCAACGCAGTCGCCTGGTTCGGCCTGGCGACGATCATCTTCGCCTTGTCCCGAAACATGATCATTTCCTTTCTCGCCCTGGTGCTGCTGGGATGGGCGGATATGCTGAGCGTGGTCATCCGCTCGTCCCTGGTGCAGCTTGAGACCCCCGACGCCATGCGTGGGCGGGTCAGCGCCGTCAATTCGGTGTTTATCGGTGCGTCCAACCAACTGGGGGAGTTCGAGTCGGGAGCCACCGCAGCACTATTTGGTGTGGTTCCCGCAGCCGTTATTGGCGGAGTAGGGACCCTGCTGATTGTCGTCCTCTGGCGGCGACTCTTTCCACAATTGGCTCAGCGGGACCAGTTGTACGAGAAGGAAAAGGTCTTTGAGGAAGAAGCAGTCCCGGATGGAGTTCCTGTCGAGGCTTAAGGTGTGGTAACGCGCGGATGTCAACACCCAGCAAGATAAGGGAGAAACAATGAAAGTCATAGCGATAAACGGCAGTGCACGCAAGGACGGTAACACCGCCATTCTCATAAAAAGGGTGTTTTCGGTACTGGAAAAAGAGGGGATCGAAACGGAACTGATCCAGTTATCCGGGCATGTGATCCGCGGATGCACTGCCTGTAACCAGTGTCAGGTCAACCTGGACGGTCACTGCGCCATATCCGGCGACATCGTGAACGAGTGCATCGACAAAATGGCGGCCGCCGACGGCATCATACTCGGTTCGCCCACCTATTTCGCCGATATCACCTCCGAACTCAAGGCTCTCATCGACCGCTCGGGGAGGGTAGGGGGAGCAAACGGCGGCCTCTATCGCCGCAAGGTCGGCTCCGGGGTGATCGCGGTGCGACGGGGCGGCGCCATACATGCACTTGACACCATCCATCATTTCCTGCATATCGCCCAAATGGTCGTTCCCGGATCCTGTTACTGGAACGTGGGTATCGGCCGCGAGATCGGCGAGGTGGAAGGCGACGCCGAAGGCATCCGTACCATGGATGTGCTGGGCGAGAACATGGCTTGGCTACTGAAGCTTATCAATGGACAGGGCAAATGATCTGCGCTTGAGTCGCGCATAGGAGGGTAAAAGTGAGAATAACTCATGATATTGAGACCCTGGAACTAAAAGCATTGAACATTAACGGTGCCTGGAGCGTCATCAATCCTGTGCTGATCAGGGATAACGGCGGAGCCCTCCTCGTGGACGCCGGTTATCCGGGACAGTTGGAGCCGCTCCGGGAAGCCCTCGGGCGCGCAGGCGTGTTGCTTGAAGGGTTGAACAAGGTGATTATTACCCACCACGACCTGGACCACATCGGCAGCCTGGCCGATCTCAGAACTGAGCTGGCAGGCCGGCTGGAAATCCTTTCCCATGCGGAAGAAGTGCCATATATCCAGGGTGAGCGGCCTCCGATCAAGCAGACACCTGAGCGCCTGGCGCAGCGTAAGGCGCAGTTCGATGCTCTGCCCGACGACCTGAAACCGCTTTTGCAGAGGTTGCTATCCCGGCCGTTACCGGCCCCGGTCAACCGAACCCTGGCTGACGGTGAAGAGTTGCCCTACGCTGGCGGGATCGTGGCAATCCATACCCCTGGCCATTCTCCGGGGCATCTCTGTCTCTACCACAAGCGGAGCAAGACTCTCATTGCCGGTGATGCTTTGAACGTTGTCGAGGGCTGTTTGGTCGGGCCGAACCCACTGTTTACCCCCGATCTTGCCGCCGCACGGGACTCTTTGAGAAAACTCTCGAACTTTGATATTGATAACGTCATCTGCTATCACGGCGGGGTGTTCAACAGCGCTTCCAGTAGGCGTATTCTTGAGATTGCCAACCAGAAATAGAGCGCGAAATAGTTGGAAAAAATATGCGCATTATTCATGCGGAAGTAGGTGGAAATGAAGAGAGAAAAAACGGATTATGCCATTCAGGCGGTCTCACATGCGCTCGATCTGCTGGAACAGTATGGAGACGAAATCAGCGAACTCGGTGTGGCGGAGCTAAGTAAGCGCCTGCACCACCAGAAAGACTATACAGCGCGTCTTCTGGCAACCCTGGAAGGGCGCGGCTATCTCGATAAGAGCAGGATTTCGCAGAACTACCGGCTCGGACTGAAGACCCTGGAGCTGAGCCAAACCTTTGTCCGGCACGGCGGACTGCTCTCCCGGGCGCGCCCCGTCCTGGAGGAACTGACCAAGTCGTGCGGTGAAACCAGCCTGCTTGCCGTTTTGAAGCAGAACTTCATCGTCTATCTGCACGCGGCCGAATCGAGCCAGGCCGTACGGATAGCGCCCAAGGTCGGCTCCTGGCTTCCGGCCCACAGTTCTGCCGCCGGAAAGGTGCAACTGGCGCACCTGCCTGAAAGCAGCTGGCTCAACGAGCTGTCTAGCGGAACTCTGCAGCGCTTTACCCCCAATACGATTACCGACCCGGTGCAGTTCGAACTTCATCTGAAGGAAATCTCGCTACGCGGGTATGCACTCGACCTCGAAGAGATGGATGCCGACGTGCGCTGTGTCGCGGCACCAGTCAGGGACCATAACGGCCAGGTCGCGGGGGCGATCAGCATTTCGGGGCCGGCCTGGCGCTTCTCGGGTGAGCGGCTGGAGCGGGAACTCATTCCCCTGAGCCGTCAGGCTGCGGCGCAGATCTCGACCCGCCTCGGTTACCATGAACGGTTCGCTGCCGGTCGCGCAGGGCTGAACCCGAGGGTCTAGTTATACTGCCCAACCCCGGAGGACGCCCCGCGGTTACTGGCGTAGAGTTGCAGCGCCGAGCGCATCATGTCGGAGATGTTCACCGACAGGTCGCTGGCAAGTTCCTGTAGCGATTTTCGCTCTTCATCGCTTACTCTCATCGATACGACCTTGTAGCGAGGAATCTCTTTAGTTTTGCCCATGTTACCCTCCTTGATCCCGAAGATCTGTGTGTTTAGTTTATTGAATGTGCCTTGCCAGCGGCAAATGCTTTTGCGTGTGCATAAAAAAAAGACCAGGTGAATTTCACCCGGCCTCCGGTTTACCGGTCAGTCAGAATAATTAATCTATGGATTTTGTATTTTTATACTGCGTCTATTTTGGTTTGTCAATCTAAATGTTGTTTTCAAGGATTATGGGCCGGAGCGGTCAGTGGCAAAAGATCATACCCTGCCATAGTGGGCGAGGGGGACAGTCCTGCAAAAGGGGAGGCGTCGCCCCCCGGCAGGGGCGTGATGCCGAGTCGACATGAAATGAACAAAAAGTGTGAACAAAAAGTCTTGACACTTCAGATCCATTATCATATGATTAAGTCCATAGTTTTGATGGGGTAATGGTTGACTTGATGACAAGAGGCCGGATGCTTAAATGCAACCGGTCTTTTTTATTAATTTCTTGCCGTTTCGTTAAGCAGTTGCCCCGCAGTGAAAATATCAGTACGACGAGTTGACCAGGAAACTGGAGACCGGTTTAGCCCTTGCGGCTAACCGGTCTTTTTTTTGAACCGTTTGAGGATGGGGGGGCGCGTGATCAAGTCAGGGCTGGTGCCGACCTTGTTATTGTTGCTGGCTTCCGCCGGCGCTGCAGCCGACGAAAGGCCGGCGCCCGGCAAGGACTTGTGTCTTTTCGAGGCCAAATTCTGCCCGGGTGGCGAAGAATACAACATCGCCGAAAAATACGACCGGCTGGTGATAGAAGTTGCCAAAGGACTGGCAGTGTATTCACCTGAAGAGTTAAAACATCTGAAATCGAGCAAGAAGGACGCCGAGGATGTTATGACACTCCTGGGCCTTGGTTGTCATTAAGCAGAGTGCGCCAATCGTTGCAAAGGAGAACTCTATGAGTATGAAACTTTGGATCATCGGGGCCGTTGCGATACTTTCCGGCCTCACTGCCGTAGGCGCTGAAGCGGTGGAAGCTCCGAAAAAGGATCTGTTCGAGATCCGGACCTGGAGCAGGAAGGACTGTTCCCTGACGCCGTGGCTCGTTGCCGACAAGCTTGGATATTTCTCCGAGGAAGGCCTCAAGATAGTCTACACCGGCGAAACGCAGCCGGCCCTGCAGATCCCTTCAATTCTCAGGGGGAACAACGATGTGGGGAACGGCCACCCCAATACGCTCGCCGTGGCAAACTCGGTGGGGGCAAAGTTGGTGGCTGTCATGCAGTCGATTGTGGAGCCGGCGCCTTCCTACGACCCGAAGTTTCGCCATATGTGGTGGTTCGTCAACCCTACCAAGTATCCGAATGTGAAGAGATTTTCTGATCTTAAAAAGATCCCTGGAAAGCTTAAATTTTCCACTATTAATACCAACATCTGCGCCGACTTCCTGGCCAACCTGCTGGCAGATAATTACGGCATCACCCGCGACAAGATTGAGTGGGTGAACATGCCCGACATCCAGGCGGTGCAGGCCCTGAAGCTGGGGCTCATCGATGTGGGCGGGGTGCATCCACCGTTTTACAAAGGGATGCAGGATGCCCGACAATTCAAAATCGCCGACTCCACCGAGACCGGCATAGGCGTATCTGCCGGACTCAACTTTTACTGGTTCACCGCGGCCTACACCAAAAAGTACCCGACCGAAGTCGCCGGCTTCGTGCGGGCCATCAAGCGGGCGCAGCGCTGGTCTAACAGCCACCCCGACCAGGCGGCCAAATGGGTGGAGGAGGCGATCGGTGTACCGGTCACCGGCAATCATTACTATGCCGAGGATGCCACCATCGTTGAGAAGGAGATCGAGCCCTGGCTCAGGTACCTGGAAGAGAACAAGACCATTGCCAAGGGGAAGGTGACCATCTCGTCCTTGGTAACCCATCAATTCGAGTCATATGGTAATGCCGACGGGAAAACAGATAGGCATAAAAAAGCAGAGAAATAGGGGAAGGCCTACGGATTGCCTGCATCTAACCAAGGAGGAAAGCCCATGAAAGTATTAAAGCGCATCCTTACGCTGGTTCTGGTCTGCAGTTGTCTCGTCCAGGCCCGACCGGCCAATTGTGCACCCGTTGATGCCCAGGGTGGCAAGTACCCTTCGATCGTTATTTATACGGCCTGGTACTGTACCAGCTGCAAGGCGGCTGGAGAGTACCTGACAAAGAATCGTATTCCCTTTGTCAAAAAGGATGTGGACCTCAATGATGAATATATGGAAGAACTTTCCCGCAAATATAAAATAAGCGCTGTTCCTGTCATCGTGATCGGCAATAACGAAATGGTTTTGCGCGGATTCAACAGGGACGTGTTTGATAAAGCGGTGCGTGAGTTCATAGCCGGGGCAAAATAAGCGTCCAGAGTAGCGGTTGACCCTATTAACCTTGCCTTTATGGTGATTAGCGTACTGCTTGGCTCAATACACCTGGGCAGCACACTGTAATTCAGTACCGTCCAAAAAACTATTCGAATACCCTGGTTGACCAGAAGTCTGGAGGCCGAATCCCTAACGGGTTTCGGCCTTTTTTTATTCAATGCCGAGAGGAGGAGCAGGAAGAACGAATTGTATGCCATGCGAGGTAGAACGGAGCTGTTTCCATACGATGAAATCAAACTATCCAGAGGAGGGTTCACAGATGAAAAGAATGAAAAAAATGAATCGTTGTGCTTTAGTGATGGGTGTGGGAGGGACGTTAGTGGCTGGAAGTGCCAACCTGGCGCTTGCTGTGGAGAACGAGTTCCACATCGCCTATACCGCCCGGGCCATCGCGTCCAACTTCGACGACGGTAGCTGCACCTCGCTGGGATCCGGCATCGGCGGGTATGCTAACGGTGTCAACGGGGTATTCAACAAGTCAAAGAGCTTGTCGTCCCTGGCGCACAAGTCCCACGACGGGTTCCTGGTCGAGAACAAGGCGGCAATTAATTATTCCGGCAAAGTTGACGACGACCTGAAACTTGTCGCCCAGTTCAACATCAGCTATCTCTTCGGTCAGGGGCAGTACATGGAAGGGTACCAGAATGCGAACCTGAAGCAGTCCGGCTATGCGGACGGCGGCGGACTGGGCGGTGGCGAGGTCAATATCAGGACCAAGGCCCTTTATGTAGATTATCGACTGGAGGACGTGCCGGTCCGCTTCAAGGTGGGTCTGCAGCCGTTTACTGACGCCTATAAGGGCACCATCCTGTCGAACGTGGCGGCCGGCATCGTTTCCAGCTACGAGACGGACAAGTTCGAACTGCAGGCCGGTTGGTTCAGGCTGCATGCCGTGGAACTCGACTATGCGAAGTCGGGGAGCGGGAGCTACAGCATCCAGGACGGGAAGTACGTCGACCCTGGTACCGGCCAGGCGTTCGACGACAGCTGGCGCACCGACGACTTTTATCTGCTTCAGGGCAAATACAAGGCGACCAACGCGCTCACCCTTGGTGCCTCATTTTATGCCTGGCAAAGCGACTGGAAAAGTACCTTCAACTCAGGAACCGGGGTTGGCAGCACCTCTCCCAACGGTGCCGCAACCACCACGGTTACCGGCCTGACCCCGCTGAATCAGGACGACCTGGAGCTTTACTATGCCGGCGGCAATGCCGAGTACAAATTTGGCAAAGGTGGTGTGGTGGACGGCTCCTTCGTCTACAACTTCGGCAAGCGCGTGAACCATATCCTCAAGGCGAAACAGGACGTGAGGGCTTTCGAAACCCAGGCTTCCGCAAAGATACCGGTCGGCCCCAACGGGGTGGCACACACCGCCTTCATATACACCTCGGGTGACGGCACACCTAACCACGGCTCGAGAAACGATTTCGGAGGTGTAGTCAACGTCGACGGCATGCCGGAGAGCTACTTTACCTCTCCCAATACGTTACTTATGTTTACTAGCCAGATTGGCGCTGTTTCTAACAGGAACGTACTTCATTCGGTAGCCAACGAGGGGACTGGCATCACAGCGGGTTTTATTGGATATGATCATGACTTCAGCAAAAAACTGTCTGCCACAACCAATGTCGGGTTTGCCGCGGCGAACAAGAATCCGTTCCAGAGGCTGGGGAGTTATATCGGCACCGAGTTGAGCGGGGAAGTTGGCTACAAGTTCAAACCGACAGCCACAGTGCGCCTGCAGGGCGGCACGGTATTATTGGGAAGCTATTACAAAGGTACTGCGTTGGAAGGCGACGGCTCCAACCCGGCCAACCCTTACACTGCAAGGATAGTCCTGAGCTACCTATTTTAGCCGCGCGACAATTTAGCCCTTACCTAACCTTTGAGGAGATCTATTATGAAAAAGATTATTGTCGTAGCAACACTTTTCCTGGTATTCGGAGCGGTCCTGCATGCTGAGGAGAAATCTCCCCAATCTGCGGTCGCAGCGGAAGTCGCAGCGCCGGAGAAGGACGAGTGCATACTGAATGCAAAGGATTGCGGGGAACAGGCTCTCAGCCTTCAATCGAAAATCGATCGGCTGAAGCAAGAAATCGCCAAGGGGAAAAAGGTTTATTCCTCCAAGGAATTGAGAAAGTTGAGAAACAAGCTGGAGGATGCCAACGACATCCTCGACGAATTGCTGTTCCACCCGACCAATAAATAAGCTTTGTTTCCGGAAAGGGCCCTAAGGCTTGTCCCCGCATGGGCGGGGACAAGCTGGTTGATCTACTTTTGACTGCTATCTCATCTAAATCCCCATTTTGGTGGTCGCGAATGGTCGAATGGACCTCGCCGCGGCCCGGACTCACTACCACACCCTCTCAAGATACTTTCGCACTTATTGTTGCAGCAAATGTAATCGTCACCTAATCCAACAGTATGGTCAACCTGATGCCTAGTGCTTTTTCGACAAGTGCGGGGAATCGGACGCCGGCTGCTTTCTCGCCTTGACCTATGCAAATTAGTCAGTTAAATTTGCGGATATTAAGGCTCGACACGTTTGGGCCAAGGAGATTTGAATGGGGCAGCGCAGTTTCTTTAATGCATTGGCGGAGAAGTGGGACACCGTCTGCTGCCACGACAGGGGTCGGGTGAACCGGATTCTCGATCTGGCCGAGGTTGCTCCGGGAGATGCCGTTCTCGATGTCGGGTCGGGTACCGGGATTCTGATCCCGTTTTTACAGGAGCGCATCGGGGAAACCGGGTTCATTGACGCCGTTGATATTGCCGAGGCGATGCTGGCAGTAGCGCGCGGGAAGACCAGCGGGCATAACGTAACCTTCATCCATGGCGACATCCTGGAGGTGAAGATCGAGCCGGAGTATTACCATCAGGTGCTTTGTTATTCCGTGTTCCCTCATTTCCTGGACAAGTTGCGGACGCTCTCCCTTCTGAGTGGCTTCCTGAAGCCGGGAGGGCGCCTTACCGTCTGCCACTCGCAAGGTCGTGATGCGATCAACCAACTGCACCGCAACTCGCCCACGACGGTGGCCGATGGCCACCTCCCAACACTGGAGACGGTCATTGGCCTGTTCCTGGACGCCGGGTTGGAACCGGTATGCGGCGTCGATAGCGAAGAACTGTTCGTGATAAGCGGCAGGAAGCCTGTGGGGCAAACTCATAGATAAGCGGCGCTGGAATCACGCGGATGCCGAGGGAAGGGAGCTTCCCGGCCCTTTATCAGCCGGGGCGTTTCAAGCCGTAAAGAAGGCGGTTTTTATTTCTTGACAAAGATTAGTCTGGGGTGTTACAACTTGCCTACTTAGTTTATAGGGAATAGTGATGATATCAAAGAAGACCAAATACGGCCTGAAAGCCTTGATCTACCTTGCGCGGCAATACGACAAGGGGCCGATTCTCATCGCGGACCTGGCACGGGAAGAAAACATTCCCAAGAAATTCCTGGAAGCAATTCTGCTCGCCCTGAAGAATAACGGTATCCTGCAGAGTAAGAAAGGGAAGGGCGGCGGTTATTATCTGGGTAGGTCCCCGAAAACCATCACCTTCGGGCAGGCGATCCGGGTCATGGAAGGCCCCCTCGCGCCGGTACCTTGCGTCAGTGAGTCCTCCTATGCCAAGTGTACCGAGTGCGGAAACGAGCAGACCTGCGGCATCAGGGTCGTTATGAAGGATGTGCGTGACGCCATGGCCAAAATCCTGGACGGAACCTCGCTCGCCGACGTGCTGGAACAGATCGACAACGCCGAGGAGGCGCAAAAGGGTGTGCTGAACTTCTGCATCTAGGGCATTCACCTTAGTAAAAAAAAATTATCACAATAGTCTACTAAATCGATGGACAAAATCAAATGGAGGCAGTCATGTTCAAAAAACAATTGGTATCAGCAGTACTGTTTGCCCTCATCGGTGCCACCCTGCCGCTGGGCGCTTTCGCGCAGGAGATCCTGAACGTTTCCTATGACCCGACCCGTGAGCTTTATCAGGACTACAACAAGGCCTTCGCTAAAAAATGGAAGCACGACACCAAGCAGGACATCACCTTCAAGCAGTCCCACGGCGGTTCCGGCAAGCAGGCCAGGTCGGTTATCGACGGTTTGGACGCGGACGTGGTGACTCTGGCGCTGGCCTACGATATCGACGCGATCCACGACAAGGCCAAGCTGATTCCCGAGGACTGGCAGAAAAGGTTGCCCCACAATAGCTCACCCTACACCTCGACCATCGTCTTCCTGGTGCGCAAGGGTAACCCGAAACACATAAAAGACTGGAACGACCTGGTAAAACCCGGGGTTGCCGTCATCACCCCGAACCCGAAAACCTCCGGCGGCGCGCGCTGGAACTACCTGGCTGCCTGGGCTTACGCTCTGAAGCAGAAGGGTGGCAGCGACGCTACGGCCAAAGAGTTCCTTGCCAAGCTGTTCAAGAACGTGCCGGTACTTGATTCGGGCGCTCGCGGTTCCACGACCACCTTCGTTCAGCGCGGGCAGGGCGATGTGCTGCTGGCCTGGGAAAATGAGGCTTTTCTCGCGGTAAACGAGCTTGGCAAGGACAAGTTCGAGATCGTTGTCCCTTCGCTCAGCATCCTCGCGGAACCCCCGGTCTCCGTGGTAGACAAGGTAGTAGACCGTAAGGGAACCCGAAAAGTCGCCGAGGCGTACCTGAAGTACCTCTACTCCCCGGAAGGCCAGGAGATCGCGGCAAAGAACTACTACCGTCCCCGTGACAAGAAGGTTGCCGCAAAATACGCCAAGCAGTTCCCGAAGGTTAAGTTGGTTACCATCGACGACACCTTCGGCGGGTGGAGAAAAGCCCAGAAGACCCACTTTGAAGACGGCGGGACCTTCGACCAGGTTTATTCCGGGAAATAGACAGGCGCATGGTGCGCATCACTGCACAACGGGTTCACGACGTAGAGTGGCGATCCTAGTTTTTTTCGAGGTGGACAATGGCAGATAATAATAGTCTCCCGGGGGGCAAACTCAGCGGTGACGTGGAACGTGCTTTACGCGATGCGCTGCGCACTATACGTTTTGGTACGGTAACTCTGGTGGTACAGGACGGCAGAATCATTCAGATCGAAAAGAATGAAAAGTTCAGGCTGAACAAGGGTGAACAGATCGATGGCAGCGGCATTTGATCGCAAGGTAAGGAACCGGGCAACCAAGTAGAGCTTATTCGCATCCGATAATGGTTGACCAGAAAACTGGAGACCAGGGCGTTCTCACTGTAAAGAGATGCCCTGGTCTTTTTTTATCTTGAGAGGGGTAAGTTATGACCAGAGCCGCAGGGAGCATTACACGCTATTCCAGATTTTTCAGGCAGAGTCAGGCCGAGACGGTGCTGGATTATGGGGCCGGTACCCTGCGCAACTCCCTCTATCTTGCCGAACATGGCTTTACGGTTTACGCCGCCGATCTTCCCGAGCAGGTGGAAATCCTGCGCTCCCGGCCGACCGTGCGCCGGTTGGCGGGGCTGCTTGAGGTCGCAGATCTGGAACAGAGCCGGCTGGAAGTCGATCTGGTGCTTTCTACCTATGTCTTCAACATCATAATGGAAAACACAGAGCAACACCGCTACCTGGACAACGTAGTGGCAAATCTACGGCCGGGCGGCTACCTTTTGATGGAGGTGCGCTGCCGGCGGGAGGAAACCAAGTGCAGTTCGTCCTGCAGCCACCATTTCAAATGCGCGAGTTGCGCCAAGACCTTTACCCATCTTGAACTGGACAGCCTGATAACCCCCTACGGTTTCAGGCGCATCAGTCACTATTACCAGCACCACGCCGTAGCGGCTATCTATCAGCGAACCGGCGGGACCGGCCAGGCAGCCTAGGGCAAAGGTACGCCCGCAGGCGCGAACAGGTTCGCTGGAAAGATGCCGAGATCAGGAGGTAGACGTGTCGACTGAGCATGTGATCATTGTAGGAAAGGGAGGAGTCGGCAAGTCGACGACTGCAGCCAATCTGGTGGCCGCTCTGGCGGAGAGCGGGAAACGCGTGCTGATGATCGGTTACGACCCGAGGCAGGATAGCACGGCCATGCTGCGCGGCAGTGGGGGCCTGCAGCCGATTCCCGACTGGACCGGCGGGCCGGTTCCTCTGTACGCTCCTGGATCCGGGAACTCGCTTTGTGTCGAGTTGGGGAGACCAGACGGCAAGGGGGAGGGGATCTCTCCGCCAGAGGGCCTGTTCGGTCACCCGCTGGTTGCCGGCTTTGGCTCTGACTTGGTCATCCATGATGTCGACTGGGAAGCAGGGTCTGCCATCAGGTTGCCGGTCATCACGCAAGGGGTGCTTCGGGTGTTCGTGGTCACCTCTGCGGACATGGGTGCCATCAATGTCGTTAATGAGCTTTTCGCCTGGCTCAACACCGTGGCGGCAGTGGATTACCGCTTTGGTGGCGTTATCGCCAACAACCTGACCGGGCAACTCTACCAGACGATCGTTGCCGATTACGTCGCCCAGACCTACACCACCATTGTCGCCAATATATCTCATTCGCTGATGGTCTCGGTGAGCGACTTCTACAACCAGGCCCTGATAGAATCGGCACCGCATTCCCAGATTTCCCACGCCTACCGGCAACTGGCCCGAAAGATCCTGGAATCCAAAGAGGTGAGACGCCCGAGCTTTCTGTCGCGCGACGCCTTGAGGCAGTGGGCGGTCAAGTGGGGTGAGATCATTGCCGAACTTGAGACAGGATCGGTGCGTGACGGTTCGAATATCTAACGGAGTGCCGCATCGTGATGGCCGGCTTCGGCCTGTAGCACGTGTTTTCCGGCTGGCCGGCAGGGGAAGAAAGGGTGTCCGACTGTGGTCACGAAGGTTGCTGCAGACGGATTTAGTAAGAGGAGGTTGTCGAATGGAACATCTCGTGATAACAGGAAGAAGCGGTTCGGGTGTTTCGACTACCGCGGTCAATCTCAGCGCCGCGCTGGCTGAACAGGGGCACCGGGTCGCGCATCTGGGATACGACCGCCGCAGGATTTCCACCGGTCTTCTGCGGGGGAGGGGGCCGATGCAAGCCGCCTGCGGCAACGCCTGCAAAGACCCTTGCAACGATACCAAATATCACTGCGCCATCGGATTCGGGGATATCCTCTGCGTCGAGTGCGGCGTCGATGGTGAGGCTGACGTCGCTCCCGATTTTGCGGTGGTCCGCCGCATGGAACTCATCTCGCGCTTTCGTCCGGATTTTGTGGTGCACGACATCGCCGGCGACCCGGAGACCGTGCTGCCGTTTCTACGCAACGAAGGAGAACCGACCCGGCTCTTCGTGGTGGCCTCGGCCGACTTCGCCTCCCTGACGACACTGAACCAGTTTCTGGCTTCCTTTGCCCCTGGCGGCGAGTATCCCAGTTCATTTGGCGGCGTCATTGCCAATAACATGTCGGGCCCTTTTTCCGAGTCGCTGGTGGATGATTTCACCAGGGAGGCGGGTACCAGGGCTTTTGTGTCGGTTCCCCACTCACTCATGGTGTCGGCAGGGGAATTCGGCAGCCAGACGGTGGTCGAGTCGGCTCCGAACTCGCATCTAAGCAGTGTCTATCGCAAGCTGGCGCGCTTGGTGGTTCAGCATCTCGGGGCCGGCACCCCCCGGCCTCTGGATGCTGCCAGCTACGCTGCCTGGTTAAGCAAGTGGAGCGAGATCACGGAGGAGTTGGAGTCCGGTATGGTACGCGACGGTGCGGCAATATAGCATAAAAGGACGTGCCTGAAAGTCCCCGAGTTGCACCGTCTGGGAGGATGCGACCGCAGCATAAAGAAGCCAGGTTTCCCTATTTGAGATGGGGAGGCCTGGCCTTTCCCGTTTTAAGCTCGGGGCGGTTGCCAGTTCAACCGGAGATGGAAAGAACCGCGCTTTAATTCTTTACCGAATTAGTCTACAAAATAAATCGATTAACAAGAAAACTACTTGACTTTGTTTAGCGTGTTGGTTAATATCGCGGACAGGTAAAGGCTAAATCGATAGATTTAATGGTTTAGTCTGCACCGCAATACAATTAGACTTTTCCGGCATGCACCGGGGCTGACCAGAAAACTGGAGGCCAAGGCATTTCGTTCCTGTTACAGGGTGCGTGTGTCTTGGCCTTTTTTCGTTTCAGCAGCCGAAAAGGGGGACCTGATGGGCTTCAAAATCGCGGTAGCCAGCAGTGATGGTACGCAGGTGAATGCGCATTTCGGTCGTGCCCGTATTTTCCGGATTTACGAGCTGGAGGAGGGGCGCTGGGAATTTCGCGAAGAGAGGGAAAACCTTCCCGCCTGCGCGGGACAGGAGCATAGCGACGACGCTCTGGAACGGACCGCCGAGCTTATTGCCGACTGCAGAGGGGTCGTTGTCGAACAGGTAGGTTCCGGCGCGGTTGACGTTCTGCTGGCCCGGCGCATCATGCCTTTCATGCTGGCGGGATCGATTGACGATGCGCTCCTTACCCTGCAGGATTCCAGGCGGTTCAAATATCTGCGTTAAATTCTCAAAATCATGTGCAATACCAAATAACCACTTAACCAAAAAGGAGATTCTCAATGGCTAAAATCGCAAACAACCTGACCGAACTGATCGGAAGAACACCGCTACTTCGCCTGGGGCGCTACAGTGCCGACGCAGGCGCGGAGGTCGTGGCTAAACTTGAGGCGTTCAACCCGGGCGGCAGCGTCAAGGACCGCATCGGTTTCGCGATGATCAAGGATGGCGAGGAAAAAGGACTCATTACCAAGGATACCGTCATCATCGAGCCTACCAGCGGCAACACCGGCATAGCGCTCGCCTTCGTCGCCGCAGCCAAGGGATACCGCCTCATCCTCACCATGCCGGACACCATGAGCATAGAGCGGCGCAACCTTTTGAAGGCCTACGGTGCGGAGTTGGTCCTTACGCCGGGCGCCAAGGGAATGAAGGGTGCCATCGAGAAGGCGGAGGAGTTGGCAGCAGCAACACCGAATTCCTTCGTACCGCAGCAGTTCAATAACCCGGCCAATCCGGCCATCCACCGCGCGACGACCGCCGAAGAAATCTGGGCCGACACCGACGGCAAGGTGGACATCCTGGTCGCCGGGGTCGGGACCGGCGGCACCCTGACCGGCGTGGGCGAGGTGCTCAAGGCGCGCAACCCCGGCGTCAAAATTATCGCGGTCGAACCGTTCGACTCTCCGGTGCTCTCGGGGGGGATTCCCGGACCGCACAAGATTCAGGGGATCGGCGCCGGTTTTATCCCCAAGGTGCTCAATCCGGAAGTTTACGACGAGATCTTCAAGGTGAAAAACGACGAGGCCTTCGATGTTGCGCGCCAGCTCGCTCGTGAGGAAGGGCTCCTGGTGGGCATTTCCGGCGGAGCCGCCGCCTTTGCCGGACGGCAGATTGCCCGGCGCCCCGAGAACAAGGGAAAGCTTGTCGTAGTGATAATCCCCGATACCGGTGAGCGCTACCTTTCCACCGCGCTGTTTCAGGACATTTGAAAACCGTTATCACCGAAAAAGAAGGAGTAACTACCGTGGCTTCCGAAGTCATACCTCAAGAAAGAAGCTCTGTTGCCACCGCTTTGGCCGCGCCTCCCGGCCTGGGCCGGGCGCTGCGGGGCACTTTGATCCGCTTTTTGCCCGTGGTGGCGGCCGCAGTCGCACTGGGCGTTCACGTCCAGGCGCCGAATCAGCAGACCTTTGCCATCAACGAACAGTACCAGACGTTGCTGGGAGTGCTGCTGGCTCTTAACTTCGTGCTCTTTGCCATTTCCCTCGCACCCTCAAAAGTGCGCTTCTGGTTGCAGGAAAACGCGCCACTGGCGGCCGCCAGCGTCGGGCTGCTGACTCTCTGGGAACTCGTCACCCTTAAGCTTGGTCTGCTGCCGCTGCCCTACTTTCCCGGCCCGGACAAGGTGCTGGGAGCGCTTTTGGAGGACTGGAAGCTGATCGGCACCAGCGCTTTCTACTCGCTGCGCCTGCTCTTTACCGGGTACCTGGTCGGAGCCCTCGCAGGCCTAGTCACCGGAATCCTGATGGGGTGGAGCAAGAAGTGGCACTACTGGGTTTCCCCGGTCATGAAGGTGGTCGGGCCGGTCCCCGCGACTGCATGGATTCCGCTCGCCATGGTCATTTTCCCCACCAGCTTCCAGGCCAGCGCCTCGCTGGTTGCCCTGGCCGTCTGGTTCCCGGTCACAGTCATGACCGGCTCCGGCATCGCCAACGTGCGCAACGCCTTCTTCGAGGTGGCAAGAACACTCGGGGCGAACGACCGTTTCCTGATTTTCCGGGTGGCCATCCCCGCAGCCTTCCCGACCATCTTCGTGGGGCTTTTCATGGGGCTCGGCTCTTCCTTCCTGGTCCTCATCGTAGCCGAGATGATCGGCGTTAAGGCCGGGCTTGGCTGGTACATCAGCTGGGTGCAGGGGTGGGCCGAGTATTCCAAGGTGTACGCCTGCCTGATGGTCATTGCCCTTATTTTCTCGAGCGTCATAGCGCTGTTGTTCAAGTTCAGGGACCGCGTGCTGGTCTGGCAGAAGGGGTTGATAAAATGGTGACGAATTCTTCAGCCGCACTGCAGGAAGCTCCCGAGCAGTCAGGGGCGATTTATGTCAAGGACGTGCGTCGGGTCTTTTTGAACGCGAAAGGGGAGGAGACCGTAGCGCTGGAGCGTGCCAATCTGGAGATCCAGCCCGGCGAGATGGTATCCCTGTTGGGTCCCTCCGGGTGTGGCAAGTCGACCCTGCTACGCATCATCGCCGGACTGGACAAGCCTGATGCTGGGGAACTCTACCTGGACGACGCTCCCATCAGCGGGCCGCATCACGAGCGCGGGCTGGTGTTCCAGGATCCGACCCTCTTTTCCTGGCTCACCGTCGAGGGGAATGTATCCTTCGGTCTCAAGGCCCGCGGCATCATCAAGGAAAAGAAAGGCGACGTGGACGACTACATCCGCCTGGTCGGGTTGGACGGTTTTCAGAACGCCTACCCGCACCAGCTCTCTGGCGGCATGGCCCAAAGGGTCGCCCTGGCGCGGGCCCTGGTGAACCACCCCAAGGTGCTCCTCCTCGACGAGCCGCTCGGGGCCCTGGACGCCTTCACCCGGATGCAGATGCAGGACGAGATCCTGCGCATCTGGCAGGACCGCGGGACCACCATGCTCTTTGTCACCCACGACGTGGACGAGGCGATCTACATGAGCGACAGGATCATCGTCATGTCGCCACGGCCCGGGAAAATCCAGGAAGTGATCGAAGTGCAGCTGAGCCGTCCCCGGGCCCGCAACCACCCGGACTTCTTCCTGCTCCGCTCCAAGATCCTCGAGATCCTCCATTTTGCCGGTGAGATCAGCGAGAACTACTACCTTTAAGCTTGGTTACACCACTTATAACTTAAGGAGGTTTCACCGATGAAAAAAACAGCACTGGTACTCTTGGTCGCCCTCGCGGCCCTCTCGCTCGCCGCCGCGGTCCTCGCCGCACAGCAGAAGAAGATCCGGGTCGGCTTCTTCGGCACCATCTGCGAGGCTCCGATTTTCGCGGCCTATGAGAACGGCTACTTCAAGGAGGAGGGACTCGATGTGGAGATGGTTCGCGGAGATGCCAACACCCTCCGGGACGGGCTTGCCCTCAACAAGATCGACGTCACCGACGGCGTCCTGATGCAGTGGATCAAGCCGATTGAGCAGGGGCTGAACGTCAAGTTCACTGCCGGCATCCACACCGGTTGCATTCAAATCCTGGCCGGAGCAAAAACGAATATCAAGACCATCAAGGACCTGGCCGGCAAGAGGGTCGGGGTGCCCGCCATCGGCGGCGGACCGCACAACCTTGCCTCCCGCGCCCTCTTCACCAACGGAGTCGACCCCAAGACCGGCGTGATCTGGAAGGCGTTCCCGATGTCCGAGCTGGAACTCGCGCTTGAGAAAGGGGAGATCGACGCCATTGCTTCGGCCGACCCGATCGCCCAGATGATTATCGACAAGGGGAAAGCCAGGAGCATCCTGAACAGCGCCAAGACCGCCCCCTACAACCAGGAATACTGCTGCCTGGTAGTCGTGAACGGCAAGTTCGTCAAGGAAAACCCTGAAACTGCCGCTGCCGCAACTCGCGCCATCCTGAAAGCCGCCCACTGGGTCTCGAAAAATCCCCAGGCCGCCGCGAAGATGTCGGTGGACAAGAAGTACGTCCCGGGCAACCCGGAGCTGAATGCGAAGATACTTGCCGGATACCACTACGTACCTTCGGTGAAGGGTGGCGAGGACGCGATCTTGATCGCTGCCAGGGAAATGAAGGAAACCGGAGTGCTCAACAAGTCGACCGACATCAAGCAACTGGCCAAGTTCAGCTTTCTCAAGCTGAAGGGTGTTGAATAGAGCTGAGGGGGAGTGGGGGGAGGGTCATAAATGGCGCCTGCCCCCACTCCGCGACCCGCCTTCGCCAAGGCTACGGCGGCCAAGCCCTCCTCCGCAAGGGGGGAGGGAAGTGTAACTGTAAACTTTTGAGTTCTTGCCTATAACGTTAGTGAGGTCGTCGTGAGCTCTAAGCTGTATCTGAAAAAAACAGGATTAGTCGTCTCTGCCATAGCGCTGTCCGTTCTTTGGTGTGCCCCGAAGGCGCAGGCACACTGCCCGGCTTTCGGCGGCGGTATCGGCATAGCCGGGCCGATAACGACCTTCTCGGCGGCGACCCTGCCGGAAGGGAAGGGAGTCCTCGGCATCCGTACGGAATTCACCCACTTCGACGCGCTCTCCGCGGAGGAGTTGAACCGGGTCGCCATGGATGGGCAGACCGGCCATTCGATGAAGAATCAGCTGGTCTATTCACTGGGCGGCGCCTATGGCATCGGAGACGATCTGACCGTGGGGCTGAGTCTTCCCTATCTGCAGCGCGATGGCATTCAGGCGGTTCATTATGATCAGGACATGGGGATGTCAATGCAGCACGACATCGGCTCATCCAATGGTTTGGGAGATCTTACCCTTTTCGCTGAATACCGCCTGGTGCGCAAACTCTACGAAGGGATAGATGTCTCGCTGATAGCCGGGCTCAAGACGCCGACCGGCGCGACGGGCAACACCAGTAACAACGAGCGGATCGGAACCGAGCACCAGCCGGGGTCCGGATCCTGGGATCCGATCGCAGGAGTGGCGCTTTCCAAGCGGATCGAGCGGCTTACCCTCCATGCTTCAGGGCTCTACACCGTGACAACTGACGGCGCCCAGTCCACCGACCTTGGCAACCGTGCCCAGGCTAGCGTGGCTGCCGCCTACCGTTTCGGCGGCAAGGAAAATTACGGTGAGTGTGACGAAATCTACGAATATTTTTACCCGGAATCTCGGACTCACTGGCTTGGGGACCTGGTACTGGAGTTGAACGGGCAGTGGCAGGACCGTATGAAGGTTCGCGGAGTATCTGACGCAAGCACGGAAGGGACTGTTCTGTATATCTCTCCCGGTGCGCGGGTGAGTTTCAACGGCAAATACAGCGGGTCGCTGTCGGTCGGTATCCCGGTGTATCAGGACCTGCACGGCAATCAGTCCGAGGTTGATTACCGCATAGTTGCCGGGCTGGCAGTTGCTTTCTGATTGGGGGCAGCCTCAAAGTAATGTGACAACGTAGGATTACCAAACTGTCAAAGGAGTGGATATATGAGCAGCAAGCCGGGTGTCGAGAGCTGCAGTGACTGCGGCACATTAAACTGCAGCAAACTCACCTCCACCTTTCCCGAAGGTTGCCTGACCACAGGTCTGGACCCGGAGGAATTGAAGGAAGTGGTGGACATCTATCTCAACGACCCGCTGGTCGCCAGAATATCCTGCAGCGCGGCCGAGGTTGAGGGGACCTATTACGGCAAGCTGACCAGGGTTGAGGAGGTCGCAGCCTTTGCCCGGCGCGCCGGGATCAAGAAGATCGGTCTCGCCTCCTGCGTGGGGCTGGCAGCCGAGGCGCGCACCTTTGCCCGCTTCCTGAAATCCCAGGGGTTCGAGCCGTACTCCGTCCTTTGCAAGGTCGGCGGGGTGGATAAGAGCGCTACCGGTATCCCCCAGGAGCACAAGATCGAACCGGGAAGCCACGAGTCCATGTGCAACCCGATCCTGCAGGCCCGGCTCCTGGCCAAAGAAAATACCGAACTGAACGTGGTTATTGGCCTGTGCGTCGGCCACGACTCGCTCTTCATCAAGTACTCCCAGGCGCCGGTCACCTATCTGGTGGTGAAAGACCGGGTCCTGGCCCACAACCCGGTCGGCGCACTCTATACCGGCGGGACCTATTACAAGAAGCTCTTCAATGAGGAGCTCCGTTAGCATGACATCTTTCATACACATACCGGAGGCATAGGATGAGTTATTTCGACAACACGATTCCGCCCAAGCGGGAGGACCGGCTCAACGCGGTCATCGCCCATCAGGATAGTATCTGCGGCCTGGCCAAGGGTGGCGAAGGGAAGAAGGGGGGCAAGAGCTGCCTGATCGACGACGGCGAGCGCGGCTTCACCCAGGGCACCATCTGCCTGCTGCTGCCGGCGCTGGCCATGCTGAACTCCCTGCCGGACAACGTGGTTCTCTTACACAGTGCGCTTGGCTGCGGATCCTGCACCCACTCCCAGAACGCCAACGTGCGCGTCGGCAGTGCCGCGCGCCAGGGGAAGGCCAAGGACGGCATCTGGCTTTCCACCGGGCTGGACGAAATCGATGTCATCGGCGGCGGAGAAGAGAAGCTGGCCAAGGCCATCATCGAGGCGGACCGCCGCTACCGTCCGGCCACCATTACCATCGTCGCCGGCTGCGTTCCCGGGATCATCGGCGACGACATTGACGGTGTGGCACTGTCGGTTCAGCCCCAGGTTAGCGCCAGGCTCCTCCCGGTGCACTGCGAGGGTTTCAAGACCAAGATCTGGGCCACCGCCTACGACGCAGTCTATCACACCATCGGGCGCAACCTGCTGCAGGAAAAGGGGGTGCTGAACCCGGCGCCCGAGGACGAATTCGCCGCGCTGCGCGAGCAGCAGCGCCTGAGCCATACCGTCAACCTGATGAACGTATCCTCCATGGGAAGGGTTGACGAGGTCGAACTGGAGCGCCTCCTGGGTGCCATCGGCCTGGAGACCAACGTCTTTCCGGTTTTTGCCCATCCCGACTCCTTCATCAAGGCGACCAGGGCCGCGCTTTCCATAAGCACTTGCCCGACCCACGACGACTACTTCCTGGGTTACCTGGAGGAGCGCTTTGGAGTGCCTTCCATCATCAAGCACATGCCGATCGGCATCGACAACACCAGCCACTGGCTGCGGGACATTGCCGCTAAATTCGGCCAGCAGGAGCAGGTGGAGCGGCTCATCGCCGCCGAGGAGGCGGAACTGAACGCCGCCTTGGATGAGTTCCGTCCTCTTTTCAAAGGGAAAACGGTTTTCATCAGCGCCGGCGAATTCCGGGCCCTGGCGACCGCGCGCCTGCTACAGGAGATCGGCCTCGAAGTGGTGGGAATTCGCTCCTTCCACCACGATGAGTTTGCCGAGGTGGAGTACGCCAAGCTCGCCAAGGAGGCGAAGAACAATTACACCGTCGATATCGCAAACGTGCAGCCCTTCGAGGAAGCCAACATGCTGCAACGGCTAAAGCCCGACCTTTTTCTTGGCCACGCCAACGGCAATATGACCGCCTCGAAACTGGGGATCGCGACCCACGTCATCTATCACACGGGCCTTGCCTACATCGGTTACCGCGGCGTCTACGAGCTCGCCCGACGTCTGCATCGGCAATTGAAGAACCCGTCTTATAACCGCAATTTGGCAGCGAATCTCCGGCTCCCCTACACGGATGCCTGGTACGACGCCGAGCCCTTTTCCTATCTCAACACCCGCGGGAGGTCGATCAATGAGTGAGCACTTTATCGAACGGGCACGCTACACGTGCTCACTGGGCGGGGCGGTCGGAACGGTTACCGCCCTTCCTGGCGGGGTTCCCATTCTCCACTCGGCTTCCGGATGCGCGGGTAACTTCGCCTGGACCCAAAACGGCGGAAGCGGGCTGCAGGTCGGCGGCTATTGCGGCTCGCTGACGGTTCCCAGTTCCAACATCCAGGAAACCGAAGTCGTCTTCGGCGGCGAGGAGCGTCTCCGGGAACAGATCAAAAACACCCTGGAAGTCGTCGAGGGCGGGCTTTACGTCGTCATGACCGGCTGCGTTCCCGAGGTGATCGGCGATGACATCTTTGCCGTGGTAAACGACTTCCAGTCCGAAGGTTTCCCGATCATCGGTGCCGCGACCGGCGGCTTCCGCGGGGATTCCTACTGGGGGTACGACCTGGTGCTGCAGTCCATCTTCAAGGATTTCCTCGCAAAGGACATCCCCAAGGTGAAGGGGCTGGTAAACCTCTGGGGGATCGTCCCTTACATGGACCCCTTCTGGCGCGGCAATCTGGAAGGTGCGCGGCACCTGCTGGAACTTGTCGGGCTTCAGGTGAATTCTTTCTTCACTCCTGCCGACACGCTGGCGGCTCTCAAAGCTGCGGGAAGCGCGGAACTGAACATTATTGTCTCCGATATCTACGGGCAGGGCGCAGCCGCCAGCTTCCAGCAGCGCCACGGCACCCCGTTTGTAACCGTGCCGCTGCCGGTTGGCGTCTCCGCCTCCGAGGCGTTTCTGAACCAGGTAGCCGCCGCGCTTAACCTGGACCAGACGCTGGTGCAGGAGGTCATCGCGCGCGAGAAGCGGCACTATTATCATATCTTGGAGCCTCTCACCGACTGCTACAACGACCTTGACCTGCAGCGCTACGCGGTCGTGGTCGGGGACGCCAACTACGCCGTGGCTCTGACCCGGTTCCTGTCCGACGACCTCGGCTGGCTCCCGGTGCTGACGGTAGTAACCGACAAGCTCCGGGAAGAGGACCAGCCCCGGCTTGAAGAACGCGTCGCCCGACTGGCGTCCGGTTTCGAGACCAACCTGGTGTTCGAGACGGATACCAGTGAGGTGCTTGGGCACCTGAACCGGGTCTGGCCCCAATCGGGCGGGCAGAAGTACCACAACGCCTTCAGCCCTGCCTTCGTGGTGGGGAGCTCCCTGGACCGCGAGTTGGCGCTCTCCATCGGTGCGCCGCACCTCTCGGTATCCTTTCCGGTCGGCAACCGCGCGGTGCTTGACCGTGGCTACACCGGTTTCAGGGGCGGGCTCCGGCTGGCGGAGGATTTAATCAGCGCGATCGTAGTTAATCGTTAACTGGTAATGGCTGTCGCAGGTGAACGGGACGCAGGAGCGTCCCTTGATGCATTCCCACGCCGGAGCGTGGGAACGATCAGCAAAAAGGAGGTTGCATCATGAGCGATATCAAGGAAAAGCTCTTTCAGGAACTCTCGGACGCGGTTGTGGACATGGACGAGGACAAGGCGGTCGCCGTGTCCAAAGGCGTGGTGGCGCTCGGCATAGACGCTTACCAGGCGATCGAGCACGGCCTATCGGCCGGGATGGAAAGGGCGGGGGTGCTCTTCGACGAGGAGGAGTATTTCATTCCCGAACTGCTCATGTGCTCCGACGCCATGTACGCCGGGATGGACGTGCTGAAGCCCCATCTGAGGCTGGATGGGGTCGCCGAGAAGCACAAAGTAGTGATCGGAGTTGTCGAGGGGGACACCCACGACATCGGCAAGAACCTGGTGAAGATAATGCTGGAAACCTCCGGGTTCGAGGTGACCGACCTCGGGCGCGACATCCCGCCGGCGCGCTTCGTGGAAAAAGCCAAGGAAATCGGTGCCAAGATCATCGCCCTCTCCACGCTGATGACCACCACCATGGACGGTATGGCCTCCGTGATTCGGCAGCTTAACGACGAGGGGATCCGCGACCGTTTCAAGGTGATCGTCGGAGGAGGGCCGCTTTCCCAAGGCTTTGCCGACCGCATCGGGGCCGACGGCTACGCGGTTAACGCGGCGGACGCTATCCGCCTGGCACGCTCACTGGTTGCGGTCGAAGCTGATGTCGCGGTCGCTGCCGGATTGGGAGCTGCAGCCTGATGTCACGGGATTTGATGACGCCACTTGCCAGGCTTTCCGCCTACGCTGCGGGGCAGCCGATTGACCGACTCCCCTGCGTTCCGATCGTCGGGAACACGGCGGCCCGGGTGGTGGGGGCGAGGGTCGGGGAATTCAGGGGGGACGGCCGGCTCATCGCAGAGGCGCAGGTTGCTTCCTATCGGCTCTTTAACTACGACATCATCCGCATCTTCACCGATCTCTACACCCAGGCCGAGGCGATGGGGGCCACAGTCAACTACCCGGAGGACGAAACCGCCTATCTCGCGGCGCCTGCCGTGAGCGATCTTTCGGGGATCGAGCGGTTGCGGCCGGCAGACCCCTTGAAAGACGGGAACCTGCCGCATCACCTGGAGGCGATGCGGCGGGCGGTCGACGCCGTGGGAGCAGAGGTTGCCGTGACCGGTGCCGTCACCTGTCCCTTCACCAACGCTTCCTTCCTGGTCGGCGCGGAGAACCTGGCGCGGCTCATGATGAAGGATAAGGCTGCCGTGCACAGGCTGTGCGAGATCTCGCTGGAGACCAGCCTTTCCTACTGCGAAGCTATCCTCGACGCCGGCTGCACCCCGAGCCTGACCGACGCCATGTCCTCCATGTCGGTCATCGGTCCGAGGCAGTTTCGCGAGTTCTCCTACCCTTATCTGAAGCGGCTGATCGATTATATCCACGGCAGGGGGAAGGGAGTTACCCTGCATATCTGCGGTAAGACCTCTGGAATCTGGGAAGCCATGGTGGAGGCGGGTGCCGACTGCCTGAGCCTCGACAACGACGCGAGCATCCTCGACGCGAAGCTGGCCGTTGGTGACCGGGTGCGTCTCATGGGGAACGTCAAGCCCTCGGAGATCATGCTGCAGGGCACCGTTGACGAGGTGCGCCGGGCGACACTCGATTGCGTCGCGCAAGGGGGCGACAATCCGAAGGGGTTCATCGTCGCCTCGGGGTGCAGCCTTCCAACCGAGACCCCGTTCGCCAATATCCACGCCATGCTCGACGCGGTGCGCGAGGCGGGGTGGCCGGTAAAACCGCAGGTGCTATAAGTGAGTCTGCTATTCCCTCTCCCGGAGGGCGAGGGGGAGTTTGCCGGAGTCGGTACCGGAGTGGATATTTCCTTTAAATCCTCTGTCCTCTTTTACGACAGGTCATTAGTACCTAATACCTCAGGAGCTGCTTTATGAGTTTAAGCCCGAAAGATCGCTTGCTTGATACCCTGAAGAAGAAGCAGGTGGACCGCCCTCCGGTGGTCTGCACCGGCGGCATGATGAATGCCGCTATCGTCGACGTGATGACCCGCACCGGCCACACCCTTCCCGAGGGACATTTCAGTTCGGAGCTGATGGCTGAGCTTGCCGGTGACGTCCAGCATGATACCGGCTTCGAAAACTTTGGAATCCCTTTCTGCATGACGGTGGAAGCGGAGGTGCTGGGGAGCGAGATTGATTTCGGCACGCTCGCCTGCGAGCCGAAGATCGCCCGCGAGGTGTTCCGGTCGGTCGGGTCCGTCGTTTACAAAGACATCGCCGGCATGCTGGACGCCGGCCGGATCCGTACCGTCGCCGCGGCCGGCGAGCGCCTCAGCAAGGCCCATCCCGACGTCCCGGTCATCGGCAGCCTCTGCGGCCCGATCAGCACCGCGGCCTCCATCGTCGATCCGATGCAGTTCTTCAAGGAACTCTACAAAAATAAGGAACAGTCGCACCGGACCCTCGATTACGTAAGTGATTTCCTGATCGCTTTCGCGCGGGTCCTGGTAGATAGCGGCGCCAGCGCCATCTGCATCGGCGACCCGACGGCGACCGGCGAGATTCTCGGCCCGAAAATGTTCTCGGAGTACGCGGTAACCTATCTGAACAAGGTGATCGACGGCATCCATGCCACCGGAGTGCCGGTGCTGGTTCACATCTGCGGCGAGATGAAGGCGGTTAAGTCCTCGATTCCGAAGCTGCACAGTGACGCCATCAGTACCGATGCCTTCGTCAACCTGCGGCTCCTGAAACAGGAATATCCGCAGCTCACCACCATGGGGAACCTGAGCACCTTCCTGCTGGAATTCGGCGATCCTGAAAAGGTGGCGCGCCAGACCGGCAACCTTCTGCGCGACGGTATCGACATCATATCGCCCGCCTGCGGATTGAGCACATCTTCCTCGATCCTGAACATCCAGGCGCTGACCCGGACGGTCAAGGCGGGAAAGTAGCATGGTGACTATCCACTTTCTCCCCGCCAACCGCTCGGTGACCGTACCGAAGGGGACCACGGTTCTCACGGCGGCGCGCCTGGCCGGGGTTACCATCGACTCCCCCTGCAACGGCGCCGTCGTTTGCGGTAAATGCGCCGTGCATCTGGCGCAGGATTCCTTGCACCGGGTCGAGCAAAAAGGTGTTCACCAGCTCTCCAAGCGGGAGCAGTTGGCCGGAATGGTGCTCGCCTGCGCGGCAGAGGTCGGCGGCGACATCGTCGTGGACGTCCCGGAAGGCCCCTCGGAGCGGAAGCTCAAGATTACCAGTCACGGCGAGTCGGTGGCGGTGGCACTTTTGCCCCACATAACCAAGACATACCAGGCCGAGCGGGATGTCACGAAGGTGTACGGAGGTTCCGCTGAGCTTTTCGAAGAGGAAGGGGACAGTTCAGGGGAGAGTTTCGGCGTAGTGGTGGATATCGGTACCACGACGCTGGTGGTTTCCCTGGTGGACCTCAACCTCGGCGTGGAGGTCGCTTCCGCTTCGGCGCTCAACCCCCAGAGCCGTCACGCCCAGGATGTACTGTCGCGCATCAGGATGGCTGCGGATGAGCACGGCATGGCGGAACTGCACAGCGGCGTCATAGCCGAGATCAACGATCTGCTGCGCCAGGTCTCCGTCCAGGCCGGGGTGCGCCGCGAGCGGATTTACGAGGTCGTTTTGAGCGGGAACACCTGCATGCTCCATCTGGCGGCCGGTGTGAACCCCGCATCGCTCGGCAAGTATCCTTATACCCCGACACTGCCCTGCGGCAGCTATCTGGATGCTGACCAGATCGGCATCGACATCGCCCGGGGCGGTCTGGTCTACCTGCCGCCCATCATATCCGCCTACGTGGGGGCCGACATCACAGCGGGCCTCCAGGCCGTGGGCCTGCACGAGGAGCCTGATTCGGTGCTCTTCGTGGACATCGGCACCAACGGCGAGATGGCCCTCTGTCATGGCGGCCGGATCTTTGCCACCTCCACGGCTGCGGGGCCTGCTTTTGAGGGTATGAACATCAGCTTCGGCATGCGGGCGGGGGAGGGGGCCATCGAGCGCTTTTCCTTCCTGAAAGACGGAGCCGTAAAGATCAAAACGATCGGGAAGACTGAGGCGGTCGGCATCTGCGGCAGCGGCCTGATGGACGTGGTCGCGGAACTCGTTTCCCACGGGGTTATCGGAAAGAACGGCAAGTACCTGAGCCCCGAGGCGCCGGGAATTGAGCCGGCCATCGCGCGAAGGCTGGTGCTGCAAGAGGGGAAGCCCGCGTTCTTGTTGGCCGACCAGGTCTGGCTGACCCAGAAAGATGTGCGCCAGGTGCAACTCGCCAAGGGGGCGATCCGCGCCGGCATCGAGTTCCTGCTGCGCGAGGCCGGGGTTGAGGCTGCCTCGCTTGCCCGGGTGCTGATCGCGGGCTCCTTCGGCTTTCACCTGACCGCCAGCAGTCTCACGACCATCGGTCTACTTCCCCCCGAGGTGGCAGGGAAGGTCGAGTTCGTCGGAAACACGGCCAAAAGCGGGGGCGAGGCCTTCCTGCTTAATCGAGACGCACGCCGGGAGATGGCGCGACTGGTGACCGGTATCGAAGTCCTGGAGCTTGCCAACTACCCGGATTTTGACAAAGTTTTCGTGAAGTGCCTGTCGTTTTGATACGGAGTAGCCGCCGGGAGGGACCACCCGGCGCTGATCAAAGGAGTTTTCATGTCGGAGTTATACCAATGGGGCGTTGCGAAGGAAATTAACAGCCCGGTCGATCTGGTGAGTGAACTGGATTACCTGAGGCTCTGGACGGAGATCGGTGTCGAGGGGAACCGGCTGGACGACCTCGGCCGCCAGGGTCTGGGAGAGGAATTCCTCGAGGACCTGCACCACCTGTTTGAATACGACGGAGAGTTCCACGACGAGGACGAGCACTCACCGTACCTGGTGGTCCTCCCGGCCTCCTCCAGGGAGACGATCAATTTCGACGCGCAAGGCAACCTGCGCAGCGGGAACATCTACCAGGCCCATACCCGCTCCCGTTCCCCGTTCCTGATCACGCGCAGGGACGGCCGGCTGGTGCTGGAGAAAAACGGCGTCTTCCTCACCGAGGTCGCTTATTTCCCGCGGCCGGCATTCCTGGACCAGCCGATCTCCGACGGGACCCCGGCGGGACAACTGGTCGCCCCCATCGGCAGTTACTGGCTCATGAGCGCGCCGCTCAAATACTGCTTCTATTCCCAAAACGGCGAGCAGTGCCGCTTCTGCAACATTGCCGACGCCGGTGTGGCCTACTCCGCCACTTTGAACCGCAAAAAAACGGAACAGATCGCGGAAGCCTTCTCGGTTGCGTGGCAGGAGGGGCACTACCGCGGGCTGAGTCTGTGCGGAGGAAGCCTACCGGGGCCCAAGGAACAGGACCAGTACCTCGACATAACCAGGTCGATCAAGGCGATCAGGAGTGACTGGGACGGCTGGACCGACGGCAGTGTCCCGGTCGACTACATCGGCGGGGCACCCAAGCCGCACGAGCTGTACAAAATCGACGAGATCAAGGAGGCCGGTGTGCGCTTCCTGCAGCTGAACCTCGAGATCGGCGATCCGAAGTGGTTCGAGGCCGTTTGCCCGGGCAAGGCGCTCAACGTCGGTTACGACAACTGGGTAGCCGCCCTGGCTTACGGTACCCGGGTATTCGGCGGCAACGGCCGGGTCAGGACCCACCTGGTCGCCGGCATCGAACCGGCCGATTCGCTCGTGGGAGCCTTCGACCGCCTCGGCGCCCAAGGCGTGCTGGCCTTTGCCAACCCCTGGCGGCCGACTCCCGGCTCTTCCATGGAAGGGCACCGCCCTCCCTACCCGCAGTGGTATTTCAACCTCTATGCCAGGATCGCCGAGAGCTACCTGAACTCGGGGTTCGACTTCTGGAGGTTTGTCGACGACCAGTCGCCGCGCTTCTTCGATATCAGCCTCCCGCTTAATTTCTGGCGGGTCCGGCTGGGCATCTCCTCAACCGAGTTCTGGCAGCGGGCCGCCGGGAAGGGTGCGACTCCGGGCAGCGGGGAACAGGTAGCGCCATGATAGATCAAGAGAACCGTCTCTACCGTGACGCCGAACAGTTCCTGGCGCAGCCGGACCTCAAGGACGAGATAGTAGCCGCCCGTCCCGAACAGGCAAGAGGAAAAACCGGGGCCAGTCGGCAGGCGGGCCGCGCCGGCGCCGCCAAGGCGGGCACCTTCAGGGGGTGCTGCGGCTCCGCTCTCACCCGGATGGCCGCCGTCCTGATTTTCTTTGCCGCCTGGGAGCTACTCCCCAGACTCGGCCTGGTGCAACCCATGTTCCTGCCGCCGGTGTCGGCGGTCGCCCGCGCCTGGGTGGATCTGGTCAAATCCGGCGAACTGAGCACCCACATCCTGATCAGCATGCAGCGGGTGGCGGCGGGTTTCGGCCTCTCGCTGGTGATTATCATCCCGCTTGGGTGCCTGATCGGCTGGTACCGATCGCTGGAGCGGTTCGTTGATCCGCTGATTCAGGGGTTCCGGCAGACTTCGGCGCTGGCGCTCTTCCCCGTCTTCATCCTTTTCTTCGGGATTGGGGAGTTCTCCAAGATCGGCATGGTGTTCTGGGCCGCCCAATGGCCCATCCTGCTCGGGACCATCAGCGGCATCAGGAACATCGACCCCCTGTTGGTGGACGTGGCCCGCACCCTCGGCATCAGGAACCTGAAGCTGCTGGTCAGGATCGTACTCCCCGCCGCGTTTCCGTCCATCATGACCGGCATCAGGCTCGGCGCGGGTGCCTCGTTCCTGGTGCTGGTCGCCGCCGAGATGATCGGTGCCAAGTCAGGTCTGGGCTTCATGATCATCAACGCGCAGTACAACTTTGAAATAGCCCAGATGTACTCGGCGATTCTGACCATATCCCTGCTGGGGTTGGCAGTGAACTACCTGCTGGTCTGGATCGAGCGCAAAGCAATGGCCTGGAAGGAAACGGTCGCCGCGCCTTGACCGGGCGCGCTGATTGGATCATATGAAGAAAAACACACAGGAGAGATCATCATGAAAAAAAGCGCACTGCTGAAGTTTGTACTGGCAACCCTTTTGACCGCCACTGTAGGTCTGGCTCAGGTCGCGTCGGCCGCCCCGGCCCCGGCCAGCGTCAAATACATCGTCAACAACCTGGGCGACATCGTGGTTATCGACCTGGCCATCGAGAAGGGGTTCTTCCAGGAACAGGGGATCAAGGTGGAGACGGTCGGAGTTGCGGGCGGCGGAGCAGCCTCCATCCAGGCGATCCTTACCGGTAACGCCGATATCGGCAACGCCGCCATGCCCGCCTATATCAATGCCATCAAGGCGGGCGGGAAGCTGAAGGTCGTTTATGGCGGGG
>JGI24143J45723_1000229_pt1 | contig 30649 bp, 36 predicted proteins | sample BarGraIncu00432A_FD_45723 | JGI IMG/M metagenome (IMG submission 45723) | reverse complement strand
AGACTGACACGTCAGGGCTTTTGGAAAATTATTAAAAAGTATGCACATGAAGCTGCAATTGATAAAGAAATTACTCCTCATACCCTAAGGCATTCATTTGCAACACATTTATTAGAAAATGGCGCGGATCTTCGTTCAGTACAAAAAATGCTTGGTCATGCTGACATTTCAACTACCCAGATTTATACTCACGTTACTAATAATCATTTAAAAGAGGTGTATGATAAAACTCATCCTCGAGCATAATAATGTAAAAAGAAAAATAGCTTATTCATTAGAAAGTATAAGCTTAGAATCTAAAGAACAAATCACTAGTACAAGAAGGATTATCTACATTAGGTAATTTTAATAAAATGGCGGGAATATCTGAGGGAAGAGTTGTTATTCTATCCTAATGTTTTTCCGCCTGAGGTTTTGTTACCTTTTACTCAACAATCATGCAAAAAGTGTCATTGCCGATTCTCAGGAGTATAATAACCATTGTGGTAGCACTAAGGTAATTAAATTAGAAGATTATTTTTTGATACTAGTTTCCACAAAAAATATCGAGGTAGCATATATGAGACTATTGGATATTATCTCTAAAAAACGTGATGGTTTTATTTTAAGTGAATTAGAGATTAATTTTTTGATTCAGGCTTATACCAATGATGAAATACCTGATTATCAGATGGCTGCTTGGTTAATGGCAGTATTTTTACGTGGTATGACGATGGAAGAAACAGCTGCTTTAACAATGGCTATGGCTAGTTCAGGTAATATGGTGGATTTAAGCACCGTGCCCGGGGTTAAAGTCGACAAGCATAGTACTGGTGGGGTTGCTGATACGACTACTTTAATTTTGGCACCAATGGTAGCTGCTGCCGGTGTACCTGTAAGCAAAATGTCTGGACGTGGGTTAGGTTTTACAGGCGGTACTATTGATAAATTAGAGTCTATTCCTGGGTTTAGAACTGATTTATCCCAAGATGAATTTATTAGGTCCCTCAAGAAACATAATATTGCAGTTATTGGCCAAAGTGCTGATATTGCGCCAGCAGATGGTAAAATGTATGCATTACGCGATGTTACAGCTACAATTGAGAGCATTCCTTTGATTGCTTCATCAATTATGAGTAAAAAAATTGCTGCAGGTGCTGATAAAATTTTACTTGACGTTAAGGTTGGTAATGGCGCATTTATGAAAAAAATGGAGGACGCCATAAAACTGGCAGAGACTATGGTGCATATCGGCCAACTGGTAGGCCGTGAAACTAGGGCGGTACTTAGTAGTATGGACGAACCTCTAGGACAAGCTGTTGGTAATAGTTTAGAAGTTGAGGAAGCCATTGATATTTTAGATGGTCGTGGAGAGCCAGCTTTGCGTCACGTGTGTTTAATTTTAGGGGCTAATATGCTTACTATGGCTGGTATTGCCAACGATGTGACTGCTGGTTATAAACAACTTAGCGATTTAATAGAAAACAAAATGGCATTGAAAAAATTTGCGGAATTTGTTGCTGCTCAAGGTGGGAATGGGGATATCGTTAATAATCCAAAGTTACTACCACAAGCGAAAACTAAAGTCACAATTGTAAGTAAAGAGCAGGGCTTTGTGCAAGCAATTGATGCTGGGAAAATTGGCTATGCAGCTATGCGACTAGGGGCGGGAAGAGAGTATAAGAAGCAAAGGATTGATTTAGCAGTAGGTTTAATATTACATTGTCGTATCGGCGATTTTTTTGAAAAAAATCAACCTCTGGCAACCATTTGCGTCAATGACCAAATGCATATTCAACAAGTAAAGACGTTAATTACAGATGCTGTTCAGTTAGGAGCAAACAATGTTTCTAAAACTAAATTAATTTTGGGTATTGTTGATAAAAATGGTTTTAATGCCATGTAATAAAGCTTGTTTTAACAGGTTACTTAGGCTGGTATAACTAGCCTTTTTTTTATTGCTCATTTTCAGTGTAATGTTTTTTTATCTTGGACAAGCTAAAAAAAACAATGAAAGGAGTGTTGAATTTGTATCAATTAGGTAAATTGAAAATTATTATTCTTTGGGTTTGTGTAATGGTTTTAACAAGTATTTGCAATCACACTCTTGCAGCTGAATTGAAGAAGCCATTAACAGGACAGCTTGAAATCGTAGCTCAATCAGCAATATTAATGGATGAGAATGGGACAGTACTCTATGAAAAAAATTCGCACAAACGTTTATCACCAGCAAGTGTAACAAAATCGATGACACTATTACTAGCCGTAGAAGCTGTTGAGCAAGAAAAAGTTAAGTTAACCGATTCTGTTTCTGTTAGTGATAATGCTTGGCGTCAAGGTGGTTCACAAATATGGCTGGAACCTGGCGAACAAATGAGTCTACATGATATGTTAATTGCAGTTTCTGTGGTCAGTGCTAATGATGCTGCAATGGCTGTTATGGAACATATTTATGGTAGTGAACACGCAGCTATTGAGGCAATGAATGAGCGAGCAAAAAGTCTAGGGCTTATGGATACTCATTTTTCTAGTGTGAATGGGTTGCCAACTCCAGATCATTATATGAGTGTCTATGATACAGCTCTTATTGCTAAAGAAGCTGTCAAACATCCTTTTTATATGGAATTAGCAGGCATTAAGGAATATTGGCTGAGGAATGGTAAGAACTGGTTAGTAAATACTAATAAATTATTATGGTGGTATAAAGGTGCAGACGGATTGAAGACTGGTTGGACTCAAGAAGCCCAATATTGTTTTGTTGGTACAGCTAAACGAGATAATTTGAGATTAATTTCCGTAGTTTTTGCTACACCTGAGCCTAGATCGCATTTGAGAGAAACTATGAAGTTATTTGATTGGGGTTTTGCAAATTTTACTGCTTATCCAATAGTAACATCTGGTGCAGTCGTTGAACGATTAGCCGTGAATAAAGGAATGGAAAACGAGGTTCCGTTGATTGCTGCTCAAGATTTAAATTTAATACTGAGGAAAGAACAAAATAAAAATTTGCAGAAAAAGATTGTTACAGATCCCGCAGTCATCGCGCCTGTTATTAAAGGACAAAAATATGGAGAATTATTGGTTCTGAAAGATGGTAAAGAAATTGGCAAGGTAGATTTGTTGGCGGAGAAAAGTGTTGAGAAAGCATCCTTATTAAGAACTGTTCGGAATATGATTAATAAATTATTTATCATATCACGCTAATAATTAAGTTTCTTGAGGCGGAATCTTTTTCCGCTTTTTTTTATGTTTTTTACGTTTTTTTTGCAGGAAAATTTTACCTTAAATAGAATATAATTAGTAGGGTAACAAAAAGGAGGAATCACATCATTGAATATAACTACTTTACTTAAACGCGGTGTTTTAATCGTAAGAGTTGAAGGGGAATTAGACATGCATGTTGCGAATAAATTTAGAGAAATAGTAGATAAGGCCTTGGAAACTAGTGGTGTAAAGCACATTCTATTTAATTTTGAGGCTGTGGATTTTATTGATAGTTCAGGACTTGGTGTTATTTTAGGACGTTATAAAAAAATTAATGCTGCAGGTGGTAAAGTGCTCGTTGCCCACATTCAGCCTCAAGTAATACAAATATTTGAGTTATCCGGATTATTGAAAATTATTAAGTTTTATAATACAGAAGCTGAAGCTTTAGAGTGTTTATGAGGAGGGCATCATGGCAATAAAAAATCAAATAATAATATATTTACAAAGTCTTAGTGAGAATGTTGCCATTGCCAGGGTGACGGCTGCTGCTTTTGCTGCTCAAATTGATTTTACTATAAATGAGATTGAAGAAATAAGAGTGGCTGTATCTGAAGCAGTTTCCAATGTTGTTATACATGGCTATGCTGAATACGAAGGACAAATTCAATTAATTATGAATTTATATGAGGATAAGTTGGAATACATTATTACTGATGAAGGTAAAGGGATTGCTGATGTATCATTAGCAAGGCAACCCTCCTATTCTAGCGATCCAGAACGAATGGGTCTGGGATTTGTCTTTATGGAATCATTTATGGATGAACTTGATGTTACATCTGAGGTTAATAAAGGCACAACAGTACGAATGATAAAGAAAATATTACCCAGCGCAGCGCATTAGGTGGGGTGGCCATGCTTGGAAATGAAGAGATAAAAGCTTTGATACATAAGGCGCAGGCTGGTGACCAGATAGCAAAAGATACTATTTTAGAACACAATCTTAATCTGGTAAGAAGTGTTGTGCATCGTTTTACGAATCGAGGTTATGAGTGGGATGATCTGTTTCAATTAGGCTGTATTGGATTAATTAAGGCAATAGAACGTTTTGATATGAGTTTTGGTGTTCAATTTTCCACATATGCTGTACCTATGATTATTGGTGAAATACGCAGATTTATGCGAGATGATAATCCTGTAAAGGTTAGTAGGCCAGTAAAAGAATTAGCCTATCGCGTACATCGTACTCAAGAAAAATTACAGGGATTATTAGGGCGAGAACCAACCATAACGGAAGTGGCTGCTGATCTAGATTTGGCTCGCCAAGAAATAGTAGCAGCTCTTGAAGCGATTCATTCGCCATCGTCTTTATATGCTAATGCTTTTCATAATGAAGGCGATTCAGTACTAGTAATTGATCAAATTAAACAGTGTGATGGACAAGACGGTGCTTATTTTGATAAATTAGCTTTAAATGAGGTTATATCACGTTTACCAGATAAAGAACGAAGTATTATTCAATTGCGTTTTTTTGAAGACAAGACACAAGCTGAAATAGGAGTAATAATAGGGCTATCTCAAGTACAGATTTCTAGAATTGAAAAACAGGCTTTAAAATTAATTAGGGACTTTATGCAGACCTCATAATAGAGGTCTTATTTTTTTTGAAAGACAGGGCATAATAAATATAAGAGGTGATATAGATGTTTCGTAAAAAAATCAATATTGTAATGGTTATATTTTTAGCCATCAGTGGTAGCATTTTAACTTGGTTTTTATTTTACGACGGTTTTTCTCATCATTCACCTGTACGAGCAAAGCAAGTTTTCAATAGTGTCAATAAGGTAGATAGTTCTTTCTCAGGAAGTGAAATTTTTAGCAAGTATAATGACATTAATAATGTGCAAACTATACTTGAAGTAAGATCATTTAATTAGGAGGGAATAAAAATGGTTGTAAAAGTTATTGAGTTAGTGGGGACTTCTAGTCATAATTGGACGGATGCAGTTGACAATGCAGTAATGGAAGCATCTAGAAGTATTGATGAAATATTGGGTGTTGAAGTGACTAATTTTACCGCTAATATTGACAATGGACATATTGATGAATATAAAGCGGATGTAAAGGTGGCATTCAAAGTTACTCATTAAGGAGGGCTGGGCTGAGAGAAAGCTCCTATAAAAGGTGCTTTTTCTCATCTCATCAAAAAAGTACACGCTATATTAATTTCAAGTAAGGACGATCAAGAATTTCACTTACGACTGAGGACTTGGCATCAGCCAAGTCTTTTCTGATGAAGTGCATATTTATGATCGGTGTGGTCAAAATAATAAGGAAAATAGTTTAGACTGTTTCAAAGATGATAGCTTACTTTTAAGAAAAAGGATGATCTTATGTCTAATGAAATGATTTCTAAGCAAAGTAAAGAGCAGCTAGAACAATTAAACCAGCAATTGAAACAACAACAATTTCAAGATAAAGTTGATAATCTTACTCCTAAAGCAACATTCTTTAAAAATATATGCTGGGCTTTTGTCGTTGGCGGACTAATTTGTACATTGGGACAGTTTATTACTAATTATTTTACCGGGATTGGGTTAGGTAAAAAAGAATCATCAAACCTTGCAACGATAGTGCTGGTGTTCTTAGGTGCATTTTTTACAGGCATAGGGGTTTATGATAAATTAGGCAAAAGGGCGGGAGCAGGTTCGGTAGTCCCAATTACTGGATTCGCCAACTCAATTGTAGCACCAGCTATGGAGTTTAAACGGGAAGGATATGTATTTGGTATTGGTGCTAAGATGTTCGTAATTGCTGGTCCAGTATTAGTATATGGCATGGTAACAGCATTTATAGTAGGAGTTATCTATTGGATAAGGCAATAGGGGGTTAATTTATGAATAAGAAAGCAGGACAACAAAGTATTGTCTTCGCTAGTCCACCCATAATAACAAGTACTGGGAATATTGTTGGGACTATGGAGGGAGGTGGGCTATTACAGGAATATTTTGATTTCATTATGCCAGATAATCTGAATAATTTAGGCAGTTGGGAACAGTGCGAATCCTATATGATGGAAACCGCGATTCAAACAGCTGTGAAGAAAGATAACAGTACGCTGGAAATGGTAGATTGTATTTTAGCTGGCGACTTATTAAATCAATTAATGAGTACACATTTTGCTGTTAGAAAACTCCAACGACCATTTTTAGGAATATATGGGGCTTGTTCTACCATGGTAGAGAGTATGCTATTAGGCGCTATAATGCTGGATGGTGGTTTTGCAAATAAAGTCGTTGCTGCAGCTTCTAGTCATCATGATGCTGCTGAACGTCAGTATCGATTTCCTAGTGAGCTTGGTGCTCAGCGTCCATTTAGTTCTCAATGGACGGTGACTGGATCAGGTGCTGCAGTATTATCAATGATAGGTGGTGGGCCACGCATTACAGCAGCTACCATAGGTAAGGTTATTGATTATGGCATTAAAGATCCTAATGCTATGGGTTCTGCAATGGCTCCAGCGGCATCTGATACGTTACTTCGGCATCTTCAAGATACAGGCCGAGCACCAGCATACTATGATATGATTTTTACTGGCGATTTGGGAGATATCGGGAAAAAGCTAGTCATACAGTTAATGCAAGAAAATGGATTAGACATTTCTAGTAATTATCAGGATTGTGGTTGTATGATTTATCGCGAAGATCAGGATACTCATGCAGGTGCTAGTGGATGCGCTAGTTCAGCTGTTGTATTTAGTGGATATATATACAAAAATCTAATGAANAGAAAACTAAAAAAAATTCTTTTAATTGGTACAGGTAGCTTACATAGTACTACATCCTATCAACAAAAAGAATCAATTCCTTGTATTGCCCATGCAGTAGCAGTGGAAATGTAGTACGCAGAGGCAACTTTAAAAAAGGGGGACTATTATGCAAATGTATATAATGGCCTTTGTTATTGGGGGGCTCATTTGTGTCGTTGGACAATTATTAATGGACTTAACAAAGTTAACACCAGCCCATGTACTGGTGTTATTTGTGGTATTGGGTGGAGTGTTAAGCGGGCTGGGAATATATCAGCCATTGGTAGATATCGCTGGAGCTGGTGCAACAGTACCACTTTTAGGCTTTGGTCATGCATTAGTGACAGGAACCATAGAGGATATCAATAGCTTTGGTTTCATCGGAATCTTTAGTGGTGCTCTCAGAATAACTGCTCCAGGCATAATGGCGGCTGTAGTTTTTGGCTTTATTATGTCAATATTATTTAATCCCAAAGGAAAGGGCGGATAATGTTAGGGATAGACCTAATTGGTTTATTAGCGACAATATTTTTAGTCGGCTTACGTTATCCCCATTATGTTTTAATAGCAGCTTGCGTACATGAAATGGGTCTAATCTTTGTCGCCGTGCTTTTACACAGTCATATTGATTATATTGTGGCAGCTGGGGCATTTGGTACGATGTCGATTAGTAATTATAATCTGGGTGCGATTGGTATTTTACTTATAGTTAGTGGCCCATTAGCTAACTATATCGTCTGTTCGATTGTTGGTGGCATTTCCTTTGAGCCAACTAGGAATTTGTTAAATCCTTTAGTTAAGCTTAAATCTCCCTTTGCAGTGATTAATTTTAGATTGTGTTTAATATCATGTCTAGTGCTAGTATGGAAGTATTTTATATGAGGTGTAAATGATGTCAAGAAAGACTTCGCGAAGGCTTACTAACTATTATAAACAAGATGATGAGCCCAGAGCTAATGAGGAGCAACATGGTAATAATCAGCAACCACAACAGCAATATTTAGGTGACCATGCTAATAAGCCAAATGATAATGATAGCCTAATTGCCGATATGGCTCAGGGATTTATTCAAGCCCAAGCCAACATGACTGAAAAAGTTATCAATGTTAATAATCAAGATATTTCATTACTATTACAAAAAATAAATGATCAATTAAAAGAACTAAAGGCTTCAACATCAAATGCTACTCCAACAAGTGAGCAAAGTGACAATAATAATTCTATAGCGCAAGATTCAATTCAACAAAAAGTGGCAGGAACGAATGCACCCGAAAAGAGTCAGGAACAAGGGGATGACGGATCCTCAAAAAAATTACAAGCATTATTGACGACGGTTCTAGAAGGGAAAAACAATAATGATAATAGTGCAAGCAAATCCTCGAATACCAAAAGTAACGATACCAAACAATCAAATGAAGAAAAGAGCCCTCAAAAGATGATGGCAGTACAGAACGTAAGCCAAGTGTTAGCCCAGGCCCAATATGAGTTAGCTAATGAATTGGAAACTAGCCTAAAAAAGCTGAAACAGGTTATTAGCGAAAGCGAAAAACTCGCGAATAATATCAGCAATTTATTAGGTGAAGAAACTATGAAGAAAGGATGAGGTGATAAATTTGACCAAGAAAATCAGAATTATACTGATTACCGATGGTGATAATGTAGCAAGACAAGTGGTAGAAGAACTTGCTGTATCTTTAGGTTTACGTTGTATATCGGCATCTGGCGGCAATCCAACCCCTATAACGGGAGAAGAAATAGTTGAGCTATTAAGAACAGTTCATCACGATCCTGTCTTAGTCATGTTTGATGACTGTGGAAGCAATGAAAAAGGTCTTGGAGAAACAGCAATGGAATATGTAGCCACCCATCCTGATATTGAAGTGTTAGGAGCTGTAGCAGTAGCATCCAACACTCTCGGTATCGTAGGTGTTGGCGCTGATAAGTGTATTACAGGGAATGGTGATATAGTAGATCGTGCTGTAAATAAAGATGGATATCTTATGGGGGGGAGTTGCTGTAATACTATCATTGCAGGTGATACTGTAGATGTACTTAATGATTTAGATATTCCCTTTATTGTAGGTGTAGGAGATATCGGGAAAATGGCCAAATCTGATAGTATCGGGAGAGGTGCACCTATAACACGCAAAGCAATTGAAGAGATTTTAAAACGGAGTGGCATTGAATATGACAAAACAGCAAGAAATTAACAAAGATATAGATAAAAACATTGCCTTTCTTAAAGATTTACTAGGTGTTGGTGAAAGCTTTGATATTATTTTCCGTGAATATAAAGTAGGGCGCAAACGTGCGGCATCTTTCTCCATTAATGGTATGACCAACGATGTTTTACTTACTAATGTTTTTCAGGATATGCTTGCCCTTCATCCTGAAGAATTGACAGTGAATACAATGCAAAAATTATTTTATACTAGAGCGACTCATTCTCAGGTCAAACTAATTGATAATATGAATGATGCCGTTACCAGTCTACTGTCGGGTGAATTATTATTTTTAGTAGATGGAGAAGAGGAAATAATAATATTTGATGCCCGGGCCTACCCCGCCCGATCTCCTAGTGAATCGACTATTGAAAAAGTGACACGAGGATCAAAGGATTCATTTGTTGAAACATTGCCCTTTAACACTGTATTAATTAGACGACGCTTGCGTGACCCTAATTTGCGATTTGAAATTGTTAAAATAGGTATACGATCACGAAGTGATATTGCGGTAGGCTACATCAAAGATATAACTGATCCAAAATTAGTTGAAATTGTGAAGGAACGTTTAAATAATATTAATATTGATGGTATACCTATGGCGGAAAAAGCGATTGAAGAATATATCGTTGGTGGTAGCAAATGGAATCCCCTACCTAAAGTACGTTATACTGAACGTCCAGATGTGGCCGCAGTACATTTGTTGGAAGGACATGTCTGTTTGGTTATCGATAATTCACCGTGTATCATGATTTTGCCCACAACAATGTGGCATCATGTACAACATGTGGAAGAATATCACCAACATGTGATGATTGGCTCATACCTGAGATTAGTACGATTATTAGGAATGACCTTATCTCTTTTGCTGACTCCGTTATGGCTGGCAATCGTATTGCAAGGTCATATACTACCAGAAGCATTAGCATTTCTCGGGCCAAAGGATCCTGGTATTATCCCTCTTGGACTACAGTTCATTTTTGCTGAGCTTGGTGTAGAATTAGTGCGTATGGCTACAGTACATGTGCCAACTGCTCAATCAACAGCTCTTGGCTTTATTGGTGCTTTTATGCTAGGTGAATTTGCTACAAAAGTAGGGCTGTTTGGAAATGAAGTTGTTTTTTTCACTGCTGTGGCTGCAGTTGGTGCTTTCGCCACACCTAGTATAGAATTTGCCATGGCTGTCAGGTTTTTTCGGGCTATATTATTACTGTTAGTTATATTTTTCAAGTTACCTGGCTTATTAATTGGTCTAGTCGGTATTTTTATTGTAGCCGTAAATACTAAATCTTTTGGGATACCCTATTTGTGGCCGATGATTCCCTTCAATTTGAATGGCATGAAAGATGTTTTGTTACGGTTGCCAATACCGGGTAAAGTGTTGCGCCCAGCTGCACTAAAACCACAAGATATTGATAGACTCAAAGATGATAACAATGCAGATAATAGTACCGACGAAGGTAATAGTAAAAAATAATTAATCCCCGCATGTGCGGGGATTAATTATTTGCCTAAAAAATTATTTACCGCGGTAGTATTCTCTAATATATCCCATACTTTCATTTATATTAGCAATATATTCTTCAACAGAACCTTTATTGCCAGCATCAACGGCTTCTTTCATTTGCTTAACTATGGAATGAGTTGTTGTTATCTTACTAAAGATTCCAACACTTTCTAGGTTAGGTTTGGCTTGCCCCCAAGTATTGTCTAGTTCTTTCATTTTAGCTATTGCTTTAGGCCAATCATTATTTTCAACATAAAAACTAACATTACGAATGGAATTGCCAACTCCGATTATATTGGATAGTGGAGATAATTTATATGATTTACCAACGTCACTAATGCTTGCCATAAATTTATTAAGATTCTCATATGAGTCGATGCTTTTTCGCCCTGCAATAGCTACAGATAACTTTTCTAGTGCTTCACTTCCTGTATTAACACCTTTTTTATCGCCTATTAATGCTTTTGCTTGAGGCCATAACTTTTCTAAAGTACCCAGGCCCGTTTCGGCCTGCTGCCAATTACTTTTAATAATACCTTCAAAAATAACACCAGCAGTTGCTTCTAAATCATATAATTCCCCTGGTGGTGATATAAAGCGCTGATTGAATGGTGGATTTGCTTTTGTTTCTACAGGCGTGCCAGCAGGACCCATTTCAGGCTTTTTTAATGGAGTAAACATATTACAGCCACTCAGAAGTAGTGAGAGACTAATAATAATCCCGATCCCTAAGGATATTAATTTTGTCAAAGTGACATCCCTCCTTAACAGTAGCTTTTACTGAGGTGATAATATTTATCCTTTATGACTAAAATTTCATATAATTTTGCTTTACTCAATCATTTCTTGTATAATTAAGTTGCTGTTTGTTTTTTACAAGTATTAGGTTAACTGAGGAGGGTAAAATATTGTTTGGCTCTGATATGATATTTAGAATTCCAGCAATGCTGATTGCGTTAACAATTCATGAATTTGCTCATGCTCGAGTAGCAGTATGGATGGGAGATGATACTCCAAAGATTATGGGGAGATTGACCTTAAATCCAATTGCCCATCTTGATCCATTTGGGCTTATTATGTTGTGGCTATTCAAATTTGGTTGGGCCAAACCTGTACCGATAAACCCCAATAATTTTAAGAATAGACGTAAAGGTACAATATTAGTTTCAGTGGCAGGACCTGGCGCTAATATAATAATGGCATTTCTTGCTTTAGTGACTAAGGTAATATTTTTTAAGCTGCAATTATTATCATATGAATTGGAAATGGTATTAGCCCTTACATACAGTTATAATTTGATTTTTGCAGTTTTTAATTTAATCCCATTACCACCTCTTGATGGATCAAAGGTCTTAATAAATTTATTGCCAGGTCGTCAAGCTTATATGTTTGAGAAGATTGAACCATATGCGCCATTTATTTTATTAGCCCTCGTTTATCTTAATGTGATCAATATTATTATAACGCCGTTATATAACGTTTTAAGTTATATAATTACTCGAATTGTGATGATAATTCTTTAAAAAGGAGAACAATAAAATGACTAAAGGACGTATTTTTAGCGGTATGCAACCGTCTGGGCGATTTCATCTAGGAAACTACATGGGGGCACTAGAAAATTGGGTCAAACTACAATATGAGTATGAATGCTTTTTTAGCATCGTAGATTTACATGCTCTGACTTCTTCTTATGAAGATACTAGCAAAATACCAGAACGTATTCAAGATATGGCAATTGATTGGCTCAGTGCTGGACTAGATCCAGAACGGAATGTTATTTTTGTGCAATCACATGTGAAAGAACATGCTGAACTACATTTATTATTATCAATGATCACGCCTCTATCATGGCTCGAGAGGGTGCCAACTTACAAAGATAAGCTTCAACAATTAGGAGCTCAAGGTAAAGACATTAATACCTATGGCTTTTTAGGGTATCCAGTATTAATGGCGGCTGATATACTCTTGTATAAAGCGGATACTGTCCCTGTAGGGGAAGACCAAATCCCTCATCTAGAGTTATCGCGAGAAATATTACGACGTTTTAATAATTTATATCAGCCCATTTTCCCTGAGCCTAAGGCTTATTTGAGTAAATCTCCTGTATTACCGGGTATTGATGGTCGGAAGATGAGTAAATCCTATGGTAATGATATTCCTTTTGCTGCAAGTCCTGATGAACTTAGAAGTCGGGTCAGACTCATGATCACAGATCCCAATAGGGTGAAAAGAACGGATTTCGGTAATCCAGACGTCTGTACCGTGTACACTTTTCACAAAATTTTTAATGCAGAGCAGTCTAGTGAAATTGAAATATCTTGTCGTCAGGCAACGATCGGTTGCGTAGATTGTAAGAAGTGTTTGGCTGAGAAAATGGTTTCTAATTTGGCTGATATGCATGCTCGGCGTCAAGAATTTGTAGCGAATCCAGGACGGGTTAAAGAAATCTTAGTGTATGGTACTGAGAGAGCGAGAAAGGTTGCTGCCCAAACCATGGAAGAAGTTCGCCAGGCGATGCATCTTGCTTAGCTTATGTCAGATTATAAAATAAAGTTAGAAATTTTTGAAGGCCCAATGGCCTTATTAATGCATTTATTAGAAAAAAATCAGCTGGATATTTATGATATCCCCATTGCAGTAGTAACAGAACAGTACTTAGACTATCTTCAGACTCTTGAAGAATTTAATATTGATATTGCCAGTGAGTTTCTACTGATGGCAGCAACCTTACTACAAATAAAGTCACGTATGTTGTTACCTAAGTTGCCTAAAATGATTGATGACATTGATGATGAAGGTGACCCACGACAAGAACTAGTTGATAGACTCCTGGAGTATCGTAAATTTAAACAAATGTCTACTGTAATGGAAGATATGATGAGAGAGCGAGAACTGCTTTTTACCCGCTTACCACAGGAATTTGGACTGGATATCCCACTGCCTGTGGGGCTAAAGCTTGATGATTTATTAGCAGCTTTTGCCGCAGTTTGGGAAAGCAGTCTTGATGAATATGAATTAGTCCCTCGGGAAGAGTTTAGTGTACAAGATAAAATTTATGATATTATTCATATATTGTACAAGCATAAAGGCACAATAGAATTTGGTCAGGCTATTATTAGAAGCGGAACGCGATCGGAGGTAATAGCAACTTTTTTAGCCATGTTAGAATTAATAAAATTGCAACGAGTGATAATTAGTCAACAAAAAAGCTTTGGCCCAATATATATTACGTTGAAAGAGTGAGATACTTAAATGATATCTTTGAAAATGAAAGCACAAATTGAGGCGTTGTTATTTGCTAGCGGCAACCCTATCGATGCAAAGAAAATTGCGCAATTTATTGAAGATTCAAGTGAGCATGTTGAGCTATTAATTGACCAGCTTATTGTAGAGATGTCTGATGAAATTCGAGGGTTGACAATTGTCAAAGTTGCTGCAGGTTATCAATTGTGTACTAAACCTGAATTTGCAAATGTTGTTAATAAATTGGCACAAGTTCAAGATCCTAAATTGTCTTTGGCCGCGATGGAAACCCTGTCCATTATCGCTTTTAAACAGCTAATTACTAAGCAGGAAATAGAGAATATCCGTGGTGTGAAAGTTGATAAGGTGCTTTCTAAGCTAGTTGATCGTCAAATGATTAAGGAATTTGGTCGCAAAGAGGCAATAGGTCGACCCATTTTATATGGAACGACTGATGAATTTTTAAAGTCATTTGGGTTAAATACGTTACAAGATTTGCCTCCTTTAGCTGAATTATTACCGGAAGAAAAATGCTGAGGGTTAAATGTTTTCTTTTCCATATTTTTAAAGANGCCACAGTATTTTTTATATTAAAAAAGTGTTATAATTCTTTGTTTCTTAAAAAACAACCCATTTGGGTTGTTTTTTTACATATCTAAATATATTTAGGTAACAATAAGGTAGTGTATTGAGGTCGACGTGGTGAGAGGTGAAGTATATTGGAAAATTGGATTATTATTATATTGGCAAATATAGCAATCGTTCGCCTGCTTTTGTATTGCAAAATTTACATACAGTTAAAGTATCAACGTGACGGCTCTAATGATTATATTGCAGTAGATGTTTATAGTTATAGGAAGCTACTGGCATATAGCATGCAAGTGCCAATTATTGAAATGACCAATATCAAGAGTTCACTTTGGCTTAAATCCCAAATAAAAGTTGGTCAGAGCCAAGATGCAACAAATATCAAACGTGAACAAAGATTTATAAAAAGAACTGTGGACTATTATATCTCGCACCCTAAAAGACTAAAACATATTATTAGTCGAGTTCGCTATTATACACGTTTATATTGTTGCGTGATGAACAAATTCATTAAATCTATGCATTGTGAGAGTATAAAATGGAATACCGTTTATGGGTCAGAAGATGCAGAACAAACAGGTATTGTGACNGGTATGCTGTGGTCTGTTAAAGAATTAATGATAACTCGATTAAAAAGCCGTGTTATTGTCACAAAGGATCCTATTATTAATGTGAATTCCTTATTTGGTCATAATAGCTTTAATGTGGATTTTCATTGTATATTCAGTATAAGATTGGGGAACGTTATAAACATGGTGAGAATTTTGTATAACACTAAACGATAAAGGGGTAGTGAGTCGTGGCTGAGCATCCAATTCAAGGCTTAATGAAAACTGCTATGGAAAGTATTAAAGATATGGTAGATGTTAATACTATAGTTGGTGATGCAGTGGAAACTCCTGATGGTACTGTGATAATACCAATTTCGCGAGTATCATTTGGTTTTGCAGCTGGCGGGTCCAATTCAGAACCAGAAGAAAATGAACATCCTCAGACCGTTAGTTCCTTTGGTGGTGGTAGCGGTGCAGGGGTAAGTGTTAAACCAGTAGGCTTTTTAGTATGTTCACCAGTGAGTGGTGTTCGCTTTATGCCTGTAGAAGGAAACCTTGTATATGGAAGAATTATTGATTTAGTACCTAAAGTATTGAGTACCCTTCAAGAGATGTTAAATGGTAAGAAATCAGATGAGTTGGATGAATTAGCGGAAACTGCTGAAACTCAAAGCGAATAAATTATAATGCCGATTTTATAAATAATAAGTGTAAAATAGCTCAGATTAAATTATATGTAAAAAACCGCACATGATGTGCGGCTTTTTACATATAATTTAATACAATATTATTGTAATTGCCCTAGCTTTTCTCTGATTTGTGTAGCGTGCAGTGCTTCGGCCTCGGCAAAATGACTATACATTTTAGCGACATCAGTATCTTTAAGTTGTTGAGCAAAAGTTTGATAGTCACGGACTAATTCCTGCTTTTGTGTTAAAGTACCACTTAAAGCTGATTTAACATCTAATGAATTCATGTTGTCACCTCCTTTGGATGCCTAGTTTTATGATCCTCTAATATTGTTTCCCATAAAATTATTTAAAATGTATCTTAACTTTGACCAACAAGCAAATTGTAGCTATAATAGGAATAGTCGTTTTAAAAACTAGATACCAAGAAAGGATATTTTACCATGAATAAAAGAGGGCTATTTACAACACTTTTGATATTGGTATCAGTTGGGATTACTAACGTAGCAGTTGCGGCATCAACTCCTCCTAATATCACAGCTAAAGCAGCAATTGTCATTGATGCAGCAACCGGAAAAGTTTTATATAGTAAGAATGCTGAGGAACGTCATTATCCAGCCAGTACTACAAAAATTATGAGTTTGATTGTTGCCCTGGAGCATGGTAATCTTGATGATCTCGTATTCGCAAGTAAGAATGCTGCCAGTACTGAGGGGTCAACTTTGTGGCTAACACAAGGTGAAAAATTAAAAATGATTGACTTGTTGTACGGGGTAATGCTCATTTCAGGTAATGATGCTACTGTGGCTGTTGCTGAACATATTTCGGGGTCTGTAGAAAATTTTGCGAAATTGATGACAGAAAAGGCACATGCCATCGGCGCTAATGATACTAACTTTACCAACTCTAGCGGTTTACCTGATCCAAATCATTTTACAACAGCTCATGATTTGGCTCGGATTACAGCTTATGGCTATAGAATACCCTTATTCAGCGAAATTATAAGTACTAAGCATAAAGTTATTCCATGGGCAGGAAAAGATTATGATCGTGACTTATATAATGAAAATCGAATGCTTTGGCTGTCTGAGGGGGGGAATGGGGTGAAAACGGGTTATACTGATGCTGCTGGTCGCTGTTTAGTATCAGGTGCTAAGCGTAATGGAATTCAGTTAATCGCTATTGTTTTAGATAGTGAGACGATGTGGGATGATTCTATATCACTTATCAATTTCGGCTTTACCCAGGTAAAACCAGAAACTATATTTAATCAAGCTGAAATATTAAAAACAATTAGAGTCGTAAATGGTCAATCAGAAGTAGTTAAACTGATAACTAGCACGAATTTGATTGTACCAGTCTCCGAAAATGATAAGGATGAGTTTAGCATTGTAGTTGATGCTCCCAATACGGTGGAAGCACCTGTGGTAAAAGGTCAAAAAATCGGTGTGGTCAGAATGCTTTATCAGAATACAGAAATTGCTACAGTTGATTTACTAGCAGATGAAAATAGTGAGTTAAAATCTTTTTTCAATATCTTAATTGAAAAAGTCAAAGATATTTTTGACTTTTTTACGCAATGGAAAAGTATAAAACCTTCTAATTTACAAGTGTAGGACACGGTGCTTCAGCGACGGTGTGATAGGCATTGCTCAATGGGATAGTAGTTCGTTCTTTTACCATTTGAGGTGCGCGCGCAAGGTATTTTTGTTAATAGTGAATGTTCCTTATATTGTTCTAGTACCAGGATATCAGTCATAACCTCATAAGAGGTGGTGATGATATGATTAATTTAATTTGGCTGTTGTTATTGGTTACAGGGATCATATATGCTGGTGTGCAAGGACGAATTGATGTGGTAACCCAAAGCGCTATCAGCGGGGCTGAAGGAGCAGTAGCTTTATGCTTGAAGCTTATCGGCGTCATGTGTTTGTGGTTAGGCATCATGAAAATTGCTGAATTAGCTGGTATCGTGAGAATTATTGCGCGCCTGTTAAGCCCCTTAATTTGCTTTTTGTTTCCCAGTGTGCCAAAGAATCATCCGGCTATGGGGGCAATCATTATGACGCTGAGTGCCAATATGTTGGGAATGGGCAATGCTGTGACTCCCCTTGGCATTAAGGCCATGCAAGCCTTACAAGAGCTCAATCCTAAAAAAGATATAGCATCAGATGCTATGTGTACTCTATTGGCATTATGTACTGCTGGATTTACGCTAATACCTGCGACTATTATAGCCATAAGATCAGCAGCTGGTTCAGTTAATCCGACGGAAATTGTTGGCGCGACCCTGATGGTGAGTTGTATGGCGACAGTTACTGTGATCATTGCTGACCGTATTTGTCGTAGTATTTACCATGTTCGTATAAGGCGGTAAGATAAGATGTTTACTGATTTTTGCGAACAACTATCGGTCTGGGCGATACCGGCAATCTTATTAATTGTTCCAGTGATTGGTTATTTCCGTCATGTTAATGTGTATGAGGGCTTTGTTGAGGGGGCGTCTGAAGGGTTTTATACTGCTATACGTATTATGCCTTTTTTGGTGGCGATGATGGTAGCGATAAATATCTTTAGAGCATCAGGAGCGCTGGATGTCTGTGTAGAGTATGTTAAGCCACTGTTAACATTGTTAGGTGTGCCACCAGAAGTGGTACCTCTGGCTCTGATGCGCCCTTTATCAGGTACTGGTTCTTTGGGCCTCGTTACTGAACTATTGAATGCTCATGGTCCTGATTCTATGATCGGACGTATTGCGTCCACAGTTTTGGGCAGTACAGATACTACATTTTATATTTTAACAGTATATTTTGGTGCTGTAGGTATAAGTAAGCCACGTTATTCAGTTTGTGTGGGGTTATTGGGTGATCTGATTGGCTTTTTAGGATCAATCTATATTTGTCAGCAATTATTCAAATAAAGGCAGGCAAACATTAAAAAGTATAAGTTTTTTTCGTTGCTGAGTAAAAAACGTTAAACACGAAGATATGAAGTTGCGAAGATAACACGAAGAACACAAAACAGAATAGTAAAAAATCTTTGTGATCTTCATGTTCTTTGCGTCTTCGTGTTTAAACGTATTTTTCTTTTGATGTTTTAAAGGACGCGGGGCGCTTTTCTTCGAAACATTTGTAGTTGAGCATACTACTTTGAGGACTTGGTACACACCAAGTCTTTTTTTATTTGTCATTGAGTAGCATTAATTGCTGATGAGAATACACTGTAATGTACTAAGAAAATCCTATGGAGGGATGTTAATGATAAAAGTAGTGGTGGTTGGCGGAGGTTGGGCAGGTTGTGCTGCGGCGTTATCGGCCGCTAAAGCTGGGGCACAAGTACTATTATTAGAACGTACTGATTTATTATTAGGTACTGGTTTGGTAGGTGGTATATTTCGAAATAATGGTCGCTATACGGGGGCAGAAGAAGCCATTGCCATGGGTGGGGGGGATATCTTCGTCGCCATGGATGCCAATGCTCTACATAAAGATGTTAATTTTCCCGGGCACAATCATGCTTCCTTTTACGATGTAATAAGGATGGAACCTTTGATGAAAACAATCTTGCAAAATTATGGAATTGAAGTTAGAACGAAGACAAGAGTAGTTGATGTAGTAAAATATGGTAATAAATTAAAGGCGATCATTGCAGATGGTGGAGTAGAAATAAAAGGCGATGTTTTTGTAGATGCCTCAGGCACAGCAGGACCGATGGGCAACTGCCTAAAATATGGTAATGGTTGTGCAATGTGTGTAATACGTTGTCCTTCTTTTGGTCCTCGGGTTAGCATAGCTGCCAAAGCTGGGGTAAAAGAAATAATGGGAAAAAAATCTGATGGCTCATTAGGTGCCATGAGTGGTTCATGTAAAATTAACAAGGATTCACTGAGTAAAGATCTTAGAGAAAAATTAGAAAATGATGGTGTCGTCATATTGCCATTACCAGAAAAGCTACAAAAGACCGGAGCGTTAGGTAAAAAAGCTTGTACTCAATATGCTTTACCTGAATATGGGGAGAATCTAGTTTTACTTGATACTGGTCATGCGAAGTTAATGACATCCTATTTTCCTATAGAAGATTTACGAACCCTTCCGGGTTTAGAACAGGCTCATTATGAAGACCCTTATGCCGGCACTATTGGTAATTCCATTAGATATTTGGGAATTGCCCCCTGTGCCCATACAATGAAAGTTGAGGAGGTCGACAATTTATTTTGTTGTGGTGAAAAAGCCGCAATCCTTGTCGGTCATACCGAAGCTGTAATAACCGGACTCCTTGCAGGAAACAACGCTGTTCGTCACTGTTTGGATATGCAATATTTAGAATTACCACGGACTTTAGCTTCTGGTGATTTTATTGCCTTTGCCCATGAACAGATGAAATCAGAGGCCGGTTTGCGAATACGTTATTCTTTTTCAGGCTCAGTATATTTTGAACGGATGAAGGCTATGTCTCTGTACTCCACTAATCGCGCAGAAATAAATGAACGAGTACGGAATGCTGGGCTAAATGAAATTTATAATGAATGTCTGGTATAGGGGGAATAAAAATGCAAAAAAATATCTCCCAATGTATTGATATCAATTCAAAGTATTGCCCATGTCTACTCGCTGATAACAATCAATGTATTGTTTGTAGCCATCTTAAGGGTGAAGCAATTTGCAATTGTAATTGGTCAGGAGTATGTATATTAAATGAACAACATTGGCAATATAAAAAGCAACAACAGAGTGAGGAACCTATAGAAACAAGATGTGAAGAACTTGTTGATTTTATGATAAAAGAACAAATTGGCAAAAATACATATATACTTGAATTTGAGGTAAAAGCTGAATTGGCAGAACAATTAAAGAAAATAGGATCATTTGTCTTTGTTCATTGCCCTAATGATCCCCATTTCTTTAATTTCCCAATTAATATCATGAAAGTAAGGGGAAACACTTTGCAAGTCGGTATTGAAACAATTGGTCCTAAATCAATCAGACTATTAGCAGAAAATAATAATAAGCTTGTAGTGCGTGGTCCCTATTATAATGGAGTTCTAGGAGAACCATGGATTGACAATATTACTGATGGTAATATAATATTAGTAGCTGGTGGTATAGGGCAAGCTCCTGCATTTCCTCTGGTTGCCAAACTGATGAGCAATAACAATAAAGTTATGGCACTGTTAGCACCTGGGAAGGTAGGATCAGTTTTTATTGATAAAGAATTAGTTGAAATGGGGGCGCGGGTGTATAGTGTGCCTTCTTTACGTCAGAATGGTATACCAATGCTCAATGAGTGGTTTGCTTTAAAACCCGATTTGATCGTGAGCGCTGGCCCTGATGCACAACATTATGGAGTTATTGCAGCAATGCAAGCCGCAGGAGTTAATATACCCATGGCTGCGACTAATAATGCCACCATGTGTTGTGGTGAAGGAATTTGCGGTAGTTGCTTGAAAAAGACAAAGAATAATGACAGCATTAGAATGTGCAAACAACAAATTAATTTTTCGGAGATTATTGAAGATTAATTGTAGTAGTAAAGGAGTTTATTATGTTAGAACGTCTGCAAAAAGTTATGAGTCAAGCTGGAATTGCTTCTCGGAGAGAGTCTGAAAAGATAATACAAAGTGGTAGAGTAACGGTTAATGATAAAGTAGTTACAGAACTAGGGACCAAAGTGATGCCAGGTAATGATCGCATTATGGTTGATGGTAAGAGGATCGCAGCGCAAAAATTTGTATACATACTTCTGAATAAGCCTAAAGCGGTGTTGACCACCTTAAATGATCCTCAGGATCGCAAAACAGTAGCATCCTTAGTAAGTGATATTGAGCAAAGAATCTACCCAGTAGGTCGCCTTGATTATAATACAGAAGGATTGCTCTTATTAACGAATGATGGAGCGTTAACACATTCATTGATTCATCCTAGTAAAAAAATTAATAAGACATATATTGCGAAGGTATCGGGTCAACCATTGCAGGAAAAAATTGATTTACTGAGAATTGGTATTGAACTTGAGGATGGCAAGACAGCGCCAGCTGTCATAGACTTTGTGGAGTATGATCGGGAAAAAGATCTTACTAGCTTAAAAGTAACCATCCATGAAGGGAAAAATCGTCAAATTCGTCGAATGTTTGAGGCTATTGGTTGTGATGTGAAGCAGCTAAAACGCATTAAATTTGCCTTTTTAACCTTAGATGGTGTAAAACGTGGTGGATATCGGCATTTACTTCCTAGTGAAGTAGAAGAACTGCACAACCTCAACAAATAAATAAGAGTGTTAGCCCTTATTTGTAACATAATAAGGGCTTGCTTTTTAGATTCGAGACGTAAAAGTATAATATGAAAAGGTGATTATATGAAAAAAATTATTGTAATTGGCGGCGGGGCAGCTGGTATGATGGCTGCAATTAGTGCAAGTCAACATGGCGCCCAGGTAACCCTTTTAGAAAAGATGTCTGTTGTAGGTCGGAAAGTATCCATTACTGGTAAAGGACGCTGTAATATTACAAATATTGCTGATAAACAAACTATAATTAAGAATATGCCAGGAAATGGTTCTTTTATTTATAGTGCATTACATAGTTTTGGTAACCAAGATATTATTGATTTTTTACATAACCATGGTGTCATGACTAAAGTAGAAAGAGGTGGGCGGGTTTTCCCTGTCAGTGATAATGCTAAAGATGTGATTGATGCCTTTAGAAAAGCTTTCACAGAACTTAACGTTCAATTGATGATAGGACAAGCCGTAAAAAGAATTCTTGTGCATAATGGACATGTTACAGGAGTGCTTGCTGGCAATAACGTGGAATACGCGGCAGATGCTGTAATTTTAGCCACTGGCGGTGCTTCATATCCTGCTACGGGTTCGACGGGGGATGGCTATCGTATGGGGGAAATGGTGGGACATACAATTGTGCCTTTAAAACCATCCTTGGTGCCACTTGTTGTGAGGGAAAGTTGGATAGGTGAACTACAAGGACTATCATTAAAAAATGTGACAGCTAGTGTAATTTTCGATGGAAAAAAAGTGGCAGATGAATTTGGTGAAATGCTATTTACTCATTATGGCTTGTCCGGGCCTATAATTTTATCATTAAGTAAAAAAGTTGCTGAATTATTTAGTGCGAATCCAGGACAAGAGGTCCTGTTAGCGATCAACTTAAAGCCAGCGTTAGCGATAGAAGTTCTTGATAAGCGTATGCAACGAGATTTTGAAAAATTTGCCCGTAAACAACTCAAAAATTCCCTTGGCGACTTATTACCAGTTAAATTAATTAAAGTTATTATTGATCTTGCTCAAATTGATCCAGACAAGTTTGTACATCAGATCACTAAAGAAGAGCGCGGGCGCCTACTTGAGCAAATCACGAATCTGACATTTACAATAAAAGGTACCAGACCTGTCAGTGAGGCAATTGTTACCGCTGGTGGTATTCATGTAAAAGAAATTAGTCCTAAAACCATGGAATCAAAATTGGTTGAAGGATTGTATTTTGCTGGTGAGGTAATTGATATCGATGGATATACCGGTGGATATAATCTGCAAGCTGCTTTTTCTACAGGATATGTAGCTGGTCAAAGTGCTGCAGAAAAATAAGAGATCATTCGTATAACCCAATAAACAAATAGTGCATAATAAAAGCAATTGACAAAAAACGGAGGCATCAACAATGAGGAGATCCAAAGATCAATGGATTACACATGTTGACGATATATTAAGGCGTTTAATCATATTTTTTGTTACGGCGCTGTTACTATCGCAAATATTGCTTTTAAAAGAGGGAACACGAATGTATTTATCGAAAGTTGATCGAATGGAAGGTGAGGACCTTACAATAGCTATGCCGTTGTATGCAGATACTCCACTGCAAATAACTGAAGAGGCTACGGTACTTAAAAACTATCAAAATTTATTGCGGCGAAGTAAAATAATCATTATTAAAATGGTTAAACCATCTACTAATGCTATGGTCTTTGTTATAGTAAATGGTAAAAAGACGGAGAATTTTAGTAAAGGTGATTGCAAAATTACAGTGTATGATGGCGATTATGTTGAGATAGATGCGACTTCACTTAGCCAACCGACCCAATTTGTTGTTAAGGTTTCTGATAACGGATTATTATCGCCACAGGATGGCTTGGTCGTTGAAGGGGCTAAGATGATTTTTCCAGTAGGAAAAATAAAATTTAATGATAAATAGAGCACGCCTTGTGGATGCTCGATGTTATTGCAAAGGATAATAGCATTTAATGGTGAATAGGTATATATATGCTTGTTAATTTTTCGAAGGAAGATACAGATGAAGTATCTGATGGTCAACAGTCATTAACACTTGTGAATTTTAAAAACGAATGCAAGACCTTCAGTCCTTGTCCATAGCAGTTGGACGTAGTCTTTAATAACGGAGGCGTTTATGAAAAAAATCATTATTGCCATTGATGGACCAGCTGGGGCGGGGAAGAGCACCGTAGCTCAACTTGTAGGCCAACGCCTTAATTATACTTATATTGATACTGGGGCTATGTACCGTGCGATAGCCTGGAAGGTACGGGAAGAGGGCTTAACTGTAAATGATACTTTAGGTATTATAAATATTACTAAAAATATTACGATTAGGTTAACGTATGTTGATGGTAAAACGAAAGTATTTGTAAATGACTATGAAGTGACTGCAGAAATACGTGATCCTAGTATTTCTGGTATTGTGTCCGAAGTTGCACAAGTTGCAGCTGTAAGGGTGGCTATGGTTGGCTTACAGCAGGTAATGGCACAGCAGGGCGGAGTGGTTATGGATGGGCGTGATATTGGTACACATGTATTGCCAAATGCCGAAATAAAAATATTTTTGACCGCTTCAATTGAGGAACGGGCACATCGTCGCTGGCGGGAATTAAAGGATAAAGGTTTTGTTGTTAGTTTGGCGGAAATTACAAGAGATATAGCAGCTAGAGACAAAAAAGATTGTGAACGTGAACTCTCGCCACTCATACAAGCACCTGATGCGATATTACTGGATACTACCGCTATGTCCATTGAACAAGCGGTAAGTGCAATCCTGAAAATTTGTGAGGAGCGACAGAACATTGTATAGTCTTTTAAAGATATTGCTATATTACTTCTTTACAGTATTTTTCCGTTTTAAAATTATTGGGGCAGAGCACATACCTGCTACTGGTGGTGTTATTATTGCAGCTAATCATATTAGCTTGTGGGACCCTCCTGTAATTGCTGCTGCCTGCACTCGATCAATTAATTTTATGGCTAAGGAAGAGTTGTTTGCCGTAGGTATATTTAACTGGCTTATTACTACATTGAAAGCTTTTCCTGTTCGCCGTGGCACTGCTGATCGGGCAGCCATTAGGTATGCTATCAATTTATTGAAAAATGGTGAAATCCTGGGGGCCTTTCCTGAAGGAACACGTAGTATATCCGGAGAGCTTGGCCAACCTGAACCTGGAATAGCAATGATTGCACTAAAAGCTGGAGTGCCCATCATTCCTGTAGGAATAACGGGCACGAATAAAGTATTTAAACATGGCTGTATTTTCCCACAATTTATAGTGAGATTTGGTAAGCCAATTATGATAAGTGAAGAAAGGGCTGATAAACAAGTTCTGGAAACGTTCAGTCATACACTTATGAAAGAAATATCATGCCTGTTACAAGAGAGGTAAACATGAAGATGATTATAGCCCAGTACTGTGGCTTTTGTTACGGCGTTAAACGTGCAGTAGCAATGGCAGAGGAGTGTATTGGTAAACCTGGTGAGATACATACCCTAGGACCTATTATTCATAATCCGCAAATAGTGAAGAGGTTGTCTGATGATGGTATTAGCGTCGTGAACGATTTATCCCAGATTAATGATAATAGTACTGTCATTATTCGTTCACATGGTGTTGGACCAGAGGTATATACGCAAGCTCATTCGAAAAATCTGCAAATAATCGATGCTACATGTCCCCACGTAAAAAAAGCTCAGCAAGCAGCTCATCAATTCCTAAAAGATGGCTATAGGGTGGTAGTCATTGGTGAGAAACATCATCCAGAAGTTAAGAGTATTGTAGAATGGTCAGACAATACTGCATTAGTTGTAGAAACAGTAGCTGATGCGATTAGCTTATCTACTTATTCCAGGATCGGTGTTGTAGCACAGACTACTTTTAGTGGCGACGTTTTTCAAGAGATTGTTGATTGTTTACAAGAAAAGTGTGATGAATTAAAAGTGAGTCGCACAATTTGTACAGCTACAGATCTTCGTCAACAGGCTGCGTTGGAGTTAGCAAGTAAAGTAAATGTAATGATAGTAGTTGGAGGGAGAAACAGCGCGAATACCTCACGCTTAATGCAACTCTGTAGTGATGCTGGTAGCGTTGCTTATCATATCGAAACAGCTCAGGAATTAATGCTGGAAAATTTTGAAGGGGTGCAAACAGTGGGTATTACTGCAGGTGCTTCGACCCCAGATTATTTAATTGAGGAGGTTTGTAAAAAAATGCAAGAATTTGATGAAATGTTGGATAATGGACTGAAAGAACTAGTACAAGATAGTATTATAAAGGGTACAGTGGTAGGTGTTCGGCAAGGTGAGGTTTTTGTAGACATTGGCTACAAAGCAGAAGGGATTATAGCTTTATCAGAACTGGCATATCCAGTACCTGAAAATGCGACTGACGTGGTAAGCAATGGGCAGATTATTGATGTTTATGTATTAGATGCTGAGACCCATGATGGTGTTATAAAACTTTCTAAAGTTAAGGCTGATCAAATAGTAGCGTGGGATAAGTTAGAAAGCGCACTGCGTGAGGAAAAAGCTGTCGCAGGTAAAGTAGTGGAAGCGGTCAAAGGTGGTTTAAAAGTAATTGTTCTCGGTGTTAATGGTTTTATTCCAGCTTCTATGGTAGAACTTGGTTTTACTGAGGATTTAACGCCTTTTGTTAATCAAACATTCATGATGATGCCAATTGAAGTAGATCCCATAAAGAAACGTGTCGTATTATCCCGTAAAGTTCTACTTGAACAAGAACGTCAACGCCGAGAAGAAGTACTTTTTGCAACCTTAGCAGTGGGACAGTGTCTAACGGGTACAGTTCGGCGCATTGTTGATTTTGGTGCATTTGTTGATATTGGGGGTATAGATGGTCTAATTCATATTTCAGACTTGTCCTGGCACCGTATTAAGACTCCTAATGAAGTTGTCAGTGTCGGAGATGAAGTACAGGTAACTGTTTTAAAAATTGATAGTGCTGCAAAGAGGATTTCTTTGAGTTTAAAAAAAGCTGGAAGTGATCCTTGGTTGGATGTAGTACAACAATTTTCAATTAATAAGATTGTAACAGCGAAAATTAGCAAAATCACTACTTTTGGGGCTTTTGCAGAATTAGTGCCCGGTATTGAAGGTTTGATCCATGTATCAGAAATGTCAGAAGAGAGAGTTAATAAAGTAGAAGATATTGTAAGTCTAGGGGAAGAGGTCACAGTAAAGATATTAGATATTAATACCGAAAATAAACGTATTGCCCTTAGTATCAGTAAAGCTAAGGAGGATACTGACCGAGCTGAGTATCGTGATTATTTAGGGACACAAGAAGGCACAGGTCTTACACTTGGTGATAAATTTGCCCATTTGTTTAAGCGAGGGGATTAGGGAGATGACAGGGTGCGCCAATCACGTAAATTAGATCATATAAAATATTCTCTGTCTCTTGCAGATGGACCTGGCGATAGTGGCTTTGCCGATATTGGACTTGTACATAATTGCTTACCAAATTTAGGGTGGGATCAACTTGATATTACAAGTTCAATTGCTGGTATACCTATTCATAATCCATTAATTATTAATGCGATTACTGGTGGCGCTCATGATGTTACAATGGTAAATGGACAGATCGCAGAATTTGCTTGTCGTACCAATACGACAATGGCTGTTGGATCTCAATATGCAGCACTTGAAGATTGTGAAGTACTCCACTCTTATAAAATTGTCCGTGAAAAAAATCCTAATGGAATTATTTTCGCAAATTTAGGAGCTTATGCTACCCCGAAGCAAGCACAGCTTGCAGTAGACATGATTAATGCACAAGGAATTCAAATTCATTTAAATGTCGCACAGGAACTCATTATGGCTGAAGGCGATCGTGATTTTTCAGGTTATTTAGCTAATATTGCTAATATTGTTGATAGTGTTAAGGTGCCTGTCATCGTAAAGGAAGTTGGATGCGGTATTGCTATGGAACAAGCTAAGTTATTAGCAGAAATAGGAATTAAGGCTATTGACGTTGGTGGCATGGGAGGAACTAATTTCTTAGCGATTGAAGCAGCCCGTAGTCAATTGAGCCTATATCCAGAGACGCTGTGCTGGGGGATTCCTACGGCAATCAGTGCAGTTGAAATCATGTCAGTTTTGCCTAAGCCGGTAGATATGATGGTGTCAGGAGGTATACGCACAGCCCTTGATGTAGTGAAAGCTTTGGCATTAGGGGGTACTGCAGTAGGTATGGCTACACCTATCATTAAAATGCTGCATGAAAAAGATATTGAGTATGCTGTGAATTGGTTTAATAATTTTTTACACGAAATTAAATGCTACATGTTGCTGTTAGGAACAGCAAATATAAAAGATTTGGCAAAGGTACCTGTGATCATAACTGGATATACTAAAGAATGGTTGATGGCCCGTGGAATTAATACAACTCAATATGGAATGAGAAAGTAATACAAAAAAGCATGACCAAAGTCATGCTTTTTTGTATTACTTTTGCGATAAGAGGGAAAGATAAGCAATAAAATATAATAGAGGTGAACAATATGAATATGCCAATCGGAATGATGATGCTATTGGTAGTTGGGGTCTTGGTTTATTTTGGTATTGCCCATAGAATTCTTGATAGAATGCGTTTAACAGATAAACAGGCTTTAATGCTTATCGCTGCTATCATAGTGGGTAGCTTTATTGACATTCCTCTTATGCGAGCTCCAGTAGATCTCAGTATTAATGTAGGAGGAGCATTAGTGCCAGCCTTGCTAGCTATTTGGCTGATTTTTAAAGCTGATGAGACGGGTGAAAGGATACGAGCAATATTTGCGACGGTTGCAGTAGCTGCAGCAGTATATATAGGAGCGCGCTACTTGCCGAATGAACAAGAACCTATGTTTTTGGATCCAAAACTCATTTATGGTATTACAGCGGGGTTAATTGCGTATTTGGCTGGACGGTCTCGCCGTAGTGCCTTTATTGGTGGGGTATTGGGCATTGTTTTAAGTGATATCATCCATATGGTGACAATTATTAGACTGGGTATTCCTGGAACAACTGATATTGGAGGAGCTGGAGCCTTTGATGTAGTGATTATTACAGGTATTGTGGCTGTAATGACTGCTGAGCTTGTAGGAGAAACTCGGGAAAAAATTCAAGGTGGACCCCTTCTAGGGAACAATCGCCCAGAAGGGTTGTATGAATTTAGTAAAGAACTTTCTCAAACAAATCAAAAAAACAGTAAACAAGACGGTAGTAATTGCGATGCTAAGGATCAGAAAAACAGAGGTGATAATAATGAATAGGTTATGGGGAGTAGTTGTTGCTTTTTTAATTCTCTGCAGTACAATGATGAGCCCTACTTACGCTCAAGGGACAACCACTCAAGATTATCTAACATTTGTTGATGAAAATGGTAGTACTGTTTATATCACTGGTTGGGAAACAAAGGTTGGCGATCAGTGTATCACAGAAAATAATAAGCGTTTTGAAGTAATAAATATTGAAGGTAACATAGCTCACGTAAAGCTTATTGGTAACGTTGATCTATCGCTATATAGGCAACCTGGCAATAACAAGTTAGTAGGCGTTTTAACACCACATATTGCCTGGGCAGAAGGCAACAAAGGGAAGGTGGCTATTTACAACACACATGATGATGAATCATATGTCCCAACTGATGGCCAAGAAAGTATCCTAGGAGCTGGCGGAATTATAAAAGTCTCAGATGCTTTTGCCAGTGCCCTTAAAACAAATGGCATGGAAGTTGTCCAATCGGATGTTAAACATGATCCTCATGATAATATGGCCTATGAACGATCGCGTCGCACGGTAGTTGATCTTTTAAAACAACAGCCAGATGCCATTTTTGATGTTCATCGTGATGCTGTTCCACCTGAAGTTTATAAAACAAATATCAATGGACAGGATGTTAGTAAAGTACAGTTGGTGGTCGGCAAATATGGGGCAACTGGTAAACAAATCGAAGACTATGCTCTGCAAATGAAAGCTGCTTCAGATAATCTACATCCTGGTCTAATAAAAGGNATCTTTTTTGCTAAAGGCGGGGATTATAATCAAGATTTATTTCCAAAATCCATGTTGGTAGAAGTAGGAGCACATACCAATACCCGTGAATCGGCGGAAAAAGGTATTGCATTATTTGCGGATGTTATACCCACTGTGCTTGGCAAAACCTCGGCCAGTCCTAATAATATAGCCGGAACAACAGGACTTGGTACTCCAGATGCAGGGCCATCTGGAACGAGTAAATCAATGGGGTGGATTTTGGGACTATTTATTTTAGGCATAGCAGCCTTTATGTTCTTGAGCACTGGTAGTATAAAAGAAGCTAAGGCAAAACTTAAACAATTTACTACAACAGAATTTGCTAACTTTTTTGGCCCTACTAAAAAGGGTGGAAAACACCGTAAAAAAACAAATAATGAAAAAGATAAAGATTAGTATTGACGTAGATGAATAATTTCCACATAATATAAGAGTAACTCATTAAAAATTATAGTCTTGATTGGAATATCATAGAGTATTAAAATACAGAGTGATGCTTTTTATCACTCTGTATTTATTGAGGAATTCAAAAAAA
>JGI24143J45723_1000227_pt1 | contig 30688 bp, 32 predicted proteins | sample BarGraIncu00432A_FD_45723 | JGI IMG/M metagenome (IMG submission 45723) | reverse complement strand
ATTGCTGATCAGACGAAAAATAATGCAGTGGATGCCAATCAGGCCCGCGAACTTACATCAGTAGTGATGGACAACGCCAAAAAAGGCAATGCTCAGATGAATGTCATGCAACAGTCTATGGTGGATATTAACACTTCATCTCAGGATATCTCAAAGATCATTAAAGTTATTGATGATATTGCGTTTCAAACCAATATTCTGGCTCTTAATGCAGCAGTTGAAGCAGCCAGAGCCGGCCAGCATGGCAAAGGCTTTGCTGTTGTTGCCGAGGAAGTGCGAAGCTTGGCGGCACGCAGTTCGGATGCTGTCAAAGTAACTACGACGCTCATCGAAGGGTCCATTAACAAGGTGAAAGTAGGAACAAAAATTGCGGATGAAACCGCCGCAGCCCTTATGGACATTGTTGCTGGGATTGAGAAAGTCACCGATTTGGTGAGTAACATTGCAGTCGCATCCAATGAACAGGCAACCGGAATTGCACAGATTAACACTGGCATAGAACAGGTAGCCCAGGTCGTTACGCAGAATTCGGCAACAGCCGAAGAAAGCGCTGCCGCCAGTGAGGAGATGTCAAGTCAGGCGGAACTGTTAAAGGAAAGAATCAATCAATTCCAATTAAGAAAATAGAAATTTGTTAAAAAGTGGTAGTTTACATTTGCGTGTTGGGGGTGGGGACAAGTTCTCATTTGGCTAAATTTTCACATGCAACGAAAAATTGAGGAGATATTCAAAAAAGAGGATGATCCCAAATATTATAGGTTCATCCTTTTTTTGAATTTATTTTAACAATTGTGAAATTTTAACGATTTTGGTATGCTCAATGGGTTCCCAGATTTCAATTGGTTTTAAGAAACATACAACATTAATGGGGATCCATGTGACAAGGTAAAACCAAAAGGAAAACATCGAAATATTATTTAACTGTTGAATCTTTTTACCCTCTAACCAAAGTACCATAATAGTAAAGCCGACGCTGGTAATTACACCGAAAACAGTAAAAAGAACAGCAAAATTCATGGCACTCGACCAAACTACTGGTGGTAATGAAGAGCATGCCTAAAATGATAAAGGAGCAAACGGTATAAATAAAGGTAAGAACCTGGATATAAGGTGCAAGCAAAAATATCAGCATGTCAATGGCCGAACGGTTTTTATCTTTGATAAAACAATCAAGTAATTGCCTCTGGCGCCCAGGCTACCCGGTAACCATTAATCACACATTGGGTCGTAAATTCAATATCCTCAGTGAGGCTATAAGTTTTAAAGCCATCTTTCCTAATAATTTCTGCAGACATCATGAAGCCAGTACCATTTAAAGCCGCCGACAAACCAAGTCGATGACGGGCCAGATTCAAAAAACGATTCAGAGTCCAATAAAAAATCGATTGACAACCAGAAATCCAGGAGTCGCTTGGATTTTTACTATCACGATAACCCTGGGCAATTTTTTCACCGGAGGCAAGGACGTTATTCATTGATGAGAAAAAATGCTTATCAACGACATTATCGGCATCAAAGATACAGAAAGCATCATAAATATCATTTTCGCTAAAAATATAATTGAAAAATTGAGATAGAGCATCGCCTTTGCATTTTACTTCCTGTAAACACCGATAAGTTTTTGCACCGTGGGCTAGAGCAACGCTTTCGGTGTTATCTGTACAATTATTGGGGATAACAAACACATCCATAAGTTCTTGGGGATAATCCTGCTGGTGTAAACTATCAATAAGATTACCGATAACAAATTCCTCATTTCGAGCGGCTATGATCGCCGCCATGCGGTGTTTGGGTTGTACGGGCGGGTATTTATTATAATGAGTATAACCAAACAACCCAATTACCAAATTGTAGATCCCATAAAAAAAAAGGTATTCCTAAAACAAATAATAGGGTAAAGATTTGCGAAACCATTAATATCCTCTCCATTCTTATTTCCTTAAATTATAAATTAGAAATAGTCAGTTCACAACGAATCTGAAGGTATCAGGTGGTTGACTTTGGTAATATTATTAAGTGTCTAAATCTGAAACCTGAAACCTGAAACCTGAACTATTGTATCACGAAAAGGGAAAATGATTAAAAAAGAAAGTGCTTCTGGAACCGTTATCATTCTTAACTTAAGTTAGTTCAAAGGATACATTAGGTATACACCTTTTAGAGGGATTAAAAGTATTTTCAGAATGATAACTAGTTGTATAAAAGGTTCTTTTTTATTTTTCTCAATTTTCGTCGAGACACAGTTCATATTATTGACAAATACATTATTTAAGGTTATTCTATACGATATGTTATAAAATATATAATTGCTATGACACGATAGATGATTTGCTGTATGTAGATAGAGAAAAAATGGTGACGCATTTTAAAAATCAAAAAAATCAGTTTATAGAACATGATGTATTGTTAGCTGTATCTTCTGAGTTTTTCCAGTGGATACAGCTTTTTAAGTAGTAAAAAATGAGAATAGGAAAGAATGAGAATAAAGAATGACAACAAACAATTTTAATGATTACTCAATTAGTGATGAGATTTTAAAAGCGATTGAAAAATTAAATTTTAAAAATCCGACAAAAGTTCAAAAAGCAGTAATTCCTCTGGCACTGGAAAGAAGGGATCTTTTGTGCAAGGCGCAAACCGGAAGCGGAAAAACGGCTGCTTATGGGATCCCAATTTGTGAGCTATTGGATTGGGATGAAAACAAACCCCAAGTGCTCGTACTTACCCCAACTCGCGAGTTGGCAATACAGGTACGTGAAGATATTTTTAACATTGGGCGATTTAAACGGGTGAAGGTATCGGCTCTCTATGGAAAATCTCCGATCAGACGTCAGGAAAAAGAACTAAAACAGAAAACCCATGTTGTGGTGGGAACTCCCGGACGGGTGATGGATCATATTGTCAGAGGAACATTTATCACCGAGGAAATTAAATATTTGGTGATTGATGAAGCGGATGAAATGCTTAATATGGGCTTTATTGACCAGGTTGAAGAAATAATCAATGAAATGCCTGAAAATCGTGTAACCATGTTGTTTTCAGCAACTCTGGATTCAGAAATACAGCGTCTTTCAAAAAAATACATGAATGATCCTCAAGTAATTGAAATTGAAGCGGAGGCAGCAAGAACTGATGCGATTGAACAATTTGTCTACAAGATTGGCAATGAAGACAAACTGGATATTTTGATGGATGTCTTAGTGGTTGAAAACCCAGACAGCTGCATTATATTTTGCAATACTCAAGAGCGGGTGAATGCCATTTACAATATTTTTGAAAAAAACAGCAAGGCTTGTGAGAAAATACATGGTGGCATGGAGCAGGATGAACGGACACAGGTAATGTACCGCTTTAAAAAAGGTGCGTTTCGATACCTTATTGCCACAGATGTTGCGGCTCGTGGGATTGATGTTCATGATATCTCTCTAGTTATCAATTTTGATGTGCCTTGGGAAAAAGAAACCTATGTCCATCGTATTGGCCGAACAGGACGTCAGGGAATGACCGGAAAAGCAATTACCCTTGTTTCCTATAAAGAAGGACGCTATTTTTCTGAGATCGAAAAGTACAGCGAAAAAGAAATCATTGAAAAGGAATGTCCGACAAGCAGTACAATTGATTCATTAAAGCCTGCTTTTCTTGAAAAACTTCAAGAAAAACCAGAAGAAAAAGTGGATAAAGCGAATGATTTAACGAAAGAAATTATGAAGCTCCATATAAATGCCGGTAAAAAAACGAAGATGCGACCCGTCGATATCGTCGGAACATTATGTAATATTGAAGGAATGACGGCCGGGGATATTGGGGTCATTACGATTTTGGACGTATCGACTTTTGTGGAAATATTAAACAATAAGGGAAACCATGTATTAAAAGAACTGCAAACAAAAAATATTAAGGGACGCCCCCGAAAGGTTTCCATCGCTGAAGATAAACCGGTAACGGTGCAACGAAAAAGACCAATTCGTCGTTTCTATTAATTCGTTAAAAAAACATGATTGAAAAGAGGCCCAGGATGTATTATCAAACAGCCATTTCAAATTTTAAAACCAGTTCAGCTCAGGAAGAAGCTGATAAAAAGACAATTTTGATGTTTATCAAAAAAAATGATCAGGATGTGTTATTGCGTGAAAACAAAATTGCTCATCTCACAAGCTCAGCCATGATTTTCAACGAAGCAATGGATAAAGTCCTGATGGTCTATCATAATATTTACCGGTCATGGTCCTGGACTGGAGGACATGCTGATGGTGATGAAGATTTACTTTATGTAGCTATAAAAGAAGCGAAAGAAGAGACCGGGTTGAAACAAATTAAAGTTTGTTCAGATAGAATGGTTTCATTGGATATATTGCCGGTTTTTGGCCATCTCAAAAATAATAAACCGGTCTCCGTCCATTTGCATTTATCGGCTGCCTATGTTTTGCAGGCTCAAGAAGATGAATCTGTGGAATCAAAACCTGATGAGAACAGCGGCGTTTTGTGGATTCCGATTAAAAAATTGACCGAATACGTGAATGAACCCCACGTTCAGGTTATTTATGATAAAATATTGAATAAGGTCTTTAGTCAATCGTTTTTAGAGGAAGAAGGAAGTCACCATGTCAGTATTAAAAGCTATTGAGTTTTCAGCTAATGCCCATTTAGGATATTTTAGAAAAGGGTCAAAAGTCCCTTATATTACCCACCCATTTGAGGTGGCAAAAATATTAGCATCTGCTGTTGATTCTGAGACCAACGAAGCTCTAATCTGTGCCGGCCTTCTCCATGACACGGTGGAAGATACAGAAACAACCTTGGAAATCATACAAGCAGAATTTGGCAAGGATGTGGCTGATTTGGTTGCCTCTGATTCTGAAGATAAAACTCTTTCGTGGGAAAAACGCAAACAAAACACCATAGATTTTATCAAAAACGAAGCCACCCGCGACATGCAGTTGCTTGCCTGTGCAGATAAATTGGCGAATCTGCGAAGTATAAAAGAGGACTATGTGAAAATAGGCGATGAGGTTTGGAATATTTTTGTTCGTGGAAAAGAAAAACAAGCATGGTATTATAAAGGCGTTCTTGATTCCCTGAAATCGTTGGATGAGTTTTCAATGTATCAGGAATTCAATCGACTGGTTCAAGAGATTTTTGATTAGCAAAATAAATAGTGGAGAACATAAAAACAGAGAGATTGTAATTTATAAATCGGCTCTGTTTTTTATTTAACCTACTCTTAACATTCTCTTAACATTCGCAAAACCTTTTATTGATCAGTTCTTGGTATAATAATCATTCTAGGAATGAAAATCAGGGAATTCTAAAGGAGAAAAAATGTCAAAAAGTTTAAAAGAGCTTTAGTGTCACTTCTGATTGGAGCAACGGTATTGATTTTTGCAGGTTACCGTTCAACTTCGGTACAAAGTGAATGTTGACGGCGTAAAAGCATCAGTTGACAATGTTCTTAATAAAACTTATACTTTATCCAGACCATTCTTAATATTCTATGACGAAAAGAAAACGGATCCGGCAACACTGGCCTTCATTGATTTTCTCATGAGTGCCGATGGACAGAAGATTGTGACACAAGAAGGCGGAATAACAATATCTAAATAGAATTTTATGAAATCATTCTCAGGCTCCTCTAAGGGGCCTGAGTTTTGGGAAATTTACCCTTGGTAATAATAAAACATGAAGGTATGAAAAGGAGCTTTTTTTGGAAGCGATCAAACGTAAGAAAATAAAAGAAAAAATAATTGAGAACATTTTTCTCATTTGTGCGTGTGTAGCGGTTATCAGCCTTTTAGCGATAACATTTTTTGTGTTTTACAATGGATTAAAACCATTCGTTTCCAATAGCTATTCACTGTGGAGCTTTTTAACAGGCATAGAATGGCGGCCCGGATCAAATATGTATGGAATTTTATACATGATTGCAGGGTCGGTTTTTGCAACCTTAGGGGCCATTTTAATCGGCGTGCCGGTTGCCATTCTGACTGCAGTTTTTATTGCCGAGTTGGCGGGATCGAAAGTTGGAAAATTGATTCGTTTTGCCGTTGAACTACTGGCTGGAATTCCGTCTGTTTTATATGGTGTTTTCGGATTGGGAATTATCGTTCCATATGTTTTAAAAATTTCTCCTATGGCTCAAGGGGAATCATTGTTGGCAACTATTTTGGTATTGGCTATTATGATCCTGCCAACGGTGGTTAGTATTTCAGAAACGTCATTAAGTACGGTGCCGATGGAATACCGTGAAGGTTCCTATGCTTTAGGTGCATCCAAAATTCAGACGATCTTCAGAGTCGTTATACCAGCGGCACGATCCGGAATTATGACTGGGGTTATTCTGGGAATTGGACGTGCCATTGGAGAAACCATGGCGGTGATGCTGGTTTGCGGAAATCCGATTGCCGGGATTCCGACCAGTATCTTTAGTCAGATTCGTCCGTTGACAACCAATATTGCTCTTGAAATGGGGTATGCGTCTGGGGTTCATCAGGAACTGTTATATTCCACCGGGGTGGTATTGTTTATCTTTATCATGATCATAAATTTTGTAGTCAATAAATTGGTAAAAGCAAAGGTAGGCAGTTAATATGGGACGAAAAGCAAAAGATATTCTGGCCAAAAGCATTATCTATCTAGCAACGGGCATTACCCTATGTGTCCTGCTTTTTATTGTTGGTTTTATCTTTGTTAAAGGCATTGGTTTGGTGAATTGGGATTTCTTGTCACGTGACTACAATGAAAAAGTATTTTATGCTTTTGTTCAGGAAGAAGTGGTGCCCATGACCATTGACTCAGAATCGTTGAGTCAAAAAGATCCATATGATAAACGGTATGAGTCATCTTTAGAAGGACCGATTTATATCGGAAATATTGGAGCTGCTGTTGCTAAAGTGGCTTATAAAAACAATGCTACAGAGAAAGAGCAGTTTGTCATTTCCTATATTGAAAAAGATTCACCGCTTCTAAGTGCAAAAGATTCAACCGGAAAAAAACTGAGTATCGGAACGGACTATATATTGGAGAGTATCAATGGATTAGATTTTGAAGGGTTATCGTTGGAAGACGTTGCAGCTCAAATTAATCATGAATCAGGTGAGCTGAAGATTAAAGTAGTTCAGCCAGGCGGAGGAGTAAGATCTAATATTATTACAACCCTATATATGGTTTTGGTTTCGCTTCTGATCGCGTTGCCGTTAGGCATTTTCGGCGCTATTTATTTAACCGAATATGCAAAACCAGGGAGATTTGTTAACATCATCCGTTTTGCTGCAGAATGTCTGGCGGGAATTCCTTCTATTATATTTGGACTATTTGGAATGGCATTCTTCGTTGTTGCCTTAAAATTCCAAATATCTTTATTATCCGGGAGCCTGACGGTGGCAATTATCCTGCTACCCGTCATCATACGAAGTACCGAGGAAGCTTTAAAAACAGTACCGACAGCTTTTAGAGAAGGGTCTTTAGCGCTTGGAGCCACAAAACTTCAAACTATTTTCAAAGTGATTCTCCCCTGTGCGGTACCTGGTATAGCAACCGCGGTACTCCTTAGCATTGGCCGGGTAGTTGGTGAATCAGCAGCACTGTTATTGACAGCCGGAACGGTTGCCCAAATTCCTGGAACACTTTTTTCTCCAGGCAGTACCTTAACGGTTCAAGCCTATTATGTGGCGAAAGAGGAAGGGAATATTGAATTGGCCTGTGCGATAGGGATTGTAATTATTGTAATTGTTATAGTACTGAATATCTTGTCGCGCATCACTTCCGACAAATTGAATGTTTTTAATAAAAAATGAGGAGTAATATGAACAAAAAAATAAAGTTTAACACGAAGAATCTTGATTTGTTTTATGGGGATTTTCAAGCCCTTAAATCAATCAATCTGGAAATATGTGAAAAGGAGGTTACGGCATTTATTGGACCATCCGGGTGCGGTAAGTCGACTTTTTTACGTTGTCTGAATCGGATGAATGATCTGATCGATTCTGTAAAAATAGAAGGTGAGATTATATTTGACGGACAGGATATTAATGGCGATATCGATGTAATTAATCTTCGAACCCGGGTGGGAATGGTTTTTCAAAAACCCAATCCTTTCCCTATGAGTATTTATGAAAACATTGCCTATGGACCAAAATGCCAGGGTGTAAAAGACAAAACACAATTGGACACACTGGTAAAAGAAAGTCTTGTCAAAGCGGCATTGTGGGAAGAAGTGAAGGATCGACTGAACAAGTCAGCTCTTGGCCTTTCAGGCGGACAGCAACAGCGACTTTGTATTGCGCGAGCCATTGCCATGCAACCAGAGGTTATCTTAATGGATGAACCAACATCCGCGCTGGATCCGATTGCCACTGCAAAAATCGAAGATCTGATGGCGAAATTAAAGAAAGACTATACGATTATTATTGTGACTCATTCGATGCAACAGGCAGGTCGAATTTCCGATAAAACTGCTTTCTTTCTAATGGGAGAAGTGGTAGAATTTAACGAAACACCGGTGATTTTCACAAATCCTGCTGATAAACGAACAGAGGACTATATTACAGGACGTTTTGGATGATAAAGGAGGCATATAATGCGAACAGAATACAATAAAGAATTACAAATGATTAAAGATGAAATTTTGTTAATGTCCACGATGACAGAAAAAATGTTGTCAGATTCAGTATTTGCCCTTAATTCAAAAGATGTTGAATTGGCTAAAACCGTGATTGACCGGGATGATTTGGTAGACGCAAAGGAAATAGAACTGCAGTTAGTGGTGAGTAAGATTATCGCGACACAAAGCCCGGTAGCGACTGACCTCAGGCGGTTGGCTTCAACCTATAAAATCATTACAAATCTGGAACGAATTGCAGATTTGGCCGTAAACATTTCTAAACGTGTGATAGAACTTTCAGAAGAAGTTTATATGAAGTCTTTAGTTGATATTCCGTTGGAATGTGAATTAGCGGAGAAATTGCTGAAGCTTTCAATTCAGGCATTTATTCATGAAGATATCAGCCGACTAAGAGAGGTTGTTGATTTGGAAAATGCAATAGATGATACAAATGAAGCAATTAATAGTGAGTGTATGGCCTACATGATGAAAGATGCGAAAAATATTCATCAAGGAACAGTATTTTGTCTCATCGGAAGTTATCTCGAACGAATCGGGGATCATGCCACTAATATTTTTGAAACAGTCTTTTATATTGTAACTGGAAACTACATTGATTTTAACGATCTTGATGACCAGACGATTAATGAGACATTATGGTTGGAACAAACGAAAAAATGAATATAAAAAAAGTTGAAATAACTAAAAGCTGATTTCTGTAATATACAGGAGTCAGCTTTTTTAGTGTGCCATTATTAATAAATCCAATTTAACAAACGCTTTACATAAAGTTTACAGAGTAATGCTATTTACTGAAACGAAAAAAATATATATTTAACAAAGAATTAAAAAAAGGAAAAAAGGAGAAACTAAAAAATGAAAAAGATTTTCGCACTTTTTATGGCAGTAGTACTTGTTGGTATTACGATGACTGCATGTTCCACAAATACCAAAAGCAGTACCGGTTCAACAACATCAGAGGTTACAGGTAGCTTAACGGCTGCTGGTTCTTCAGCCCTTGCGCCCCTTGTTCAGGTTGCAGCTGATAATTTTCAACAACTTAATCCTAAAGCTTCAGTCAATGTTAGTGCTGGGGGATCAGGCACAGGCCTTACACAGGTTGCTAACAAGTCCATTGATATCGGAAATTCTGATGTTACAGCCGAGTCAAAACTTACAGCAGATCAGGCCGCAACGCTTAAAGATCATCAGATTTGTGCGATTGGTGTTGCTGCCGTTGTCAATTCTGATGTAACGGTAACTAACCTTACGAAACAGCAACTAAGCGATATTTTTACCGGAAAAATAACAAACTGGAATCAGGTTGGCGGAGCGGATGAAGCGATTACTCTTATCAGCAGGCCGGAGTCTTCTGGTACGCGTGCCCTCTTTAAACAATATGCGCTGGATAATGCTGTTGAATCAAGCAATACCGCTTTAAGCAGTGATGATTCCGGTACACTTGAAACGAATATCGCCAGCACCAAAGGATCAATCGGATATCTGGCTTTTTCCTACCTTGTCGGCAAATACGATGTCAAAAAGATGAGTATCGATGGCGTAGCCCCTACGTTGGAAAATGTTTACAATGGCTCATATCCGGTATGGGGTACTGAACATATGTACACCAATGGAGATGCAACGGGCGTAACAAAAGCTTTCCTTGATTACATGGGAACCGATACTTTCCAGACACAGATGGAAAATCTTGGATATAATGTCATCAGTAAAATGACAACCGCAGCAGGAAAGCATTAATTAACTTCAAAATTAGCTTTTTAAATTCAAATGAAGATTGTATTGTAAAACCAAAGGTCAGCGGCTAAATTACCGCCGACCTTTAGTTTTGAAAGAAAGTTGGGGATTTATTTGATAGAAAAATTTAAAAAAGAGTATCTTGGTCGTTCGATCGTGACGGTGTTAGGTATTGTTATTATATTAGTTACACTTTCAATAACTGGATTTTTATTTTATAAGGGACTTGGTACTTTTGTTACCTATAATCACAGTGTATGGGAGTTCCTTTTTTCATCGGATTGGAAGCCTGCCGATAACTTTGATGGTGGCGGTAAAGTGGGGGCTGCTATTTTCATTGTTGGCTCATTACTGATAAGTTTCCTGGCTTTGCTGATTGCAACGCCTTTTAGTATTGCATCAGCAGTTTTTATGACTGAGATTTCACCGAAACTTGGAAAGAAATTATTGCAGCCGGCAATCGGAATATTTGTCGGTATTCCATCAGTAGTTTATGGCTGGGTTGGATTGACAGTCCTGGTACCTGCGATTGCCCACGTTTTTAATCTGCCTTACGGTTTTAGCGTGCTGGCAGGTGGAATTGTACTTGCACTGATGATCTTTCCGACAATTACAAGTGTTGCGGTTGATGCGATTGAAAATGTTGATAATGGGTACAAAGAAGCTTCTTATGCATTGGGAACGACAAGGTGGCAATACATTTATAAGGTCATGCTGCCAAGCGCGACGTCCGGTATTCTCACTGGTGTTATCCTCGGGCTGGCAAGGGCCTTTGGCGAAGCACTTGCGGTAGCGATGGTTATCGGGAAAATGCAGACATTTCCAGACAATATCCTTTCGGCAACAAACAACATGACAGCAGAGATTGCGTCTGACATGGGTAACTCGGCACAGGGAGGAGAGTTCAATGATGCCCTGTGGTCCATGGCACTCTTGCTTCTGATCATCTCATTCATATTCATATTGATTATGCGGATAATCGCCAAAAAGGGGGAAGAAGTTAAATGAAGAGTGAACATAAAAATGCTATTGTAGCAGATAAAATTGCTACGGTCATCCTTTATTGCATTGCCGGATTCTTTCTCCTATTACTAGCAGGATTTACAGCCTATATTATTGTGAAGGGGATAATGGCTTATCAGCCGGGAATTTTTAGTTTTGAACGGACTGGTATCGGTGTCGAGCTTTTTAATACCGTTTATCTTGTGCTCATTTCACTTATTATAAGTGTACCTATTGGCGTGGGAGCGGGGATTTACATGGCTGAATACGCAAAAGCAGGCAAAGTGACGAATTATTTACGTATTTGTATTGAAACACTCTCATCGTTGCCGTCGATTGTTATTGGTTTGTTTGGATATCTTGTTTTTATCTATATGACAGGGTCAAAATATAATCTCTTTGCTGGGGCGCTGGCGGTGTCGATCCTCAGTCTTCCGTTGCTCACAACCGTTACCGAGGATGCGATCAGAGCAGTGCCAAGTATTTACAAGGAGGGGAGTTTAGCTGTTGGAGCCACACATTGGCAAACCATCGTACAAATTTGCTTGCCGGTTGCCATGCCTCGAATAATCACCGGCATTATCCTTGCAGCCGGCAGAGGCTTTGGTGAAGCGGCTGCACTGCTTTATACGGCAGGCATGAGTTCCAATGTGAACCCGAATATCTGGAATCCCTTTGACCCAATGTCGCTTCTCTGTCCTTTCAGGCCAGGGGATACTCTGGCGCTGCACATATGGGCTCTAAAAACGGAATCGATGACGCCGAACGCTGATCAAATTGCCGATTTCTCAGCAGCTGTATTGCTGGTTTTGATATTTGCATTCAGTTTGGGATCTCGTATCCTTGGGGCCAGATTAGATCGGAAAATGTCAGGGAAGTAGAGCGAATATTAAAACAATTGCGATTGTACTGTATATCTTGTCTCGAATCGCCTCAGATAAGTTTGATTTTTTAATTGGAATTAAAGATAAGGAGTAATATGGACAAAATAAAGTTTAATACAAAAAGCCTGGATTTGTTTTATGGCGATTTTCAAGCTCTCAGATCGATCAATATAAAAATATGCGAAAATGAAGTTACCGCGTTTATCGGACCATCCGGGTGCGGTAAGTCAACTTTTTTACGCTGCTTGAATCGGATGAATGATCTCATCGACTCGGTCAAAATGAAAGGCGAGATTATTTTTGATGATAAGGATATTAATGGCGATATTGATGTGATCAATCTTCGAACCCGGGTTGGAATGGTTTTTCAAAAACCAAATCCTTTTCCCATGAGTATTTACGATAACATTGCTTATGGTCCAAAATGTCAGGGGTTGAAAGATAAAAGAAAATTAGACACACTGGTAAAAGAAAGTCTTACAAAGGCAGCTTTATGGGAAGAAGTGAAGGATCGGTTGAACAAATCAGCCCTTGGCCTTTCGGGCGGTCAGCAACAGCGACTTTGTATTGCAAGAACGATTGCCATGAATCCGGAAGTTATTTTAATGGATGAACCAACTTCAGCGCTGGATCCCATAGCAACTGCAAAAATTGAAGACTTGATGTCAAGTCTAAAAAAAGATTTTACCATTATTATCGTTACCCACTCCATGCAGCAAGCGGGACGGATTTCCGATAAAACGGCATTCTTCCTTATGGGAGAAATCATTGAGTTTGATGAGACACCTAAAATTTTCACAAATCCAAATGATAAACGAACAGAAGATTATATTACGGGCCGTTTCGGTTGATAAAGGAGATACAAAAATGCGATCAGAATATGATGAAGAATTACTGAGGATAAAAGAAGAAATATTGTTGATGTCAGCGATAACTGAAAAAATGTTGTCGGATTCGGTATTAGCCCTTAATTCGAAAGATGTTAAATTGGCTAAAACGGTGATTGACCGGGATGATTTGGTCGACGCAAAGGAAATAGAACTGCAATTAGTGGTGAGTAAGATTATCGCCACACAAAGCCCGGTAGCGACTGACCTCAGACGGTTGGCTTCAACTTATAAAATCATTACCAATCTGGAACGAATTGCAGATTTGGCCGTTAACATTTCTAAACGTGTGATAGAGCTTGCAGAAGAAGTTTATATGAAACCTTTGATTGATATTCCGTTAGAATGCGAATTGGCTGATAAATTACTGAAGCTTTCAATTCAGGCATTTATTCATGAAGATATCAGCCGATTAAGAGAGGTTGTTGATTTGGAAAATGAAATAGATGATACAAATGAAGCAATTAATAGTGAATGTATGTCCTACATGATGGAAGATGTAAAAAACATTCATCAGGGTACTGTGTTTTGTCTTATTGGCGGTTATCTGGAACGAATCGGGGATCATGCCACTAATATTTTTGAAACAGTCTTTTATATTGTAACTGGAAACTACATTGATTTTAACGATCTTGATGAGCAGACGATTAGTGAAACATTAGGGTTGGAACAAATACAAAAATAAATATAAAAAAAGCCAGGATAATTCCTGGCTTTTTTTGTTGAATAATTTTAAAGATCAAATGCTTTGGCTGTTTCCGTGACGGCGAGATCCCGATCTTTTGATTTGATGATACAGCTAATTCGGATTTCCGAAGTTGTAATCATGAGCATCTGGATATCATTGTCGGAAAGAAGCTGGAAAAATTTAGCCGCAACTCCGGATTGACTTCGCATGCCAACGCCAACAACGGATAGTTTGGAGACATTTTCATTTATCAAAATACGGATACCGGGGTGCTTTTCTTCAAAGGCAGACAGAATAATTTTGGCATCTTCCAAATCTGAAGTCGGAGCGGTAAACGAAATATTGATGAAACCGTCAATCGGAGCACTTTGACTAATCATATCAATATTAATGCTTTTATTCGCTAGCTGGCTAAAGAAATGAGAGGTAATATTCAGATCAAAAGGAATATTACGGATAGTAATCATTGTTTCGTCATTATCGATTGCCAGCCCGGTTATGGATTGTCCTTCCATGTTATGTTCTCCTTTTTTGATGATTGTCCCAGGTAAGTCAAGTATGCTGGAAGCAACCAAAATTCTAGTGTTATATTTACTGCCAAGTTCAATGGCCCGAGGGTGCATGACGCCAGCCCCCAGGCTGGCCATTTCCAGCATTTCTTCATAATTGACGGTATCGAGCTTTTTAGCCTGGGGGTATAGTCGGGGATCGACCCCATAGATTCCCTCAACATCAGTATATATTTCACAAGGCGCATCCAAAACACAAGCAAGCGCCACGGCGCTCGTGTCCGATCCGCCACGGCCAAGCGTTGTTACATCATCATTTTCGTTGACACCTTGAAAACCGGCAACTATCACAATTTTATCCTCATTTAAGGCATCTAGGATTTTGGTGGTGTCGATCCCTTCAATTCTCGATTTAGTGTGTCGGCCGCTGGTTCGAATTCCGACCTGCGGGCCGGTGAAGGAAATGGCATCGTGACCCAGTGCCTGCAAGGCCATGGATAATAAAGAAATGGAGATTTGCTCACCTGTTGATAAGAGCCGATCCAGCTCACGTTTGGGCGGGGCTTTGCTGATATCATAGGCAAGCTTTACCAATTCATCGGTTGTTTTTCCCATGGCGGAAACAACGACTACAATTTGATGGCCGTTTTTTTTCTTTTCTATAATTCGCTTTGCAACGTTCTTAATACGTTCAACGGAACCGACAGATGTTCCGCCGTATTTTTGAACAACTATATTCATTGAAAATCCTTTCTTAACTCAAAATAGTGTGATTACTCGCTGATTAACATGGACATATCATAAAGTCCGGCTTTTTTAGTTGTGAGGTATCGAGCTGCTTTAACAGCCCCTTCAGCAAACACTTTTTTGGAAAGGGCCGTATGTTTAACTTCGATGAGTTCATCATTTCCGGCAAAAATAACGGTGTGTTCACCGGGAATGGTGCCTCCGCGAATGGCGTGAATACCCATTTCATTTTCAGTGCGTTGACAATCTCTGCCATGTCTTCCAAAGGTGTAATCTTTTTTCTGAGACAGTCCGTCATTGACGGCATCGGCAAGAAGCAATGCGGTACCACTGGGAGCATCAATTTTTTTATTATGGTGTTTTTCAATAATTTCAATATCAAACCCGTCTTCCAGTTTCCCCGCTATATCTTTAAGAGCCTTAGCAAGGAGGTTGATACCAATGGACATGTTTGCGGTTTTGAAAATAGGAAATTCTTTGGCGCCCTGGTCAATGGCTTTTAAATCTTCGCCAGATAAACCGGTCGTAGCAACAACGATTGGAATTTTATGGGCTTTTGCATAAGCGAATATATTTGGAAAAGCTTTGAAATGGGAAAAATCAATAATGACATCCACCTTTTCTTTGCAGTTTTCTAAATTGGTATAAACAGGAAAGGGAAGGGATGTATTTTCGAGATGATCAAACCCGGCAACAACTTCACAATCGGAAGTGGCAGCAATAATCTGTTGAAGCATGGAGCCCATAGCACCGGAAACTCCGGTGAGTAGAATATTTATCATATCAGTTGCCTCCTATAGCAATCCGTAGGTTTTTAGATCAGCGATAAGTTTTTCTTTGTTGGATTCTTCCATTTCGACGAGAGGCAAGCGCATTTCTCCGGTATCCAGTCCCATGAGTCCCATGGCTGTTTTAATCGGGATCGGGTTTGTTTCATAAAACATGGCGAGATTGACAAGGTTTGTTTTAAACTGAAGTTCTCGGGATTTTTCTAGATCACCGGCCATGAAGCTCGCCACTAAATCGTGCATATCCCGTGGGATAATATTAGCGGAAACGGAAATAATACCTTTGCCGCCAACCGCTAATATTGGCAGAGTCTGATCGTCATTCCCACTGTAAATATCTAGATCATCGCCGCAAACACGGGCAATTTCGGTAATCTGGCTGATATCGCCGCTGGCTTCTTTAACAGCTGCGACATTTTTAATTTTACTGAGTTCTTTCATGGTATTGACGGTGATGTTCATCCCAGTCCGGCTTGGCACATTGTAGATAATTACCGGAATGGTAATGGCATTGGCAATAGCCGAAATATGAGCAATGATGCCACGCTGAGTCGATTTATTGTAGTAGGGATTAATAATCAGAGCCGCATCAGCTCCGGCCTTTTCGGCTTCGATTGAAAGCCAGATGGAATAGGCAGTATCATTACTTCCGGTACCGGCAATAAATGGAACACGTCCATTGATGTACTTTCCTGCATCCTGAAGCAATTTCAGATGTTCATCATCAGTAAGGGTTGAGGTTTCGCCAGTGGTTCCGGCAATGAGAAGGGCATCGGTCTTGTTTTCAATTTGCCAATCAATCAGTTGGTGAAATTTTTCAAAATCAATTTTGTTATTCTTAAATGGTGTTACCAGGGCAACACAACTTCCTGTAAAAATACTCATTTGTTTCTCCTTTTATTTTTTAGTTGGAATAAAGCCAAAAACACTTAGATCAGTTTACGTTTAACAAGCTCAAAGGCAATTTGAACGGCATTGGTAGCGGCCCCTTTACGAATGTTATCGGCAACAACCCAAAGATTCAAGCCATTGTCAACACTAAAATCACGTCGAATACGCCCGACAAAAACTTCATTTCTGTTTTCGGCAATTCTCGCCAGCGGGTAAACATTATTTTCCGGGTCGTCCATCAGAACAATGCCTGGGGCATGGGCATATAAGGCGCTTACTTTATCTAATTCATAGGGCTTTTTCAGTTCAACATTAACACTTTCGCTATGGCTGTAAAAAACGGGAACACGAACGGTGGTTGCAGTGATGCGGATATGATCATCATGAAGAATTTTACGCGTTTCATTAACCATCTTCATTTCTTCTTTGGTATACCCATTTTCCAAAAATGAATCAATATGGGGTAAACAGTTGCCGGCAATTTGGTGCGGATAAAATTTGTTTTCTTCACCTTTCAGGCCATTTTCAAGATCGGCATAGCCTTTGATACCCGATCCGGAAACCGCCTGATAGGTTGAATAGACGATGCGTTCGATTCCGAAAGCATCCTGCAGCGGTTTTAGGGCAACCATTGCCTGAATGGTTGAACAATTTGGGTTAGCAATAATGTTTTTATGCCAGTCCAAATCTTCCGGATTGACCTCCGGGACAACCAAGGGCACAGTGAGATCCATCCTGAAAGCACTGCTATTATCAATAACAATCACACCCTTTGATGCGGCCACCGGTGAAAAACGTGCGCTGGTATCTCCACCTGCTGAGAAAAGGGCAATATCAATATCCTGGTCAAAAGATTCATCACAAAGTTCCTGAACCACATACGATTTTCCATTAAACATAATTTCTTTTCCAGCAGATCGTATTGATGCCATCGGAAAAAGGTTTTTAACCGGGAATTTTAATTCCTCTAAAACTTCAAGCATTTTATGACCAACCATTCCGGTGGCACCAACAACAGCAACATTATATGATTTCATAATTCCTCCATAGTTTTGATAGTTTTGAAAATTAAAAAAAGCCAGTATTCTAATACTAGCTAAAATTCAAAGAAAGACTCTCTAATGAGATTCAATTGTTTTTTAGATAGCACTCCATCAGTTAAATGATGACAGTCTTACTGTTCTTAACAATAAGCCCAGGAATTTGACGGCTATTCAAAATCCTTCGGCGAGCTTTCCTTTCATTACGCTTCATCCCATTAGCAATGGTTGACATAATTAGTTATAAAGACCGCACCTCTATCAGTTTTATATTAAGTTCTGACCATTGTAACAATTAAAAGTAATGATTTCAAGTATTACTTTTAATTTTAAATAAACAGAAGACAAAATTAAATTTAAGGATAACAATTATCTGGTTTCAGCCTACCTGATAATGTTATCCTTGAAAAATTTGTTTTAGGTATTGGTTATTGTTCTTTAGTCAGATCAATCGCGTCAATTGCATCATTTATTGATTTAATTAAAGCATCTGGATCAATACCGTGTGCAATGGCGCCAGCTTCAATGTTTTCAAACCGTGCAGCCATACAACCAAAACAATGCATTCCATAAGCTTGAAACACGTTAACTGAATCCGGATATGCATTAACAGCATCTAATATGCCCATATCTTTTGTTACTTTCATTTTTTCCACCTCCGCAAAGTGTCTTAATTTAACATATATATAATACATTATAAAACTTAAAAAAATATTTTTCAACAAAAAAGAAATAAAAGTCAGTATACTTGCTAAATTTGTTTAGTCGCGCTATAATGTTATCATAGGGGAATTTTATAGTAAAGGGGTGGATTATTGTGATAGTTGATAAAGTAATTGTTACGAATAAGGCGGGACTTCATGCAAAACCGGCCTCTCTATTTGTTCAAAGAGCCAATGATTTTAAAAGTGAAATCTATATCAAAAAAGAAGCAACACGTGTTAATGCAAAAAGCATTATGGGCGTTATGATTCTGGCGGTACAAAAAGGCGACGAGATACAAATCGAGGCAACTGGTGATGATGAGAAAAGAGCTGTTGAACAATTAAGATTATTGATTGAAAACAAATTTGATTTTGTCGATGAAGTATAAAAATAAAGAATCGAAAATGAGAATAATTTCGAAAATTTGGAAATAAAGTATGGATGTAAATTCATGCTTTTATTTGCGGGTCGGCAGTGGTCAAATGTGTGCTTGCACTCACTTGGCGGCTGCCCTCAAACCATAGAGAAACGCGCTTAGCGCGTTTCTTGTGGTTTTTATGATAAAAATTAATTGATCATTATTGACATCTTACAAACGGGAGACTAGAATGCGAAAAATTTTAATAGCAATTTCATTTTTTACCCGAATTCCAATTAAATTAAAAAATGTAACCGATGATGAGTTCTACGACAGTATGATTTTAATCCCTTTTGTCGGCGTATTCATTGGTTTAGTATTATATGGCGTTTCACTGTTGTTTTCTCTTATTCATTTTGTGAATCTTCAGGCACTTCTGATGGTAATTACCTATATCTGGTTAACTGGAGGGCTTCACCTTGATGGATTTGCAGATACGACGGATGCTTTATTCAGTGCCAGAGATCGAGAGAAGATGATGGTAATTATGAAAGATAGCCGTTTAGGCGCTTTCGGGGCCATCGGTTTAATTTTACTCCTCTTAACAAACTGGATGTGTTATACCATCATTCTACCGGAATATAGTGCGGCACTATTGATCATACCAGTATTTGGCCGGGTCGCTTCCGTTATGTCAAACTGCTTTTCAAATTACGCTCAAGGGGGCGGTGGATTGGGAAAACGGGTTGTTGAGATGACCGAGCTGCATCATTTTCTAGCATATCTGGCGGGCTTATTGATTCTAGCAACATTTGTATTAGGAATTCCCGGATTAGTTGCATCAGTCATCACCTTTATTCCTGCTTTTGTGTTGATGAAAAACCTTCAGTATCGAATTGGGGGAATGACCGGAGATACAATCGGAATGACGATCGAAATGAACCAGACGTTTTTTATGGTTATTTATAGTATTATGATTATAAATTTTCCGTTGTATTTTTCTCTTTTCAAAGGCCTGCTTTAAACAACGGCAAAAATGATTGTTGGATATTTTTTAAGAAAGGAATTGAATGAAGAACACAACCGTTCCATTTACAAAACAAGATCATTATACGAGTAAAGATTTTCTCCCAATGTCAAAAAGTGAAATGAAAAAATTGGGTATTAAACAATGTGATTTTATTCTCGTAAGCGGTGATGCTTATGTGGATCATCCTTCTTTTGGTACGGCCATTATTGGAAGAGTCCTTCAATCGAAGGGCTATAAGGTTGGAATCATTGCCCAACCAAATTGGCGGGAAGATGAGGACTTTAAAAAATTGGGAGAGCCACGGCTAGGTTTTTTAGTCACCGCCGGAAACCTTGATTCCATGGTCAGTCATTTTACCGTGAATCAAAAACGGCGACATGAAGATGTCTATTCACCAGGAGGCGAGGCCGGTCTAAGACCAGATCGGGCAACTATCGTATATTGTGGTAAAATCAGAGAACTTTTCGGTGACATTCCTTTAATTATCGGCGGAATAGAAGCCAGTCTGCGGCGATTTGCACATTATGATTATTGGCAGGACAAGGTAAGACGGCCCATCTTGTTTGATTCCAGAGCGGATCTTTTGGTTTACGGCATGGGGGAGAAGGCAATGATTGAGATTGCCGAAGGTTTGGACGCGGGTATTCCAGTGGAAGCACTGACCTATATAAAAGGAACGGCACTCATTGTTAAAGAACCAAATTTTGAAGAGACGGTGGAGTTGCCATCAGTGGAAGAAGTGATCTCGGACAAGCCCTTATACGCAAAAATGGCGCGGCTCATTTATAATTGCAATAATGCCTATGATGATCATAGTTATCTGCAAAAAAGCGGAAATCGGTATTTATGTCAGAACCCGCCACAAATGCCCTTAACCCAAATCGAATTTGACACACTTTATGACCTTCCGTTTACTTATACCTGGCATCATTCCTATACAGAAAAAGGTGGGATACCCGGATTAGCAGAGGTGAAATTCAGTATAACAGCCAATCGAGGTTGTTATGGCAATTGTAGCTTTTGTGCGTTAGCTATCCATCAGGGAAAATATGTGCAAATGCGAAGCAAGGATTCCATTGTCAGAGAAGCGAAGCGGATGATAAAGGATCCTGATTTTAAAGGGTATATTCATGATATTGGAGGACCGACTGCCAATTTCAGCCATAAAGCCTGTAAAAAACAGGAGACTTATGGGTATTGTACCAATAGGGAATGTTTGTTTCCGGAACCATGTAAAAAGATTGACAGTAGCCATCAACCTTATCTGGAGACCTTGCGAGCGGTTCGAAAATTGCCGGGAGTTAAAAAGGTGTTCATCCGTTCCGGAATACGCTACGACTATTTAGCTTTGGAAAAAGATAAAGCATTTTTCCAGGAATTGGTCGAACATCATGTCAGCGGACAACTACGGGTAGCACCGGAACATGTATCGGAAAAAGTGCTGCGTTACATGGGAAAACCCTCCTTTAAAATTTACGAAACATTTGTGAAGAATTTCAAAAAATATAACGATCGCACAGGGAAAAAGCAGTATGTTTTGCCTTATTTCATTACCGGACATCCCGGATGTACCTTAGATGATGCGATTGAGTTGGCCGAGTATATCAGAGATATGGAATTTGTTCCGGAGCAGGTACAGGATTTTTATCCAACTCCCGGCAGCATCGCGACCACGATGTATTATACCGGGCTGAACCCGTTGACGATGGAAGCGGTTTATGTTCCCAAGGGTCGTGAGAAACACATGCAAAGGGCTCTTGTGCAATACAACAAGCGTGAAAATTACCTGCTTGTTTATGAAGCGCTGACAAAGGCTCATCGGGAAGATTTAATTGGACCGGGTAAAATGACCTTGATTCCCGAAAAAATGGTCAGTCAAACACTGAAAAAGACGAAAACGGATACTAAAATAAAAGGAAAAGATAAGAAAAGCCAAAATAATGGTGAAAAAACTAGAGGTAAATATGGAAAAAAAACTAACAGAATCCATTGAGGATTATATTGAAACCATCTACCTGGAAGATAAAAAAAATGGCAAAGGGGTACGGATTACCGATGTTGCTTCGAAATTAAATGTAAGCAAGGCCAGTGCGAACGATGCTGTGCGAAAACTTAAAACGTTGGGTCATGTTGAACAGGAACGCTATGGACAAATATTTCTTACCGAATCAGGTGAAAAATTAGCAATTAAGGTTTATGAAAAACACCGTTTTATTGCCGAGTTCCTTGTTAAAGCGCTTGATGTGTCCATAGAAAATGCCCAAAAAGATGCCTGTAGTATCGAGCATATTATCAGCGATGAAACTTTTGAAAAAATAAAACTATTTTTAAAAAATATAAAAAACAATGAAGACTGAAAAAGACATAAAGAGGCTGTAGCAAAACTCTGATTAAATTTCGTTTTTTGCAATAGCCCCTTTTTTAAACTTCAGAATGATTGGTTGTTTAGGGTAAAAAAACCTTATAAAATAAAAAAAATAAAGAAATAAAAAGGATGAAATAATGAACGAAAATACTAAATTGATAGCAGTTGGAGAAAAATATACCATGGAGATAGTGGATATTACCCATAGTGGCGAAGGTCTGGGGCGATTGGAAAATATGATTGTCTTTGTTGAAGGTGCGCTTCCAGGGGATGTGGTAGAAGTCGAGATCAAAACGGTGAAGAAAACCTATGCGCAAGGGAAACTTCTAACGATTAAAGAAAATTCGCCTGAACGCGTTGTACCGGAATGTCAATACTTTAATGAATGCGGCGGCTGTCAGCTGTTGCATATGAGCTATGAAGGTCAGTTACGAATAAAATCGAAACTGGTTAAGGATGCGCTCGAACGTATCGGAGGATTGAAAGATCTCGCTATTGAACCCATCATTGGTATGGCAGAACCCAGTCGCTATCGAAATAAAGCGCAATTTAAGGTCGATCAAAAGGGAATGGGCTTTTACGCCAAAAGAACCCATAACCTTGTTCATATAGATGATTGTTTGAATCAGCCGGAAAGTGCAGCCGACGTTATCAAGACCATGAATACCATTATCAAAGATTTGAATCTTAGTATTTATGACGAAAAAACCCGCAAGGGATATATTCGAGGTGTTTTGCAGCGAACGAATCTCAAAGGTGAAAACATGATCACAATCATTGTTAATGGCAAAGATTTGAGCCAAAGAGAAGCGATTGTGAATGCTATTCTCGCCGGAGTTCCAAATGTGAAGAGTGTTTATGTCAATATCAATCGGGAAAAAAGCAATGTGATTCTAGGAAAGAAAAGCCTTTGCGTCCATGGTGTGGCAAGAATTGTTGAAGAAATCGGAGATCTGAGTTTTTCCATATCACCGAATTCATTCTTCCAGGTGAATTCTAAACAAACCGTGAAGCTCTATGATCAAATAAAAGAAATGGCTTCATTAAAAGGAACCGAAACGGTTTTTGATCTCTATTGCGGAACGGGAACCATCGGACTTTATTTAGCCAAAGAAGCAAAACAAGTCATCGGTATCGAAAGTGTCGGAGATGCGATTCTCGATGCCAGAGAAAATGCCGGATTGAACCACTTTGATAATGTAACTTTCTATCAGGGCCGAGCCGAAGAAGAAATGCTGCGCATTACCAAAGTAGAAAAGATCAAACCCGATTTGATCATTCTCGATCCACCTCGAAAAGGCTGCGAAGAAACCCTCTTAAATGCGATTGGTGATTTAAAAACACCGCGGGTTATTTATGTATCTTGTAATCCCTCCACCTTAGCCAGAGACATAAAAATACTGACAGAATTAGGCTATGCGGTTAAAAAAGTACAGCCGGTCGATCTTTTCCCGGGAACCGGGCATGTGGAGACGGTCGTCCTGCTGGAACGATTAGTGCGTAAGATCAAGGGTTTAGGGGATCATCAATAGTTAGACAATCTTGTGTATTTGTAGTCTAAGGAAACAGAAAACCGATAGCATTGGGTGGAAAAGATGTGGGGTTTTGCTGATATAATAATAGATGATAGTAGTAAGCTGTTTGCTGTATGCAGACAGCTTTTTCTATTATAAAAAATAAAAAAATTCATATCTTTTTCTTGACTTTTTATAAGCTTTTGATATACTAAAATTAAACACGTTTAAAACAAATTTAAAAACAGAGGTGTGATATTTGAATACAGATAAAATTAATTCGAAAGAAAAGATTTTTGAAGCTGCATTGGAATTAATAAGTGGTGCTGAAAGCCCAGAAGAGATTACAACCAGGGTAATTGCCACAAAGGCAGGTGTTAATGTGGCTCTTGTCAATTACTACTATCAGTCTAAAGAGAATCTATTAAGTCAGATTGTTGGAATGCTGATGGGTAATATTATCAATGAGATACTTCAAAAGGACAGTTCAGGGGAGGATGCCAAAATGAGATTGCGTAGCATTTTGCTTGCAACTGCGGATGCTGCATTCAAATACTATAATGTATCAAAAATTGCCATTTCTGTTGAACTCAAGAATGGGTGCATGAATTCGTGCAAAATGATTATGCCATTATTAGAAGAGATACTTGAGGATTACAGCAAAGAGGAGTTGAACATTATATCATTACAGTTAATGATGCCATTTCATCATATAATGATGGATCCTGAACTGTATAATGGGTATCTGAACACTGATTTTTTCGATGAACAGAAAAGAAAGAAAAAAATTGATCAGATGATTGACAGTGCTTTACGAGGTTTATAAGAAGATACAGGTATATTTTGGCTAAGGTAATGACTATTAGCACCTGGTGAATGGAGGTCGATTATGAACGCTATTTTTATAATTGATAAGGATAAAAAAACAGAACTTTCAGAAGACTTGAAAGTCAAACTTTACAAGATTTTTGATGATAAAGGATACAAAAATGAGACGGTTGAAATAGGAAAAGATGAAGTTTTTCCCTGCTTGGGGTGTTTCCAATGCACCACCGGAGAATGCGTCAGAAAAGATATAGTGTATCAAATCAGAAAAAATGTTCAGAAATATGATTTGACCGTTTTCCTGACTCCTATTCTATTCGGGCATTTCTCATCCGTCATAAAAAACGCTATTGATAGAGGTGCCGGCAGCCATAACTGGCAAGTCATTATTGGATATGGTAGTGATATTGACGATGAGGAGAAAAGAACATTTATGGATCTTATTGCTAAACACAGAGGAAGTGCAGATATTGTTCATCCGGGAATGGACAGGTGCGTAGACGTATTTGTAACAAGATTCACCGAAGACAGCACCGCGATTTGTGAAGCTTTGAAAAAGCTTGAGATTGGGGAGGGATAGTATGAAGAAATTATGTTTAATCAACGGAAGCCTCAGGGGGAAGAAGGCTGCATCCTTGGAATTTTTAAACGCGTTAGACCGTAGACTTCCTGAGAAGGAATTCAACAAAACTTTTGTTACGGTCAAGGCTAGTGTGAAAGATAGCTATTCCGAAAATATATTGAAAAGCATGGCTAGTTCTGATGCAATCATTTTCGTCTTTCCGCTGTATGCTTATGGTCTTTCCGGAGCTCTAGTGCGACTTCTTGAAGATTACTACCAGTACATAAAGACAGGTAAGGAGCATAGTAAAGATACAAAAGTATACGTGATTGTAAACAGCGGTTTTCCAAGGCCTGAGAAAGTTACCGAAGAGGCCTTGAGAGTGTTACAGAACTTCTGTAGAAGGCTTTCTCTCAATTGGAGATTTGCTATATGCATCGGAACCGGACCAATTGTCGCACTGACTCAAAAGGTCCCCTTCCTTGATTTGAATTTAAAAAAAGCGTACACGGAAATGGCTTCTGATATAGTAGGCGGTGATGAGGAGGTAAGGAGCAACTATCTAATAAGTCCCATTATACCTGAAACTATAATCGCTATGATAAAACGGCATTTCGAGAAGAAAATGCATATGATGGAGAAGAATAATAAACAATGAATTAATAATTATTTTGAGTCTATATTAAATACATTAAAAATCCAACTTTAAAAAAGTTATGTAAGAAAGAAAAACATTAGATATATTATTTTTCCTTTCCGTCGGAGCTCTATTTTTGCTAAAAGTACCTGATTTTGAAAGAATAATTTTTTGAGGTTTATTATAAAAAAAAATGTATTATGTTGTTGGTTTTTTCCTTGAGGTACTCCTTAAAGACAATAGAGTATTTTACAAGTATATTGTCGATAACCGTATTTCTGAAACCTGAAAGTTATTATTCTATATTACAGATACAAGTAAATTGAGATGAATGTATTTCTTGTGGAAAAAGTAGCAAAAAAAGTAAAGTTAGACTTTACCATACTTGTCCATAGTAAATTGGTGGATCGTAATCTTCAAAAGAGAAGGTTTCTGAGTAAGATTTTAAGAAATGTATCCTTTCCGCCAAGGCACCATTAGGTTCAAATGACATCATTTTTGTCTACTCAAGGCATGTTGAGACTGTGGTATTGATGTCACGAGTAGAAAAGTAGGTGTGTTAAAAGTCCAGTATTACTGGGCTTTTTCTTTTTTTGTGCTATAATTTTATTATGTAAAAACAGGTGCAATATTACTTCGTGGGAATTGATCCAAAGAGCTGATTTTGGCCCGTACAGAGCGATTTAGATGTCAGTGCATAATGAGAAGTTGATATAGATGTTTTTGGCTTTTGGGGCTTGTTGAGTGGTCGATTTAGAGGCTTTTAGGAATTGGCTGGGGTTATGAGGTCGGTATTGATTATCCATGACAATACCTTCTTAAAGTAGTGTCACATATTAACTCTCAAACAAGTAATATCAAGCAATGAATGAACAATCAGGGGGTGATTTAGATGAGCAAAATCTCCATTCGTTTTTTTGATGATAAAGAAGTTCGGGCTGTTTGGGACGATGAAAAAGCCAAGTGGTGGTTTTCTGTGCTAGATATCATCGGTGTTTTGCGTGGCCAGGACGACTACACAAAAAACAGAAATTATTGGAAGTATTTAAAGGCGAAACTTAAAAAAGAAAACAACGAGTTGGTTAGTGCCACTAACCAACTGAAATTGACAGCTGCCGACGGAAAAAAATATCGAACAGATACATTTGATTATGACGGCATCATCGAACTTGCGAAAAATTTTCCAAGCAAACAAGCAAATCGTTTTATTGAATGGTTTAGTTATAGCGATGAAACGATCGATGGGAAGAGCAAATCTAAGGCATATGCTCTTTTCGACAGTTCATTGTTTGATACAATCGAAGTCGGTACTGTCAAAGGCTTGCAGCAGATTCACGGCTATTTATTCGGAGGGTTATATGACTTTGCCGGGCAAATCAGAACGCTTAATATTGCAAAGGGTGGTTTTCAATTTGCGATGGCGCGTTTCTTGCCTGAAACGCTGAAAAAAATTGAAAAAATGTCCGAAAATTCTTTTGAAGAAATTGTATATAAGTATGTAGAAATGAATGTTGCTCACCCCTTTATGGAGGGCAATGGCAGAAGTATGCGCATATGGCTTGACCTGATTCTGAAAAAGAACCTGAAATTGTGCGTGGACTGGAGCAAAATTAATAAAAAAGACTATCTTTCCGCGATGGAAAAAAGCGTGACGGATTCCTCGCAAATAAAAGCACTTTTGCAGTTTTCCTTGACAGATAAGATAAAAGACCGTGAAATGTTTATGAAGGGTGTAGATTATTCTTACTATTATGAACAGGAAAATGAAATCACTGAAGGGGTAAAGTGAACAAAAGTACAATTCAGTCAGCGCCTTTTTAGAAAGATGCAGCAGAGGTATAATTATAGAAGGAAATACAGTAAAGAATGGGGGATGTTTTTGAGCAAAGAAATTATTAATTTATTTTTTGAAAAAATGCTTGACGGTAACAAAGTCCCCACTTGTTAGAATAAGTCTTGAAAGGAGGTCGAAGTTAAATGAGACCAAAAGAAATTCAAGAAAAACTTGGTATCGATGCCAACAGAATCAAACTATTTAAGCGAGAGGGTATCTTCTTTCCGGAAAATCCGCCATCTGGAAACAGGAGCACAAATTATACAGAAACAGATTGTGAAAATTTACGTATTCTTGTAGTACTTACTAAATCTGGGCTAACCTGTAGCGATGTAAGAAAACTGCAGGATAGCGAATGGACTTTGGAAGAAGCGATTGTTTCTCGTAAACAGAGTATTGATGCTGATATAGCAAGAAAACAAAACTCGCTGTCTTTGCTTTCAGAATTACTTGATGACAAGGCGGAATTTGAGACATTTGAAACTGACCGTTACTGGGATGTTATTACGAAGAAGGAGGCAGTTGGAGAGGAATTCATCGATATCGAAGACATGTATGGTTACCGTCCGGTGCCGTTTATCCGTAGTATCCAGTGCACTCACTGTGGTGAAGAGTATGACGCCGATTTGGAAGATTACCTTTATGACCAGAGCAGCGACGAGAGAGAAAATGGGATGGGGCCTGATATAGTGTACAGCTTTAATTCCGAAGATAATTACGAATGCCCAAAGTGCGGTAAGGTAATACAAATTGAAGGATGGATTCGAGAGTATCCGCTTGGTGTTTATGACTCTGAGGATATTAATCTTAATGAATGGGAGGACTGATTATGGCGATAACGAATGAAGAAAAGAGTCTTTTAAAAAAATTGGCTTCAGGTGCATTAGATGGATTTGTAGGTGACGATTTAACTACTAAACGAGGCTCCACAGTTTGGAAAGCAATTAAGAATGGAGTACCAGTAATGTTCAAGCAAGGCCCTGGAGGAAAGTTTTTTAATGGCAAGGAGAATGATCACTTTGAAGGTGTGATGCACACGTTGGAGGAATGGGCGACTGATGAGCAGAAGTTAGAATTTCTCAGAAAGTTCGGGTGGCTTATGAAGGATGAGGCGGTTAAAGCCTACAGTGCCATGTTTCAAACCAAAGAAATAGTTAAAATCAAACATGACTCCCCACCACCGGATAATCTCGCCATGCAGTCGTCAATCATGCGGTTGAATTCCTCACGCTTTTTCGTGCTAGTTCCACTGATTCTGTCGGCCGCATAAATGCCCGCAAGCGTCCAGTCCGTGTGGCTGTTTATGTAAGCGGTATAGTGAGCAATCTGTACTTCATAACTGGTTTCCTGTTCATCGCTGTCAGTGGACATACGGCAGTAGGCGGCAACGAGAAGTTTCGAATTTTCCTCGTCGCTATTTGCATTGGCAAACTGGCTTTGAAATGATATCATAAAAATACAGTTTCAAATTACAAGGAAATGAGTTAAAAACAGAAAAGAATATTTTAGGTGGTGAAAAAATGAAGTGCTGTATTGTAATTGCCGGAATAGATTTGAAAAAAAATAAATATTAGGAGGCTTTGTAATGTCTATTCCGGAAGAGAAAATATATCCACGGACTGGTGATACACAAACGATTTATCTAAATGCGGCTATCACCAATCCCAAGATTAAGATTGGTGATTTTACAATGTACAATGACTTTGTCAATGATCCGATTGATTTTGAAAAAAACAATGTTTTATATCATTATCCAATCAATCATGATAAATTGATTATTGGTAAGTTCTGTTCCATTGCTTGCGGCGCTCAGTTTATTTTTACCAGTGCCAACCATACCTTGAAATCTCTCTCAACTTATCCGTTTCCGCTTTTTTGGGAAGAATACAAGCTTGCACAGAAAGATGTTACACAGGCTTGGGATAACAAGGGCGATATCATTATTGAAAATGATGTATGGATTGGGTATGAAGCGGTTGTTATGTCCGGCATTCATATTGGCAATGGAGCAATTGTAGGAATAAGAGCAGTTGTAACAAAAGATGTTGAGCCCTATACAATAGTCGGTGGTGTGCCGGCAAAGCCGATTAAAAAGCGATTCAATAATAAAACAATTAAAAAATTACAATCTATTTGTTGGTGGAACTGGGATAAAGAAAAAGTGCGCGAAAAAATAAATGATATTATGGGCGGGAATATAGATAAATTGTAAGGGTCCATTTTATTAAAAGCAAAACAAGAAAACCCAGGGGCACTGAGATAGAAAAATCTTGGTGCCTTGTTTTTGTTGTTTGCAATTTATATATAACGATGATAAATATTTGAATAATTACACTATTCTGTTGTATAATTAAATACAGTCACAATAGTAAAAAAATGTGTAGCACTGCAATATGGAACGAGGGATAGTCATGGAAGATGAAATAATCTAACATTCGTTGAAGATTGCGAATTAAGATGATAAATGTGTAACAACGACGGACAGGAATTTGAATTGCTGATTATTTATATTATTATGGGAGGTAGTTTAATTGAGAAACTATACTATTGTTGATTGGTTTGGTTATAATCTTTCTCCACGAGAAAGAATGAATGTTATCAAATCTGCAGGATTTACTGGTGTAATTTTGCTTTGGACAGATCAGTTTGATAGCGACTACAAAGACTTTCCACGGTATGCTATGGAAGCTGGGTTATATGTTGAAAATGCTCATGCACCTTACATTGAGGCAAATACTTTGTGGGAAGATAATTCAATCGGACATGAATATGCAAAAAAGCTTATCACATGTATAGAGGATTGTGATACTTATGAAATACCAACTTTAGTTATGCATCCCACAAACGGTAAAACTCCTTTACCTGTATCCAATACTGGAATAGAGCGACTAAAACGAATTATAGACAGGGCGGAAAGCTTGAACATCAATATAGCTTTGGAAAATATGGAAAGTCCTCAATATCTAGAATTTATATTTAGTAAAATTCAATCAAATAGGCTTGGATTTTGTTTTGACAGTGGACATCATAATTTATATTCTCCAGACCTAGACTTACTCAGTTTATATGGT
>JGI24143J45723_1000226_pt1 | contig 30708 bp, 27 predicted proteins | sample BarGraIncu00432A_FD_45723 | JGI IMG/M metagenome (IMG submission 45723) | reverse complement strand
ACGTCGTTAGGTCGTTAGGAGCCTCCCCTTTCAAACACTGGGGGCACTACCGTTAAGTTATGGCGGGGGGCGGGTGAAGGTGCTAAGGCCTCAAAATATGGCACATTCCCCCTCAAACTCTCCCTCCTCCGCCAGGGGGGAGGGAGAGTTTGAGCTAGACGGGATCGTTATGTAACGCCACGTCGTCTCGAAGAGGCAACTTGGTGTCTTAGCCGCCGGAGCGTTTGGCCTGGTAGCCGCGCTTGGCGAGTTCCGCCAGGATCTGCTCGCCGTGGTCTCCCTGGATCTCGATGATGCCGTCTTTGCAGGTGCCGCCACAACCGCAGCTCCGCTTCAACTCGCCGGAGAGCGCTGTCAATGCCGCAGCGTCGAGGGGAAGTCCGGTAATGACCATGACGGTCTTGCCGCCGCGCCCTTTGCTCTCGCGCCTGACGCGCACTACGCCGTCGCCGGCAGGCGCCGCGGAATTCTTCCGGCAAACGCAACTCTTGACGGGCTTGGCGCAGCCGGGACAGATCCTGCCAAATTCTGAGGAGTACACGACGGGGGCATCTTTCGAGAAGGGGCTCTTTTTCATAGACTCTTTTCTAGCAGATGTAAGCTTTACTTTTCAAGATAAACCTATTGGCCTGCCGATCCTGCTTTACCTTTTTCCACCTCTGTAGAGACGCATTGCATGCGCCTCCTGCACCGGATCACGCTAAGTTCAACTCTAGGGCGGCAGCGCTGAGACGCATGCAATGCGTCTCTACTTGGTGGCGCTCACGGTCAACGAGATGAAACAACGCCCTCATCAGCCTTCCTCCGTGTCTCCGTGGCAAAAGCCTGGCGTAGTTGGTGGCGTTCCCGGTCAACACGAATAAACCAACACCCTCTTCAGCCCTTCTCAGTGTCCTCCGTGTCTCCGTGGCAAAAGCCTGGTTTTCAGATTTCCTCAGGTTTTGTCACCTCGCTCGCCATGAAGGGGCGCGGGGTGAGACGCTCCGGAATCCTCAATACGGTCACTCCGGGGGGCGGTTCGATCTCCTGGTAGAGTGCGGAACTCCCCACTCCCTGGTAGCTCTTGGAAAAATGCATCGGTAGCAGGTAGCGCGGCCGCAAACGGTCCAGGATCAGGTTCAGATCCGTCGTGCACAAATGCCGCGAAAGCTGCGCCTTCCTCTGATCTGCCGCCAGGAAGGCACACTCGCAAACGAGCAGGGTCACTCCGCTCAAAAGCCCGGTCAGCCGCTCCAGGTTCTCGGGAGAGTTTCCGATGTCGGTCAGGTAGCCGATGCTCGCGGGGGTCTCGCTCTTCAGAATCCTGCGGTACAACGCCCCTGCATCCGGTGCGCGGCACTCCTCGACCCGGTCGCCCTGCTGTAAGGGGTAGCTGATCGGGGAACCGTCCAACGTGCCGGTGTGGAACAGCTTCTCCAGCATCCTGAGCCACTCCCCCTGCACCACTCCCGCCTGTGCCATGCGCTGCGGGTCCAGCACGAAGGCCTCCCCCTCGGTCACCCGAAAGGCGAGCACTGCTATCCTGTGCTCGCAAAGCTCGGCATCCACGGTGAGGTACCTGTTGCCGTAGACTGCCCCATTGCGCACGCCGTCGGGACGCGCGGCAAACCCCTCTGCTCCGCGATAGAGCGTGCTCGCCACCTGCCCGCCGCTCACCTCCCCGACCCGGAAATTGCCCCAGAAGGTGTCGGCCAGGTTCCAGTCGTAACAGGCGAATTTGTGCGCCATCCGTGCAGATAACCCGGGGGGACCGAAGACCTCGACGGTGCGCGGCGAGGCGTGGCTGTGCCTGATGACACTGTCCATCCCCATGAAATGATCCATGTGGGCGTGGCTTACGAATACCGCGTCGATGGAGCTGAATACCCTTTTGGCAAGATGATGCACCCTGCCGCAGTCAAAAAGCAGTGCGCGCCCCGTCGGTCTGATGCGGACCAGCAACAGGGGGTCGTCAAAGAGCCCGGCAAAAAAAGTCGGCTCCAGGTAGCGAAAGGGTCTGGACATGGCTAGATTTTACCATTTGATTGACCTGTATCAATTGCAACACTCTCTGATAGGGCTAGAGTTACTTTCAGAGCAGCGATATCGACACTAAGGAGATATGACATGGCAGAGAAAAAAGGCGTGGCGACGGGCGAGAAACTGAATCTGGCAAATCTGGCCGGCTATCAGGAAGGTGCGGTGGTGAGCAGGACGGTGGTTGATAAGCCGGTCGGCACTATCACGGCTTTTGCTTTTGACGCGGGCGAGGGTTTGAGTGAGCATACCGCACCCTACGATGCATTTGTACAGGTGCTGGACGGCGAGGCTGAGATCAACATAGAAGGAAAGGTGCAGACGGTAAGCGCGGGCGAGATCGTCGTCATGCCGGCCGGCAAGCCGCATTCGCTGCGTGCCGTGAACCGCTTCAAGATGCTGTTGGTGATGATTCGGGCGTAAGACGAGGTGGGCGGAGCAAGTTGAGGCAGACGGGAAAAGCAATTAACGGCCCCTGACAGTGCTCCTTGCCTTTTGACCTGCCTCAGATACTATCGAGGGCTTCGCGTACCTTCGCGGCCAGGTCGGGCACTGAGAACGGCTTGTGGATGAACTGCAGCCCTTCGTCAAGGACCCCGTTATTGGCAATGACGTCGGCGGTATATCCTGACATGAACAGACGCTTGAGCCCGGGATAGAAGACCTGCAGTTTTTTGGCCAGTTCCAGGCCGTTCATCCCGGGCATGACGACGTCGGTTACCAACAGGTGGATCAGTGCGCCATGCCCCTGCGCCAGACTGATGGCTTCCCTGGGACCGCTTGCCTGCAGCACGGTGTAGCCCTGCCGGGTGAGAATCATCGTGGTGACCTTCAGGATGGCCGGCTCGTCCTCCACGACCAGGATGGTCTCTCGCCCGCAGTGAGAGGGGCTGGCAACCTCTGCGCTACCCGCCGGTTCCGCCTTTCCGCTATGCCGGGGGAGATAGACGGAGAAGGTGGTCCCCAACTCAAGTTCGCTGTAAACGTTGATGAAGCCCTGATTCTGCTTCACGATGCCGTAGACGGTCGCCAGGCCGAGCCCGGTCCCGGCGCCGATGTCCTTGGTGGTGAAGAACGGCTCGAAGATGCGTCCCAGGGTTTCCTTGTCCATACCGCAGCCGCTGTCGCTGACCGAAAGCCGCACGTAGGCGCCGGGCACGACACCGGAGTTGCAGGCGCAGTACCCCTCGTCGACCGTGCAGTTCCCGGTCTCAATGAAGATTTTACCGTCTCCGGCAATAGAGTCGCTCGCGTTGACGCAGAGATTGGCAAGTATCTGGTCGATCTGTGAGCTGTCGACCTTGACCGGCCAGAGATCTGTCCGGTCGCTCCAGACGAGTTCTATCTGCTCCCCGATCAGGCGCTTGAGCATCTTGAATATGCCGGAAACGATCTTGTTCAGGTCCATGACACTGGGGGCGATGGTCTGCTTGCGCGCGAAGGCGAGCAGCTGCCGGGTGAGTTCGGCGGAGCGCTCCGCCGCCGTGAGAATCTCCTCCATGCTGGAGTGGAGCGGCTGGTCCGGCTCCAGCATCGCCAGCGCCAGATTGGCATGGCCGATAATAACGCTCAGCATGTTGTTGAAGTCGTGGGCCACCCCGCCCGCCAGACGCCCGACTGATTCCATCTTCTGGGCGTGCCGGAGTTGCTCCTCAAGATGGATCCTTTCCTTTTCGTCCTGCTTGCGCATCAGGGCTGCAGCGACCTGCGACGCGATTCCTTCCAGCAACTCGACGGCATCCAGGGTGAAACATCCCTGGCGCCGGTCGTTGAACTGAAGCAGCCCGACAATCCTTGCTTTATTCCGGATGGGGACCAGTGCAACGGAGGCGTAACCGTAATGCGCGCAGCGGTTACGCGGATGCGGCCGGAATTCCAGGGCGGGCGACAGGTCGGTAAGCGGAAAGTAGTCGTTGCACCAGAAACTGCCTGCGGGGGTGAAGAGTGGATTATCCGGAGTCAGGCCCGAAAGGACCAGGCCGCAGGTACACTCAAGATTCACCTGGTCTTCCTGGTCGCAGCTCTTCCTGCCATCTGGTCCGGCCGCAACCAGACTGGCTTCGGCCAGCAGGAACTCAACGGGGAAACCTACCTGCCCGAAGTAGGGAAAATCATTCCCCTCCTGCAGCCGCATGCCCACCGCGTCAAAGCCCGTGCGAGCCTGGAGCACGGTCAGGACCCGATCGACGGAAATCAGCAGCTCGCCGGGCTCGTTGAGGATCTGCAGGACTTCCCGACCCAGCTCCCGGTACACCTCTGCCAGCTTGCGCTGGGTGATCACGTCGAGAAGTGCCACGAAATGCCCGGGGGCCGGGCTGTATACCGAAATCGCGAACCACTCCTGCAGGCTCTTGACGAACATCTCGAAGCGTTCCGGCCGGCCGGTTAGGGCGACCCGACCGCAGGTTTCGATCAACTGGGGATCGGAGAGCCGAATTCCGGGAACAACTTCTGTCACCCGCCTGCCGACGATATCCTTCAGCCCGGTCTGCAGTTCAAAGGTTTCGTTGACGGCAAGCAGGACGAAATCCCAAGGTTTGCCGTCCTCGACAAGAATGCGGCAATAGGCAAAACCGTTCAAAAGGTTGGTGAACAGGGACCGATAGAGGTGCTCGCTCTCCAGAGCCGCGCCTTCGGTCCGGCCGCTGAGCGCGCCGGTCGCAACCTCGCCTCCGGCCTTACCGCACTCCCCAGCCTCCCGCCCTGAATAGGTTCCGTTTTCTTTCATTGTGCCACGCCCGTTTTGATAAAGGTAAACCAGCGCGATTAGAACATATATTGCCAACTAAGATAAGTCGGCTACCCACCATTTTACTTGTAGGTGTTTGAGGAACGGGTAGGTAGGAGAAGTGAGTCCCCCCAGCCCCGCCTTGAAAGGTGGTTGCTGCATTCGGGGGCAGGAGGCGGAAGATCAGATGCTGTCCAGCACCTCGCGCACCTTGGCGCCCAGAGCAGGAAGGGAGAAAGGCTTGTGGATGAACTGCAGCCCCTCGTCAAGTACGCCGTGGTGGGCGATGACGTCGGCGGTGTACCCCGACATGAAGAGGCGCTTGAGGCTAGGCAACAGGGACTGCAGCTGGTCCGCAAGCTCCAGGCCGTTCATCCCGGGCATCACCACGTCGGTCACCAACAGGTGGATCTCGCTGGCATGCTGCTGCGCCAGAACCAGGGCAGCGCCCGGGCTGTGCGCCGCCAGCACGCGGTAGCCGAGCCTGGTGAGAATCATGGTGGTCACCTCCAGGATGGCCGCTTCGTCCTCCACCACCAGGATGGTCTCCCGTCCGCTCAGAACCGGCTCCGGTTTTGGCAGTGCTGCGGGGCTCGGCTCTTCGGCTCTCCCCAGATGCCGCGGCAGGTAGATGGCGAAGCAGCTGCCGACTCCGGGCTCGCTGTACACGTTTATGAAGCCGCTGTTCTGCTTCACGATGCCGTAGACCGTGGCCAGGCCGAGGCCGGTTCCCGCGCCCGGGTCCTTGGTCGTGAAGAAGGGCTCGAAGATGCGGGCCTGGGTCTCCTTGTCCATGCCGCAGCCGTTGTCGCTGACCGAGAGCCGCAGGTATTCGCCCGGCAAAAAGCCCGCATTGCAGGCGCAGAACGCCTCGTCGACCACGCTGTTCCCGGTCTCGAGGAAGATTTTTCCGCCGCCGACTATGGAGTCGCTCGCGTTGACGCAGAGGTTGGCTAGGATCTGGTCGATCTGGGAAGGATCGACCTTGACCGGCCAGAGGTCCTCCCGGTTGTTCCAGACCAGCTCGATCTGCTCTCCTATCAGTCGCTTCAGCATCTTGAATATGCCGGAAACGATCAGGTTCAGGTCCAGCACCCGGGGTGCGATGGTCTGCTTGCGCGCGAAGGCGAGCAGTTGGCGGGTGAGATCGGCGGAGCGCTCGGCCGCGCCGAGGATCTCCTCCATGCTGGTATGGATCGGCTCACCCGGCTCCAGCTTCATCAGGGTGAGGTTGGCGTGGCCGATGATAACGCTCAGCATGTTGTTGAAGTCGTGCGCCACCCCGCCCGCCAGGCGTCCTACCGATTCCATTTTCTGGGCGTGCCGGAGTTGGTCTTCGAGCTGGAGCTTTTCCATCTCGGCCTGCTTGCGCAGCAGGGCGGCCGAGACCTGCGATGCGAGCCCCTCCAAAAGCTTTATCGATTCCCGGGTAAAGCGCCCCTTGCGGCGGTCGTTGAACTGGATCAGACCGACGATCCTATCCTTGTTCCGGATGGGGACCAGCGCCTGGGAGGCGTACCCCTGCTGCTGGCAGTGGTTGCGGGGGGCCAGCCGGGGATCCCGGCCGGGCGGGAGGTCGAGCAGCGCTCCGAGATCGTTGCACCAGAAACTCCCCGCGGGGGAGAAGAACTCACCCTCCTGGCTGCTGCCACCAGAGAGGACCAGGCCGCAGGTGCACTCGAGGCTGAGCTTGCCGGTTCTTTCCCGACGGGCTCTCCCGCCTGCGCCGGTTTCCCATAGACTGTTCTCCGCCAGCAGAAAATCGCTCGGGAAACCGGTCTGGCCGACATAGGGAAAGTCGTCTCCCTCCTGCAGCCGCATCCCCACGGCGTCAAACCCGGTACAGGTCTTTACTGCCGCCAGGACGCGGTCGATGGAATAAAGCAACTCCCCGGGCTCGTTGAGGATCTGCAGCACCTCCCGTCCCATTTCCTGATAGGCCTCCGACTGTTTGCGCTCGGTTATCAGGTCGAGGAGCGCCACAAAATGTTCGGGAGCCGGACTGTAGATCGAAATGGAAAACCACTGCTGAAGGGCCTCTACAAAGATTTCGAACCGGTCGGGCCGCCCGGTAAGGGCCACCTGGCCGCAGGTTTCCAGAAGCTGCGGCTTACGATCCCGAAATCCGGGAATTATCTCGCTGATCCTTTTGCCGACGACGTCCTGCAGCCCCGTCTGAAGTTGGAAGGTTTCGTTGACGGCCAGCAGGATAAAGCCTGACGGGATCCCGGCTTCAACCAAGATACGGCAATAGGCAAACCCGTTCAGAACGTTTTGAAACAAAGAGCGGTAAAGGTTCTCACTTTCAAGCAGCGCCTGCTCGGCCCGTTTGCCCTGGGTGATGTCGCGGATGCTTTCGATCACCCCGATGACGTTGCCGGCCCGATCGTGCAGCGGCGAGGCCTTGACCTGCACCCAGGCGCCCCGGCCGGCGCAGAGGGCCTGGCAGAAAAGTTCCCCGGTGAGGGAGTCGCCGTTGCGGGTGATGTCGGAATACCAGGCGGTAAGCTCCTCGGGCTCCGCCGAGATCAGGTCCATCAGTAGCGGCCGGGGCGTCCCGTGGAACGGGACGGCACAGGCGCTGCTGCTTTTGCCGAGCATCTCGCCTGCGGAAACGCCGGTCATCTCCTCGATGGCGCGGTTCCAGATGATGACGCGTTTTTCCCTGTCGAGCGCGAGGGTAGCGTCCGGGAGGAAATTGATGATGTCAGCCAGCTGCCTGAGGTTCTCCTGAAGTGCCTGCCCGGCACGCAGTTGCTCGACGCACTCCAGGCAGTCGGCAGAGTCGGCAGAGTCGGCAGAATCGGCAGAGTCGGCAGGGTACGCCCGCGTCCCGCCGAATGCGCCGAACTCTCCGGTTGCGACTCTTACCCCGGACTGGAGGTCCAGATCTGTCCCTTCAGCTGAAGTGGTTCGTTTTTCCATCATATTTCTGCCTTCTACTGGATCAGACCACAATAGCATCTTGAACACGGGAGGTTTCCCATGACTGATGGTCACCGGCACCCGCCATTGGGCCTCGGAAAGCTCAACCGCGCAGATTCAAGTTATCAATCGGCTGGTGTGATAGAAGCAGAAAAGGGAGACCGGCATAAGTCAGCGACGATCTAATTCGACTGTAGGAAAACAGGAACTATCAGGTAGGAGTAGCTAAGCTAGCAGAATAATTGGTAAGTGCAGTGACAGATCACAATGAAGCAGCATTAAGTTTGCCTTACAAACGACTCGGTACGCTAAATACTTAGCGCAATCTAGCTGAGCGCAGGATCGACTACTCCCAGCCGCCCGGGTAGAGCAAGAGCCTGCGCCTCACTTCCCGCTTAAGCATGCCCATCATCGCTAAACGGCATTCTCGGCAGCACACCCAGCGGCACCGTAAGTTGCAAAATGGTGCCGCCTTCCGCTTCACCGCCGATTTCCAGCTTCCCCCGGCAGATTCTGGCGCGCTCCTGCATTCCGATCATGCCATAGGCCTGCGCGGAGCGGATCTGTTCCGGTGCAATCCCGCAACCGTTGTCCGATATTTCCAGTATCAGGTTTCCATCTTTCTTGCAGAGCGAGACACTGACTTCAGTCGCCCCGGAGTGTCGGGCGATATTGGTGAGCGCTTCCTGGACAATGCGCATGACCGTGGTAGCCAATTGCTCTTCGAGCGGATCGATATCCTCGTTCAGCATCATGAAGCACTCCAGACCGCTGCGCTTGCTGAACTCGGCCACCTGCCACTCGACGGCGGCAACCAGTCCCATCTGGTCCAAAAGCGGCGGACGCAGGTCGGCGGCAATCCGCTGCACCTTGCTGGTCAGTTGGTCGACACTCAGCAGCATCTCGTGCAGCCGCTCGAAGACATCGAGGCCGGCGTCGGGTATTTTGCACAATATCCATTCCACATCCAGCTTCAGCACCGTGATGCTCTGTCCGATGTCGTCGTGAATATCGCGTGCGATAGCTATGCGCTCGCGCTCCTGTACCGTCTGGATATGCTCGTTCAAAGCGTACAGCTTGTGGTTCAGTTCAACCAGGCGCTCATCGCTTCGGACCCGCTCGGTGATGTCCCGGATCGCGGCCACCACCACCTGGTGCCCCTGGTATTCGAAATAGCTGCAGGCAATCTCAACGGGGAATACCGTGCCATCTTTTTTGCGGTGCAGGCGCAAAGGAACAGTCGTCTCTTTGTTGTGTATGGACAATCCAGTCACCGCGGGTTCGGCGGACAGATCACTGTGCCCGATGGAGCTGAACTCCTCCTTGGTGTACCCGTACATTCTGAGAGCGGCGCCGTTATACTCCATGAACCGGCCGGTCTCCCATTCGAGCATGAGCACGGTGTCCGACTCCATCTCAAACAACCGGCGATAGCGCTCCTCGGATGCCTTAAGGAGCAGCTCGGACCTGGTGAGCTTCTCCAGCTCCTGCTCCCGGGTGATGCTGACCGCCTCCATCCAGCGAATGCGGCGCAAGCGCTCCATCAATATGCAGAGAAATATGTTGGCAACGCTGAAAATGAGCAACGCGATCTGATTAATGGGTGTCTTTGCGAAGGAACCGTTGGGGGAGAAGTACCAACCGACGGTCAGGGCCGACAAAAGGGTGGCGAGGATCCCCGGCCCCCGGCCGGCGTAGACCGCGACCACAAGAATGGCGGGGAAAAAAACGATGAAGGGGGGCATGGGGCCCAGGCGGCTCTCCAGCCCCTGTCGCGCCAATAAGGCGAGTGCAACCAACAGGAAGGAAAGACTGTAGCTGAGCACGATGTTGAGCGGATGGGTGTCGCCGGTCTCCCCCCAGGGACTCCGGTGAGCCTTCTTAAGCCAGGACTGGAAGAAACCGGGAGGGTGCGCTCTCATGTAGGGAAATTGAATTCAGTCAGTTTATGGTGGGTGCCGTAGCTGATGATGTCGGCAGTTGTCCTAAGCTGCAACTTCTCCAGAATGCGCGCCCGGTAGGTACTGATGGTTTTTACGCTGAGAGAGAGATTCCTGGCTATCTCGGTAAGGGTTTTTCCCGCAGTCATCATGCAGATCAATTGGTACTCGCGGTCAGAGAGCGTTTCCGGCAGGGGTATGCTCTCCCTGTTGCTGATGGCGTCGATCAGAAGTTCAGACTGGGCGGGGGTGATAAATTTTTTACCGGACAGTACCCTTTCGATCGCCTCCTTTAACACGGTAGCGTCGCACCCCTTGTTGACGTACCCGGCGGCTCCCGCGCGCAGGGACCGGACCGCATAGTGCTCCTCGGGATGGGTGCTCAAGATGATCACCGGCAGCTTGGAGCCGCCCTGGTTCAAGAGCTTCAAAACGCTCAGCCCGTTCATGTCGGGAAGCGAGATATCCAGCAGCATCAGGTCGTAGCTACCGGAGTTGAGCATGGCTATGGCCTGCCCACCGTCGCAGGCCTCCTCGAACGCCACCGGCTGGTCCAGGATTTCCCCCAGTATTCTGAGCACTCCCTGCCTGAGTATGGTGTGATCATCGACGATCAGAATCTTTTTCATTATCGGTTTCCCCTCCCGCTCCAGACAGCAGCGCCATACCGTCACGCACAACGTTCCATCGTTCTCCGGCTTCCATCAGGTGCCTGTGGAGATCCTGCCTCTGCCGGGATCTCCTCTTTCTTTAGCCGAAGTGAGGCAGAGATTAGTGCATCCCTTCGGCAAAGTCAAAGGCCTTCAGGGAATATAAGGGGAAATTAAATTACTATTGAGCACCAATCAAAAGGGATAATTAAACCTTTACTATTCAGCACCTGCTGGAAACTGCCTCCCCTTTCCGGGTGCTGTTGGGATGCCCCAAACAGCACTCGGTAAAAAGGCACCTTCGCTTGGGGCTCTTCCCAAAAAAAAATGACCTCTCAAAATCGAAAGGTCATTTTTATTAAACTACTTGATTGGTGCCAGTTCCCCAATCCAGGCGCCTCGGGGGTAGGAAGACAATTACCTGCAGCCGCAGCCGCAACGCTCCTTGTTAGCCGCTTCGTACCCCTTCTTGAGGAGCTTCGCCACTTCCTTGGCGTGATAGGTGAGAATGATGTCGGCTCCGGCCCTCTTGAAGGAGGTCATGGTCTCCATGATGACACGGTCCTCGTCGATCCACCCCATGCTGGCGGCAGCCTTCACCATGGAGTATTCGCCGGAAACGTTGTAGACCGCCAGGGGGAGGTTGAACTCGTTTCTCACCTCGCGCACGATGTCGAGGTAGGGAAGTCCGGGCTTCACCATCAGGATGTCGGCACCCTCCTCCACGTCCATGCGCGCCTCGCGGATCGCCTCAAGGCGATTGGCCGGGTCCATCTGGTAGGAGCGGCGATCGCCGAACTGCGGGGTCGACTCAGCGGCTTCGCGGAAGGGGCCGTAATAGCCGGAGGCATACTTGACCGCATAGCTCATGAGAGGTACTTCCTTGAAACCGTTGTTGTCCAGCGACTCGCGGATCGCCGCGACCCGGCCGTCCATCATGTCGGAAGGAGCTACCATGTCGGCGCCGGCCCTGGCGTGGGAAAGTGCTTCCTTGGCGAGCAGTTCCAGGGTCTCGTCGTTGTCGACGTCGCCGTTTTTGATGACGCCGCAGTGGCCGTGGTCGGTGTACTCGCACAGGCAGACGTCGGTGATGACGGCGAGTCCGGGAACGTTTTTCTTCAGCGCCCGGATGGTGTCCTGGATGATGCCGGTGTCCGAGTAGGCGTCGCTCCCCATGGCGTCTTTCTGCTCCGGGATGCCGAACAGGATGACCGCGGGAACACCCAGCTCGTAGGCTTCCTGGGCTTCCTCAACGATGTTCTCGATAGACTGCTGGTAGATTCCGGGCATGGAGGAGATTTCCTTCTTGATCCCCGAGCCGAAGGCGGAAAACATCGGATATATCAAGTCGTGCGCGGAGAGCGAAGTCTCCCGGACCATGTTTCTGAAAATCTCGTTACCCCGGATCCGTCGTGCTCTGTAAATTGGGTAGAACATTGCTTTCTCCTTTAGGTGGGTGGTGCTTTTGGCGCCAGGGGCGCCAGATAAGAGGCGAAACTATATCGGCTATCGCTAGCGGCTTATGTCGGCTATCGTTCCCACGGTCCTCCGTGGGAATGAATCCCCGGACGCTCCTTGCGTCCAAAACCGTGACGCGTGCGCTATTCCTGCCCGGCGGCCGCGGGAAAATACCCGGTCAGCTCCGCAGCCAGGGCATCAAGGGTGTACTGAGCGGGCTCCATATGCACCTCGAGCCCAAGCTCCCGACAGCTTTTGGAGGTGACCGGCCCGATGGAGGCGATCTTAACCCCTTCCAATAGGTGCAGGAAGCGGTTCTCACCCAAGGCGCGGGCCAGGTTCTGCACAGTGGAGGAGGAGGTGAAGGTGATGCAATCGACCCTGCGCTCCTCCAGCGCCCGCAGCGACTCTTCGGGAATCCGGTCCGGCGTGTGGTTGGCATAGGTGACCGGGGCGAGCACCTGCGCCCCCATCCGGGTGAGTTCGTCCGGAATCACCTCGCGCGCCCGGTCTCCCCGCGGAAAGAGGACCCATTTGCCGGCCAGGTCCAGGTTCGCGAAGGCGGCCACCACCCCTTCGGCGTGGTAATCGGTGGGAACCAGATCAGCCTTCAATCCGAAGGGCTCCAGTGCCGCAGCGGTCTTGGGCCCGACGGCGCAGACCTGGCTTTTCCCAAGCGCGCGGGTATCGAGCCCGAGAGCGGAGAGCCTTTGGAAGAAGTACTTGACGGCGTTATAGGAGGTGAAGACAATCCAGTGAAAGCTGTCCAGCCCGCCGATCGCCTCGTCGAGGTCGGCATAGCTCGCGGGATCCTGGATTTCGATAGTCGGGCAAGCGTAGACCCTCGCGCCCAGCCGCTCCAGCCGCGAGCTGAACTCGCCGGCCTGATCAGCCCCGCGGGTCACCAGGACCGAACGTCCAAAGAGCGGCCGGTTGTCGAACCAGCGCAACTGCTGCCTCAGGTTCACCACCTCGCCGACCACGGTGATCGCCGGGGCCTTGAAGCCGGCGGCTAAAGCCTTCTCCGCGATGTCCGCAAGAGTTCCGGTCAGGACCTCCTGCTCCGGCCTGGTGCCCCAGCGGATCAGCGCCACCGGCGTTTCCGGAGCCCTGCCGTTGGAGATGAGATTACCTGCGATCTGCGGCAGATTCCTGATCCCCATGTAGAAGACGACGGTGCCGCTTCCCAGGGAAAGTCCCTCCCAGTCGACCTCCGAACTCGCCTTACCGTGGCTTTCATGCCCGGTGACGAAGGCGACCGAAGTGGTGATCCCGCGGTGGGTGAGCGGGATTCCCGCGTAGCTGGTGGCGCCGACGCCTGCGGTGATCCCCGGAACGACCTCGAACGGTATGCCGGCCGCGACCAGCGCCTCGCATTCCTCGCCGCCCCGCCCGAAGATAAAGGAGTCGCCCCCCTTGAGGCGCGCCACCACGTTTCCGGCGAGCGCCTTTTCCACCAGCAGATCGTTGATCTGGCTCTGAGCGCGGTTGTGCTCGCCGCCAACCTTCCCGGCGTAGATCAGTTCCGCCCCTTTGGGAGCGAGGCGCAGCAGCTCGTCATTGGCGAGGTAGTCGTAGAGCACGACCTGCGCCCGGGCGAGGCAGTCACGCCCCTTTACCGTGATGAGCCCCGGGTCGCCGGGTCCCGCGCCGATCAGATAGACATAACCTTGTGTTAAGGGTTTAACTGGCATCGGACCCCTACTTGTAGCTGCTGGCGATCAAACGGCAAAAGGCTAAGGGAGATCCGTTAGCCTTTTATAAATTAACTTGAGAACACAATTGAACTAATCAGGCGCCCTCCCCTGGCACGTGGGAGGAAGGTCGCGGGATGGGCGCATTGGGGGCTTTACACCCACCCCTCACTGCTCGAGTCCGGCAGTTATCCCCACTGTGGAACAGGGGGGAAGGCTCGCCTAAGCGAGACAGGGGGGTTCTCCTCTAGCCAAAGCACCCCCCTGCCTCTCTTCGTTCGGCTTCCCCCCTATCCATAGGGGGGACACTACAGAGCGGTTCCGATAAGTTATACCGGAATTTCCTTTTCACGGGAGACTTCGCGCTGATAGACCTCGGCGAGGATGGCGTGGCCACCTTCGGCGAGGAGCTGCTCGGCAAGCTTCACCCCGAGCTTTTCGGCGCCGTCGGCGGGACCGCTGACGGTCCCCTTGACGGAAACCTTGCCGTCCACAGAAGCAATGAAACCGGTCAGCGTCAGTTCGTCGCCGGCCACCTGGCCATAGGCCGCGATAGGCACCTGGCAGCCGCCCTCGCAACGCCAGAGCAGCGCGCGCTCAGCCCGCACCGCATGCGCCGTGTCGGCGTGGTTGAAAAAGGCGATCGCCTCCTTCACCTTTTCGTCGGAGAGGTTGCACTCGATGCCGAGCGCGCCCTGGCCGATCGCCGGCAGCGAGAGGTCGGTGTCGAGGTATTCGGTGATCCGGTCGGCAAAGCCCAGGCGGTTCAGCCCCGCAGCTGCCAGTATGACGCCGTCCAACCCTTCGGTTTCCAGCTTGTTCATCCTGGTCTCCACGTTGCCGCGGATGATGACCATCTCCAGGTCGGGACGCACCTTGAGCAGCTGGGCCTGGCGCCTGAGGGCGGAAGTCCCGATGCGTGCGCCCTGCGGCAGATCGGCAAACTTGACTCCGTTCGAGATCAGCGCGTCGCGCGGATCTTCGCGCTCCGTGATGCAGAAGAGTCCCAGCCCTTCGGGGAACTCGGTCGGGACGTCCTTCATGCTGTGCACTGCAATGTCGATCTCGCCGCGCAGCATCGCTTCCTCGATCTCTTTGACGAAGAGTCCCTTGCCGCCAACCTGGGCCAGGGGGACGTCCAGGATCTTGTCACCAATGGTCTTGATCTTGGTGAGAGTGACGATGATCCCCGGGTAGCGCTTCTCAAGCTCCGACTTCACCCAGTTTGCCTGCCAGAGCGCGAGCTGACTCGCGCGGGTTCCTATTCTCAGCTCTTTCAGCGACATGTGGTGTATCTCCTTTATTGGGGAATTTCTTTATTGTGGTTATGGCAACTTGGTTGAATTTCCTTTCCCTACTCCTCCAGTTCCACGATACCATCCTGCGGGGTTCCCGCCTCGAGATCGAAAAGGTTTCTCAGCGCATCCACGTACAAGTCGTTGCGGTTCCCCGGATCGGTCCGCTTCAGCACGCTGGTGGGCTGATGCAGCAGCTTGTTCATATAGGCATTGGTTAGCGCCTCGAGCTTCTTCTCGGCGCCCGGCGGAAGGTCTTTCCACCCGGAGAGCGTCTTGGCGAGCTCGGCTTTCCTGAGATCGTCGAAACGGGTCCTCAGCGCCACGATCGTCGGGGTCACCTCGAGGGAGGAGAGCCATTTGAAGAACTGGCCGATCTCCTGCTCCACGATCGCCTCGGCCTTGGCCGCCTCAATCTTGCGCCCTTCCAGGTTGGTCGCCACCACGCCGTTCAGATCGTCGACGGTATACAGATAGGCGTTCTCGACGTTGTTAACCTTGGGGTCGATGTCCCTGGGGACCGCGATATCGATGAAGAACATCGGCTTCATGCGACGGCGCTTGAGCACGTCCTCAACTTCCTTCTCGTGCAGGATGAAGTGCGGGGCGCCGGTCGAGGAAAGGATGATGTCGGCCTTGGGAAGGTGGTCGAGCAGGTCCTCGAAGCGGATCGCCTTGGCATCGAACTCTTCAGCAAGCTTCTCGGCACGCTCATAGGTCCGGTTGGTGACCAGGACGCCGCGCACACCCGTGTTGATGAAGTGCTTGGCTGCCAGTTCGCACATCTCGCCCGCTCCGATCAGCAAGACCGTCTTGTCGGAGAGATCGCCGAAGATCTTCTTGGCAAGTTCTACCGCGGCGAAGGCGACCGAGACGGCCGAGGAGGCGATCTTGGTCTCGGTGCGCACCCGCTTGGCAACCGAAAAGGCCTTGTGCAGGAAGCGGTTCAGTATGAGGCCGGAACTCTTGTATTCCGCGGCGTAGCCGTAGGAGGTCTTGATCTGCCCCAGGATCTGCGGCTCGCCCACGACCATAGAGTCGAGGCTCGAGGCCACCCGGAAGACGTGGCGGGTCGCCTCCTCGCCGTGGTAGCTGTAGAGGTGGCTCTCCAGCGTCTCCAGCGGGATGTGATGGTAATCGGAAAGAAACCGCTTCAGGCGGGCCATGCCCCCGGCGATGTCGCGGGTCGTGGCGTAGATTTCCACCCGGTTGCAGGTGGAGACGATCACCGCTTCGGTGATGTCGGGAAGCGCCACGACGGCGTTGAGCGGTTTTTCCATCTGGGTGGGAGCGAAGGCGACCTTTTCCCGAATTTCTACGCCGGCGGTTTTATGAGAGAGCCCGACCACTATAATATTCATAAAAAGACTGCCCCTTCTAGAGAATCGCAACCGGGCGCGGCTGCCGCTTCGACGCAACTCATTTGTAGCTGTGCAGCCCCGGCAGCAGTAGATTAACGCCGAGGAAGGTGAAGAGCATGATCATGAAACCGAGGATGGAGAGCATTGCAGCCTTTCTGCCACGCCAGCCGGTGGTGAGTCTGCCGTGCAGCAAGGCCGCGTAGATGAACCAGGTGATGAGCGACCAGGTCTCTTTCGGGTCCCAGCTCCAGTAGGTGCCCCAGGCGGTTTCGGCCCAGATGGCGCCGGAGATGATGGCAAAGGTCAAAAGGGGAAATCCGAAGGTGAGGCAACGGTAGCTGATCTCGTCCAGCATGTCGAGCGGAGGCAGCTTCTGGAACAGCGGGCCCAGCCGGCGTTTCTTCAAGAAGTGGGTCTGGATCAGATACATGATACTAGCGCCGAAGGAGATGGCGAAAGCCGCGTAGCCGAGGAAGGCCATGGAAGTGTGCACCAGCAGCCACTTGCTCTTCAGGGCCGGATTCAGCGGGGCAATGACGCCGGAGAAGGTCGCCGAAACCGCCAGGATCAAAAGCGCCAGCGGAGTCACGAACGAGCCGAGGATGTAGACCTTGTAGCGGGATTCGCACAGAAGGTAGATCCCGACCACCGCCAGACTGAAGAAAGAAAGTGATTCGTGCAGGTTGGTGATCGGGGTGTGCCCCGCCTCAACGTACCGCTCCAGTGTGAAGGCGCAGTGTACCAGGAACCCGACGGCGAGGGTCAGGTGGCCGGCGCGTCCGAGCAGCGGCTTGGTCTTCACCAGAAAGCTCAGATAGAGGGCGGTCGCAACCGCGTAGATGACCAGAGTACTGTTGAAGAGCAAGGCGTTCATGATGGATCCTTTTTATTCAGCTCCATCCGGACCCGGTCGGGACTCGGAAGCAGAGAGCCTCAGAAGTAACTGGTCGAGGGCGTCTTTGCGGCCGTCTTTGATCAGTGCGGGGAGATCAAGTGCTGTCAGCTCGGCAAAAACTCGGCCATTGTATGCGCTCCCCCCCTTTTCAGTCAACAGCTTTTCACGAACCTGTGCCAAAAGAGTCAACGATTGGTCGTATTCCTCACCAAAGAGCGGCGTAAGTTCAGTTATGATGCGCCGGGCCAGCCCCGGGCTTGCCCCTCCTGTCGAGGCAGTGATCAGCAATTCCCCCCTGGCAAGGACGGCGGGCGTGGTGAAGTCCCCCTCCCGCGGCGCCGCTACGACGTCGACCAGAACGCCGCGCTCCCTGGCCTCGGCGGCAACGGCGCGGTTCACCCCGGCGTCGTCCGTGGCAGCAAAGGCAATGAGCGCACCTGCGAGGTCCCCGGGCTGGTACGACCTTTCCAGATGCAGCAGGCTCCCCGCCGCAGCGAGTTCCGCCAGGCGCTCGTCAAGACGCGGAGCGACCACGCGCAGCCGGGCACCCGCCGCAATCAGCCGCAGGGCCTTGCGGGCCGCGACAGCTCCCCCCCCGACGATTACCGCGTCCCGGCCGTTCAGATCGAGATTTACCGGATAATAGCGCACAAACGACTCCTACGTTAATAAAGTCCCCTGCCCCCTCCGGGAGCCGTGTTATTATAGTCAGGTACTACCTTCGCTACAGGAATTCCGGCAGCGGGCAAGCAGTGCCAAACTTCAGCCACTATCGCCCAGCACCGGACGCAAGTCAACAGCCAAGCGCCGGCACGGGGCGGGCTATTTACTCCTTGCTTTTTTCATCCGCTCATTTATAGTTATATTCACTTTTTTTATTAAGGAGAGCGTTAAATGGCCAGCGAAAACGTATGCACATTCACCGATGATAACTTTGAAAAAGAAGTGCTCCAGTCCGACATTCCGGTGCTCGTAGATTTTTGGGCCACCTGGTGCGCCCCCTGCAAAGCAATCGCCCCGCTGATCGACAGCATCGCAGCCGAATATGAGGGCCGCGTGAAAGTAGGCAAAGTCAATGTTGACGACAACCCGGCAACACCCGGCAAATACGGTGTGCGCGGTATTCCGACAGTCATTCTGCTGAAAGACGGTAAGGTGCTGGACCAAGTGGTCGGCGCAATCCCCAAAACTCAGCTGGAGGCTTTGATCAAGAAGGCGCTCTAAATGAAGATGCGGATCCCGTTGCACAAGTTTTTCCAATTGATCCTTCCGCTTGCGGTTGCCGGCCTGCTGCTTTCCACGCAGCCGGCAGCCGCCATTTTGCAGAAGGGCGACAAAGCCCCGGCGATCAAGCTCGTCACGACCTCGGGGCAGCCCGTTACGCTTGCCAACTACAAGGGGTACGTGCTGGTGATGGACTTTTTCGCCACCTGGTGTATTCCCTGCAAAGAATCCATTCCGCACATGAATGCCCTGAACCGGAAGTACGGCAAGCAGGGGTTACAGATTTTGGGTGTCAGCGTGGACGAGGGGGGCGAGCGTGAGGTGAAGAGTTTTATCACCGAGCGTAAGATCAGCTATCCGGTTGTGGTGGCGCCGGAAGACCTGCAGACCGAATACGGGCTGCGCTCCATTCCGACCATCTTTGTGATCAACAAGAAGGGAATCGTTGCTGAAAAGTACCAGGGATTCTCCGAGCAGACCGGTCGAGCCATGGAAGACACTATTAAAAGACTGCTCGCGGAATAAAGGGCGCAACACTTTGGCCTTAAGCTGGCGTCCTAAATTCCGGGTATATCCTTTACCTTAACGTACCAAACCTCTCTCGAAACGTTCCCTCTCTCGCCTTCGCCGCAGGCTTCGGCGCGCAAGCCCGGAGGGGGAGGGTTAGGGAGGGGGAAAGCCTCACTCCCCGTACCCTGATTGATCCGCGGGAATAAATCCCTCGCCACCCCGCCCCTGCAGAACTTCCCCACCAGGCCATTTAGCGCCTTATTGACAGCTCTTATTGACAGCTTTTTCTATCGCCTTATCTTCTTCTGCCTCAGCGCCATAAAGTTCCGCATGGTAGGAGCTGCGCACGTAGGGGCCGCTCTCCACGTGCTGAAATCCCATAGCTAGAGCGGCCACCCGGTAGCGCTCGAAGATTTCCGGTTCCACGAAGCGCTCCACCTTCTGGTGCTGCCGGCTAGGGGCGAGGTACTGACCGAGACTCAGGTAGGAGCATCCCGTTTTGAGCAGATCCCCAAGTGCGGCGAAAAGTTCCCCCTCCTCCTCGCCAAGTCCGAGCATGAACCCCGACTTGGTCTTCAATTCCGGGTCAAGCCGGTGGGCCTCCGCCAGCAAGTCGAGCGACCTGCGGTAGTCGGCACCGGTCCTTATCCCGTACAGTCTCGGCACCGTCTCCAGGTTATGCCCCAGGATATCGGGAGCGCTCGCCACCACGGTCGCCAGGGCCGCGCTACTCCCGGTGAAATCGGGAATCAGAAGTTCCACCTTGGTCTGGGGCGATTCCTGCCTGATTCGCGCCACCGTTTCCGCGAAGGCTGCGGCACCGCCGTCAGGGAGATCGTCACGCGTCGGGCTGGTCACTACCACATGTGCAAGTCCCAGGCGGCGCACCGCCTGCGCGACACTCGCCGGCTCGCCCGGGTCGGGCGGGAGCGGGGTCTCCTTGGATACCGAGCAAAAGGAGCAAAGGCGCGTACAGATGCGCCCGAGGATCAGGAAAGTCGCCTGGCGCTTGCTGAAGCACTCTGTGATGTTGGGGCAACGCGCCTGCTGGCAGACCGTGTTCAGGTTCAATTCCTTCAAGAGCCCCTCCATCTCGCCGTGTGACGAGGGAGAGATCTTCTTTTGCAGCCAGGCGGGTTTTCGTGTCATGTTCATGAAATTGTCATCCTTTCCCTTCCAGGTTCCAGTCGTTGCTGCGGTACTTGGATTCCTCCAGTCGCGCTGCTGCCGCGATTTCCTCGGGGCTTGGTGAGGTCGCCTGCAGCCGCACTCCGAGTCGCTCCTGAAAGGCATCGACCAGCATCCCCTTCAGTACGCCGAGTTCCGGCCGCAGTCCGAGTTCGGCCAGGCTGATCGCTCCCGCCGCTCCCGGTGCAGGATCTCTGAGATAGCGCAGCCCCTGCTGTACGCGGCTTTCCAGCGGAATGGAGCCATGCTGCAAAATGGCATCGCGCAGGCGGCGCTGGGCGTTCCCCCCGATCTTTTGGCCGTTCACCAGGACGTCAAACTCCTCCTTGCCGGCAAAGCAAAAGGTGGTGCGCTGCCCCAAAGGGGCGCCGGCATGGTTTAGGTCGGTGGCGAAAGCAGAGTTCAGTCCGAGCCGCTGGTAGGTGCCGAGCAGAAAGCCGCACAGCCTGCGAAAGCCATCCTTCACCCCGACGGCCGCGCCGACCTGTTCCGGGGAGCAAACGATACTGTAAGTAAGTTCCCGCGCGTGGTAGATGATCCCGCCGCCGGTCATGCGGCGCACCACCGGGATCCCGTCTGCTGCGCAGAGGTCCAGGTCGAGCGCTGCAGCCGCGTCCTGGTAGCGGCCGACCGAAAGCGCCGGTGGTTCCCAGCCGTAGAGCCTCAATACCGGGAGCGAGCGCTGAGGGTCGAAACAGCTCAGTAGTGCCTCGTCCAGCGCCATGTTCGAGGGGCCGTCCAGCGGTCCCTCATCTATCAGGCGCCAAAGCGGCGCTTTTTCCGTCATGCTTAAACCTTCCTTGATTCCCAGCGGCTTCAACCCGGATCCTTAGGACAAGTGTCCTGCGCTTTTTTAAGTATCTCGCACTCCATCTTTAACCGTTCGTTTTCGCGTTTTAGCTTTCGAATCACCTCGGCGTCGCTCGTGATATGGCCTTTGCCGGGAAAGACTTCTACCGGTTTCGACGTCACTTCCTGAATCCACTGATAAAGCGTTTTCAGGTCGATATCCATGTCTTTCGCTACCTGGGCCGCGCTGGCGCCGCCACCTGTGATCATCTTAACCACGTCGACCTTGAATTCGCGGCTATATGGCTTTTGGTTCACTTCCATGAGGCACCTCCGGCTGACCTTGGCAGCTTTAGCATGATCCGCCACATCAAGGTTAAACCCTGTAGCTACTCACCGCAAGGTTTGCCAGGTAGTGTCAGCTGACAAAAAGCTCCGGAAGGTTTCCCCTCCGGAGCTTCCTTGCTCCTGGCACTCAGCTTGCGCCGGCTATCCCTCGCAGCAAACCTGCTGCGCACGCGCGGCCCTGGTCTCGTCCAGGCGTCCGACCGGGGTGCTGACCGGCGCCTCGTGCAGCGCCGCCGGGTTCTCGCGCGTCACCCGGGCCGCCTCCAGCATGACTTCGATGAAGGCATCCATGGTCTGTTTGCTCTCGGTCTCGGTCGGCTCGATCATGATCGCTTCCTTCACGTTCAACGGGAAGTAAACGGTCGGGGGATGGAATCCCCGATCGATCAGATACTTGGCGATGTCGATGGCGTGCACACCATCCTTTAACTGGCGACTCGCCGAGAAAACGCACTCGTGCATGCAAGTGGTCTCGAAGGGAAGCTCGTATTCCCCCTTGAGCCGTGCCATCATGTAGTTGGCGTTCAGCACCGCCATCTCGCTCACCTCGATGAGCCCCTCGCCGCCTAAAAGAGTAATGTAGGCGTAGGCGCGCGCCATGATCCCGAAGTTGCCGAAGAAGTCGGAAACCCGGCCGATCCCCTCGGGGTGCGCCTCGACGCCGAAGCTGCCGTCCGCGTTCCTGACCACCCGGGGGGTGGGGAGATAGGGGATGAGATCCTTTTTCACGCCGACCGGGCCGCTCCCCGGACCGCCGCCGCCGTGCGGAGTGCCGAAGGTCTTGTGCAGGTTGACGTGGATCACGTCAAAGCCGACGTCTCCGGGGCGGACCTTCCCCATGATGGCGTTCAGGTTGGCGCCGTCATAATAGGTGAGCGCGCCCGCCTGGTGGGCTATTTCACAGATCTCAGCAATGTGCGGGTTGAAGATGCCGAGCGTGTTGGGGCAGGTCATCATGACCGCCGCGACCTCGCCGTTCATGGCTGCCCGGTAGGCGTCCAGGTCCATGTCGCCGTAGGGCGCGGTCGGGATGGTGAGAATCTCATACCCGGCCATGGCGGCGCTCGCGGGGTTAGTGCCGTGCGAGGAGTCCGGGACGATGACGTACTTGCGTTTGTCGCCGCGCGCCTTGTGATAGGCAGCGATCACCATGATCCCGGTCATCTCACCGTGCGCGCCCGCCAGCGGCTGGGTGGTCACCTCGTCCATACCGGTGATCTCGGCCAACTGCTGCTCAAGTTCGTAGACCAGTGCAAGCGGGCCCTGGACCAGCTTCTCGCCGCCGGGTAGCAGCGCCAGCATCGGGTGGCACCCCGCGAAGAGTGCGCCGGCCTGCTCCATCACCTTGGCGTTGTACTTCATGGTGCAGGAGCCCAAGGGATAGAAGTTGGTGTCGACGGAGAAGTTCAGGCGCGACAGGTTGGTGTAGTGGCGCACCAGGTCGAGCTCGCTCACCTCGGGGAAGCCGGCCGCGTCGCCGCGCCTCAGGCCTTCGGGAAGCGGGGCGGCCTTCGGCACGTCGGAGAGGGGGATCCTGACGCCAGTGCGACCGGGGACGGATTTTTCATAGATCAGTTCCATAGTGCTTCCTCCAGCAGGGCTGCCAGGGCGTCGATCTCGGCCTTGGTCCTTTTCTCGGTTACCGTCACGACGAGCGCGTTATCCAGCCCGGCGTAGTAAGCGCCCAAAGGCACACCGGCTGCGACTCCCGCGTCCAGCAGCCGGGTAACCACCTGCGCCGCCGGCTTGGGGAGCGCCAGGGTGAACTCATTGAAGGTCGCTCCGGCGTTCAGGACGCTGACCCCCTTGATCCCGGAGAGGAGACCCTTGGCATACTGAGCCTTGTCGAAGTTGAGGGTGGCGAGATCCTCGAACCCCTGTTTCCCCAGGGACGCGGCGAAGATGAGGCCGCGCAGCGCGCAGAGGCTCTGGTTGGAGCAGATGTTGGAGGTCGCCTTGTGCCTTTTGATGTGCTGCTCGCGCGCCTGTAGCGTCAGGACGTAGCCGCGCCGACCTTCCTTGTCGACCGTTTCGCCGACGATGCGCCCCGGGAGGTTCCTGATGAAGCGCTTGCGGGCCGCGATGAAGCCGAAATAGGGGCCGCCGAAGGAAAGCGTGTTGCCCAGGCTTTGCCCCTCGCCCACCGCGATGTCCGCACCCATCTCGCCCGGGCTCTTCACGATGCCGAGGGCGATCGGGTAGCACGACACGATCAAAAGCGCCCCCTTTTCGTGGGCCTTCGCGGCGAGTGCCGAGAAGTCGGAGACGCTCCCGAAGAAGTTCGGGTTCTGCACGATGACCGCCGCGGTCTGGTCGGTGATGGAGGCCATCAGGCGCTCCAGGTCTGGCGCGCACCCTTCGGGCGCCACCTCGGCAACCCCGGCCGCCAGGCTCGCCAGGTAGCCGCAGACGATCTCGCGGTGCAGCGGGTTCACCGAAGCGTCCAGCACGATGGCGTGCCGGCCGGTGACCCGCAGGGCCATCAGCGCAGCTTCCGCCACGGCGGTGCCGCCATCGTACAGCGAGGCGTTGGAGGCCTCCAGGCCGGTCAGCCGGCAGATGGCGCTTTGGTACTCGTAGAGCGCCTGCAGGGTACCCTGGGAGCACTCCGGCTGGTAGGGGGTGTAGGCCGTATAGAACTCGGCCCGGCCGGCCAGGTGATCCACCGCAGCCGGTATGATGTGGTCGTAGATGCCGCCGCCGATAAAGGGGATGATCTCCGTTCCGCCGCTGGCCGCCTTGGCCCGCATGATCCTCATCAGCTCGAACTCGCTCATCCCCGCGGGGAGCTCGAAGGACTTGGCGCGCAGGTCGGCGGGGATCGGGGAGAAGAGATCCTCCACGCTTCCGGCGCCGATGACGTCGAGCATTTCCCGGATCTCCTCCGGAGTATTTGGACAGTATCCCATTATTCCAGTCCTTTCAGGTATTCGGCGTAGGCGGCGACGTCCATCAGGGCGCCCAGCTCGGCGAGGTCGGCCGCTTCCAGCTTGCAGATCCAGCCGGCGTCCTCGGCGCTCTCGTTCACCAGCTCAGGAGCATCCTCCAACTTGTCGTTTACCTGGGAAACCTTGCCGGAAACCGGCGAGTAGATGTCGCTGGCCGCCTTTACCGACTCGATTCCCGCCAGGGTTTCGAACTGCTTGACGACCTTCCCCATCTGGGGAAGTTCCACGAAGGTGATGTCGCCGAGTTCATGCGCCGCGTGCTCGCTGATCCCTACGGTAGCCTGCGTGCCGTCAATCTTTACCCACTCGTGTTCCTTCGTGAAATACATGGACATTTTTGATACCTCCGGGGATTTTATATGGTCAGTTCCTGTTTCTGTTTGTACCTTTTTCAGTTTCTGTTCGTATTTGTATCTAAGTTCGCATTTCGTAGAGACGCATTGCATGCGTCTCGCTTTGACCAGCTAAGCCCAACCGAGTGTTCCACGGAGACGCATGCAATGCGTCTCTACATGTGCATAAGCAGCGGCAGTGCCCATTCAGGCCGGAGGCGTTGCCCATTCATACGGCGCGTGCGCCGGCGTTGCTCAGGCGCGCAGCGAGCCCCCTGCGTAGAAGGGAAGTTCCACGATCTCCGCCTCCATCTCGACCCGGTCATGCTTGATGACGAGCTTGGTTCCAATGGCAGCCGCCTCGGGCTTAAGGTAGCCAAGGCCGATGCCGCAGCCGAGCATGGGCGAGAAGGCTCCGCTGGTGACGCTTCCCACCCGGGCGCCGTTGAGCAGGATCTCGTAGTGGTGACGCGGCGCGCGGCGGGAATTGACCCGGAAGGCAACCTTCACCAGCGCCGCTCCTTCCTGCTGCTCCTTAAGGAGCGCTTCCTTGCCAATGAACTCCTTGTCGAGCTTCACGAAGGAGGAAAGTCCTGCGGCAAGCGGCGTGGTATCCTCGTCGAGGTCACTGCCGTACAGGGAATACCCCACCTCCAACCGGAGCAGGTCGCGGCTGCCAAGCCCCGCCGGTGCCACCCGCGGATCCTTCAGGAGCAGTTCCCAGAGTTCGCAAACCTTCTGCGCCGGCAGGAATATCTCGTACCCCAACTCACCGGTGTAACCGGTACGACTGACGATTGCCTCGACGCCGAGAATGTTCGTCTTGATAAATTTGAAGAAGGGAATGCTGCCGATCTCGGCGCCGAATAAGCCTACCAGCACCTCGCGGGAAAGCGGGCCCTGGAGGTCGAGTTTGGCTGTTTGCCCGGAGACGTCAGTCAACGCTGCCCCCTCCCTAAGGCGCGAACGGATCACGGCAAAGTCGTTTTCAATGGTCGCGGCATTCACCACGATCATTACCTGGTCCTCTGCCAGGCGGAAAACGATCAGGTCGTCGATAACCCCGCCCCGCTCGTTCAGCAATAAGCCATAGCGCGAGCGCCCCACCGGAATCCCCTGCACGGAGAAGGTGAAGACGTTCTCCAATCCGTCGGCCACGATGTCACCGTGGAAGAGAAACTCCCCCATGTGGCAAATGTCGAACAGGGCCGCCTGCTCCCGGCACCACTTGTGCTCCGCAATGATCCCCGCATACTGGATCGGCATAAGCCAGCCGCCAAACGGCGCCATCAGTGCCTTCAGCCCCTCGTGATGCGCTCGCAGCGGGGTCGCCTTCATCTCTTCCATGGTCAGTATCTCCTTTCTGCCGGTTAGCCGCTAAATTTAAGAAATATCTGGTCTTTTGTAAACAACATTCTTCTACCGGGAAACATGAGAGTCCCGGAGGCTTCAGCTTAACCTCTTGCCAAATCCCTCCATATGTCTATACTCTTATATTCTAGCGGAGGAAAGAAATGGAGAAAGGAGAAATTCTGCGCAAGGCAACCGAAACGCTCTCACCCTTCGAGACTGCGCACATCATGCAGTTTTTGCGAGCGCTGACCGTCAAGAGCGCCCTCTCGAGCCCTTGGTTCATCAGTATTTTCCTGGTAATCTCCTTCTACGCCGTTGTGGTGCGCTCTAAATTTGTACTATGCGCCCTGTTCACGGCGTTATCACTGTTGCTGCTGATCCGCTACACCATGCCGACCGACGGTGACAACCTGGCGCTCTCGACCACCCTCCCCTTTGCCTTTGGCGCCCTGGCCATCGGCGGTTTCGTCATTTACCTCTATTTTATCAAGACGGAATAACTCCCTTTTATCAGCCGAATAGCTCCCCGCCGACCCCTCCGGAAGGCTCGAGCCCCGAGTAAAGATCCGCTGCAGGCCCTCTGCCGTTTGCGGAAGGCCGTTCGCGAGACCCGCAACGCCAGAGAAATATACAATTGGCCTCACCACTTGGCAAGTGCTGCAAAATAAAACCAGCGCATTCCCGTCCCCAGTTCGGCCCCAACCTCGCCCAGCGCAAGTGCCCCCCGCAAGCCAGATTTTGCTTGAAATTTCGGCCCCATGCGTTTAACCTCCCCGGAGCTTTAACTTTTCCCGGAGGGGTTTCATGCGTATCAGCAAGAAAGACTGGATTTTCATAGCTATCATCGTAGCGGTTTTCGCCACCTTCTTCCTCATTTCTGGCGAGGAGAAGACCCACCGGGTTCCCCTGGATGAGAAGCATAAGGCCTCTTACGAAACATTCAAAAAGACCCAGAGCAAGATGGAGGCCGACAAGGGGTGCCCTGCCTGCCACTTCGAGCCTGGTGGAGTCCCCTTTCCTGCCAAGCACCCGGTAAAACCGCAAGGCGGCCCGATGCGCTGCCTGTTTTGCCACAAGTTGAAGCTCGCCGGAATTTGACGACGCTCAACCTGACCGGCGAACTGGAGCGGCTGATCGCGGACATCACCGCACGCAGCCCGGAACTGCAGCATATTGCCCCCGAAAGGCTCCTGGTCTGTGTCTCCAGCGGGCGAGCGGGGGTCGGCGGCAGCCTGGCGAAGATACACCCTCTGCGCTTTGCCGGCGGGGAGAAGTCAGTCACCTCCCGGCGCGGCAGGCGCCGGGTGCTCTGCACCATGCCGACCATCACCCATCAGGGCGAGGAAATGCTGTACGTCATCTACTTCCTGGTGCCACGCTTTCTCGAGCTCCCCTTCCGGGAGAAGCTCATCACCGTCTTCCATGAGCTGTACCATATCTCCCCCGCCTGCGACGGGGACATCCGGCGCTTTCCCGGCAGGAACTACGCCCACGGCTCCTCCACCAAAACCTACAACGCTTTGATGGGGGTGTTGGTGGATGCCTACCTGGAGCGACTCCCGGAACTCTCGCGTCTGAGCTTTCTCGAGGGAAACCTCGCCGCGCTGCGCGAGCGCCACGGTGCAATCGTCGCCCGGCGCCTGCAGGCGCCCCGTATCTGCATCAGCCCCGCCTGAGCGCTCTCCGACAGGAGGGGCGCTTGGTCCGGCGCCTGGGGTTGGGGCGCCAAGCGCGAGAGGTTCGCCACCGGCGGTCGAGAAATGAAGGACACAGAAAAGGGGGAAGCCAATCGGCTTCCCCCCTTTTTTTGTTCCTGATTTTCCGTAGCTGCGGCATTGCTGCCGCGAACTTCGCGTTCTGGAGGCGCAGCTGCGGGGGTCATCCTAATCCGCCCAGAGTGTCGTGACGGGTTCGGCGGGCTTCCCCCTCCCCAGCCCCTCTCCGGGAGAGGGGACTATTTGCGCGCTCCGATTGCGCCCTTCGCAGTGCCAGCCAGTCCCCATGCTCCGGGGAGCGCTGCCGGCCTACTTCTTGATGACGCAGTCGATGACGGCGTTTATCCGGCGGTTTTGAGCTCTTCCCTCGGCAGTCGAGTTGTAGGCGACACGCCGGGTGGAACCGTACCCCTTGGCAGCCAGGCGGCCAGCCTCGATGCCGAAGTTCTGCTTGAGGTAGTCGACGACTGCCTGGGCACGATCAAGCGAGAGTTTCATGTTGTTCTCGGCACTGCCCGTGTTGTCCGTGTGCCCCTCGATGACCGCGGTCGTCGTCGGGTAGCTCTTCAGGTACTCGCCGACCTTGGCGATTTCGTCCCGGTACTGCGGCTTGATTGCCGCGCTGCCCGAATCGAAATCGAGTACCATCGCGATGCAGAGCCTCTCCGGAGGCTGGACTTCCTTCGTGTCGAAAGCGCAGTCGATGATCGCTTCTATGCGCCGATTCTGCTGCCTACCCGCATCGGTGGCGTTGTCTGCCACCGGTCGGCTCAAGCCATACCCCTTGGCCGAGAGCCGGGAGCGCTCTATCCCGAAGTTTTCCACCAGATCGTTTACCACTGCCTCGGCGCGGCGCTGAGAGAGATCCAGGTTATGCTCGGCGCTGCCGACGTTGTCCGTGTGCCCCTCGATGACCGCAGTCGTGGTCGGGTATTTTTTCATAAATTCGCCGACCCGCGCTATTTCCGGGCGGTATTCCGGTCGGATCAGGGCCTGGTCGATGTCGAACTCGCCATGAAGCGTGATGCAGTACTTGAAATGCCCGGGGGCAGGCTCCTGCGGCGGAACCACAGGTGGCGGCTCTTCCTGAGGCGCCTGTTCCTGAGGCGGCGCCGGCTGGGCGACCGCAGCAGCCATCGGCTTCACGCCGCCGAAAAGGAAGTCCACCCCGACGGTGTACTCGACATTGTGAAAGGTATGCTCGTCATGCTTCAGGAGCAGACCCCGCACGTCTCCTCTGACTGCAAGGCCATCCCTCACGAAGAATTTGACCCCGCCGCCGTAGTTAAAGGCGCCGTGAGTGGAATCACCCACGTCCGAGGCGTGGGAGTCGCGCGACTGCCCGCCGTAACCTGCAGCGAGGTAAGGAACCACGGGACCGGCAGGCATGAAGTGGTACAGCGCATCGAGATGCCAATTGTAGACGTCGATGTGCCCCCGGTCGACATCGCCCTCGGTCTTCACAAAGTCAAAGACCGCCTCGGTGCCGAAGTTCTTGGTGAAGTTGTAACCGGCGCGCACCCCGTAGACGGGCCTCGTTTCGAGATGCTCCCGGCCCAGGAAGGAATAGCCGCCGATGTACGGTGAGACCGAGAAACTCTCGGCAGTCACCCCGGCATGTGCGACAGTCAGCATGGTGACAAGCAGGATGGGAACCAGGAACGGGAGCAGGAACCTTTTCATCTTGAAACCTCCTTTTTTACGGGGAACGTTCAGTGCACGCAGGTTCCGGGCTAAGTCAGCTGGATCGCCAGGAAGCTCTGAGTGCAAAAGGGGACGCCTCAACGATACTCATTTATGGGGATGCGGGCATCTGCTGCGTCTGCGGGGAGGCCTAAGGCTTCGCACATGAGAATGCTACCATTGTTTATGCGGGGCGCAAGGAAATATCCCGTTTTTATCGGGTTCGCTACGGATTTTGGCTCTGGCGGCAGCTCCGGGAGCAGAACCGGAACTCTCCATCCTGGAGACCAGAGATAAAAAATGCCGAAGTAATCAGGACCGGAAAGTGGAGGGGTCACCCTTTGGGAAAGCATCGAGGTTAGGAAGTGGCAGATCCCCTCACCCGGAGGGGAAGGGGATCTAGTAGTGCGTTCCGTTAATAACGTTTCAAAACTGGTTATGCTGGAGCGACTTCATCCATTTTGTATTGCCATCGAAAAACCACTGGCTCCTGGTTGATCTCGTCGATTCCTTGGTATATTCGCTTTACCAACTCGTCTTTGGACTGAACGCGAATATACCTCAAGAAAGAACGGGCAATTTTACTGAAAAACATTTCTATTAAGTTGAGCCAAGATCCATGCTTTGGAGTGAATACAAATTCAAACCGTCCAGATTTCTTCTGTAAATAAGCTTGGGTTTCCTTGGAAATATGGGCTGAATGGTTGTCCAAAATTAGTCGAATCTTCCACTCCTTTGGATAACTTTCATCCAGTTTGTCAAGAAATTCAGTAAATTCACGGCTACAGTGTCGGTCTTTGACCAATGGAATGACACGGCCCGTATGCAGGTCGATGCCAGCAAGCAATGATACTGTTCCAAGTCTCTTGTACTCGTAATCCCGAGCCCTTGAAGAATATTGGTTCGGAACTGGCATGAGTTCGGCAGCGATGTTTTTTATAGCCTGAATCCCAGGTTTTTCATCGTAGGATACTGTCACACAAGAACGATTTTCAGCAGAAGTGGCATTAAGTATCTCTACATCCTTGTAAACGCACAGAACGTTGGCCATTTTTTCTTCGAAGTCTGGGTCTTTACGTTCAAGATAGTAGCTTATTTTGTGAGGCTTGATGTTGTTTTTTGATAATATTGCATGCAATCTACCTTTTCCTAATTTTGATAAGCTGGAGTAACCCTGTTTCTCACAGTGCTTAAGAATATGTTTGATCATTAAGCTATATGTCCAAGTTTCAGATGCATAGCCCAGTTCAGTAGGTTTACTGCATGCAATTGATAATACCCAAGCCTTTGCGTCATCAGTTATTATTGTGGGGTGCCCAGGTCGTGGTAGATCCTTTAATGCTTGAATAGGACCAAAAGCTAGCGCCTTATCAATGCAGCGTTCAATCAATGGCCTACTGGTGCCAATCTCAAGCGTGATATCGGTTATACGTTTCCCACCGCTGTAGAGCAGAAGAATCTTTGCACGTTGTACCGTTGCCATCGCTTCAGTTCTGCTTTGGCTAATTCGTGCAAGCTCTGCTCGCGCTTCTGGCGTTAGATTCAATACAGAACGTTTTGCCATATGCCACCCCCTCGTGAATTGACGCATAGATGAGGGATGATACCACAAAAGCAGAACGTTTTAAACGTTATTTACGGAACAAACTACTAGGA
>JGI24143J45723_1000225_pt1 | contig 30762 bp, 28 predicted proteins | sample BarGraIncu00432A_FD_45723 | JGI IMG/M metagenome (IMG submission 45723) | reverse complement strand
CACGATTGTTGAGATGGCCCCGGATATAGCCGGTGGCCCCCATGGTATGCCATTTATGAATTACGATATGTTAAAAGATGAATTAGCCTATCATCAGGTTAAAATTCATCGCAGTACTCAGGTTTCAAGCGTTGAAAAAGACAGCATTACACTGGCAACTCAAGATGGCAAGGTTAAACTTTTAGCAGATACCGTGATTATTGCCATTGGCTATACGGCTGAAGACCATTTATACAATCAGATTAATGTGGACAGCAAGGTTCCGGTCTACAATATTGGGGACTCCAGGCATGTGAATAATATCATGTACGCCATTTGGGATGCCTATGAAATAGCTAGGGAATTGTAAACAACCGTTAAAGGCCAATTGTTTTATCGTTGTACGCCGCAACTTGATAAAACAATTGGCCTTTAAATTTAGTCTTAAATTAGTTGCGGTTCAATCTGAGCGTTTTAATCAGTTTTTCGCAGCTTGAAGTTTATCTTTTTAAATGAGAGCTTGCATTTATAATAACAAGCGTATACTTTTGCGTTGTGCTCTTGTTGTTCAGCGGAGGTTAATAAATGGCAACGATTGATAACCATCATTTGTCCGGTGTAGACGAGGTATGCTTTTTCAATGTCTTCCAGACTTTTGTCAGGCATCGACAAATTGTGAATGGTTTCCTCGATCATAATTGATAGCCGTTTCTTAATCTCATCAGACGACAATTGCGTCGATAAATTTACTTTACCCGCGTCTTTTTTGTGCGCTTCGCTAATTCCATCTTGAGTGGTATCAGACGATACGTTTTTTGATAAAACTGCTTTAGTCAAATTTTTTTTCTTGTTAACGAAGTGATCACCGTGTTCATAGTCTTCTTTTGTTATTCTCAATGATTTTCTGCCTCCTAAAGTTGAAGATGCTTCTTCGGTCGGTATAACACGTGTAAACCCACCGCTTTTCTCGTAGTACTCATCTTCTGATAATAAACAACAATTATCGATCAAACTTAATAATCATGTTGTTTGCTATTATACCATTAAATCGATATGTTGTATTGTTCCGGCGGTGCCATTTTCATTCAAATAAATGCCACTTCTTTGCAATTGGGCATTCGACTGGTTGTTGCTGTCTTTAAGGGCGAAGCTGGTACTGACATTTCCTAAATAAATTGCACCGATTCCTTTTTCACCCAGAGCAAATAAAGTGTTATTACCTTCGGAGTCTTTTGACCAAATCCGCAATTTATCGTAGATGGCATCATTTTCATCAATCCAGTTGTTGTTGTCCGTATCATAATTCGCCAGATCGGAGAAGCCATTGCCGCTCTCTGGTCCGAAGAGTTCTTTTCCATCATTGATGGTCCCATCATTGTTCAGGTCCAGAGCCAGGAATCCACTACCCTGACCGACAAAAGAAATCTGATCTGTAGTACCATCGGCATCAATATCAAACTGATATTTTTTGTCGGTAACGGATGCGGTCGGAGCATTATAATTGATCACCAATGGATCTATCTGCCGCTTTGCATCTCCGGCGCTGAAACTGAAGCTGCTTTGGGACATGAATTCTCGGCTTAAATTTAATTGGAGATCCACATTGATTTCTCGCCCATCTTGTGTTGTAACGGCTGCCTGGGCGTTAAAAGAAGTGCTTTCTGATTCATAATGGGTGGTGCTTTGGTCATATCTCAATCCCCACCCGGCGGACTGGGTCTGTTGTCCGTTTGAAGCTCTTCCGGTATTGAAACTCTGAATATTAATTGCTACGTTAGGGTCGCTTATTAGTTCGTTTTTAGGAATGACAAATTTAATCTTTTTTCCGCTTAAAGCCTCTATAAGCTTTTGAAGCAAAGTAATCATTTGCTGATCCTTACTGGGAAGCTGTGATATTGAATCCCCTTGCTGTGTTGCATCTGTTGCAATTCCATAGTTTGTGCTGTTTAGCTGAAGACTTTTTGCTTGTTCTGATATATTGAAGGTATCCAGTACTGCGTTTGATTGATTAATTTTAGTCGTTGTGTCTCCCTTGGTAATCCAGGAATTAAGGGATTCTACCTTTGTGGTCGATTCGTTGTAGCTGCTCTGACTGACCAGTGCTACATTTGAACTTGCGATTTTCATAAATCCACCTCCATGTTTTATGAATGTAATTCATCATTAATGACGAAAACCATTAGTGTTGATATCGACAGGAGGGCAAAAAAGATAATAGATAAATAAAAATTTCGCGATTAATTTTCAGAATAAAATTCGACCGTTTTTCCTTCTAAAATCATATTGGTGGTTTTCACGGCGCACATTTTACCACACATGGTGCAGGTATGTTTTTCGGCAGGAGGGGCACTTTCATAATAGGCTCTTGCTTTTTCAGAATCAATTGCAAGTTCAAACATGGCATCCCAATCGAGTTTATGACGAGCTTCCGCCATGTTATTATCGATTTCTCTGGCATGAGGCACGCCTTTGGCAATATCTGCGGCGTGCGCGGCAATTTTGCTGGCAATAATACCCTCTTTTACATCATTGATATCCGGGAGCCGCAAATGTTCTGCCGGGGTGACGTAGCAAAGAAAATCCGCACCGCTGGCGGCGGCGATGGCACCGCCGATGGCGGATGTAATATGGTCATACCCCGGGGCGATGTCGGTTACCAATGGGCCTAAAACATAGAAAGGTGCACCATGGCACAGCCGTTTCTGAATGGTCATATTGGCCGCGATTTCATTCATTGCCATATGTCCGGGACCTTCAACCATAACCTGAACATCTTTTTCCCAGGCCCGTTTGGTAAGCTGGCCCAGCTCGATTAGTTCGCTGAGCTGTGAGGCATCGGAGCTGTCATCAATACAGCCGGGTCTTAACGCATCACCAAGACTGATGGTAACGTCGAATTCCCGAAGAATTTCCAGGAATTCATCGTAGTATTCATAGAAGGGATTTTCATTTCCGGTCATTTCCATCCAGGCAAAGAGCAGGGAACCGCCCCGGGAAACGATATTCATTTTTCTGCCGGTACGCTTAAAGGCTTCAATGGCCCGTTTATTGATGCCGGCGTGGATGGTCATAAAATCAACCCCTTCTTCAGCATGAGATCGGACGACTTTCATAAAATCCTGGGGGGTGATTTCCAATAATTCTTTTTCAAGATAACCAATAGCATCGTACATAGGAACGGTGCCGATCATGGCCGGAGAAATTTTTATGAGCTCGTTGCGAAAGGTATTGGTTTTCCCATAATTGCTTAAATCCATGATCGCTTCAGCACCAAATTTCAGAGCGAGTTTAACCTTTTCCAGTTCAATATCATAGTTTTTACAGTCGCCGGAAACCCCCAGATTGACATTGATTTTTGTGCTCAGTCCGGTGCCGATACCCTCCGGGGAGAGTGCTTTATGGTTAATGTTGGCCGGAATGGCAACCTGACCACAGGCAATCAGTCCCCTGAGTTTTTCGGGTTCCATGAATTCTTTCTTAGCCACGATTAGCATTTCTGGGGTAATGATGCCTTTTTTAGCCGCTTCCATTTGAGTTTTGTAGTTTTTCATCGGTTGTTCCTTTCGAATTTGTTTTTTGCATAAAAAAAAGCGCTTCCCATTCAGGAAGGCACTAAAAGCACTTGATTAATAATATTAGCCGAAACGCTCTGCTTCCCTACGTTAGTATTAACTAACAGGTTCAAAGGGTCAGGTTTTAACCTTCTCAACTATCATCTAGTCCCCCCGCAAATAAATATTCAATTTATCGCATTATATCATATCAAATAAAAATGTCAATTTTGGAAAAATAAAATGTGCTATAATATGAGCAATTAAATGATCGTTTTTCAGGGGCCTTTCTTGGAGAATAGGAAATCATGTGAAATTTTTATACGAGCCTACTGCTGTGAATGGGTGGACAACGAGTCAGTTCATCCACAAAATGTGGGGATAACTTACAAAATTGTGGATTAAATCAGAATTAAATCAGAAAATGTAAAAAATTAAGAAAAAAACAGAGGAGAGGAGCATCATGCATAAATTTGAAAACTGTTTAGTGGTTGGCATATCTTCCCGGGCGCTTTTTGATTTAGAAGAAGAAAATCAGATTTTTAATCAAGACGGCGTTGAAGCCTATGCACAATATCAAATTGAACACGAAAACGATATTTTATGTCCAGGCACCGGTTTTGCCTTAATCAGGGCTTTGCTTAATCTTAATGAGATCGAGCCTGAGATACGAAAAACTGAAATTATTGTTATGTCTAAAAATAGCGCAGATACCAGTCTGCGAATTTTCAACTCGATTAAATATTATAATATGGATATTACCAGAGCTGCATTGGTAAGCGGGGCTTTTCTTTCACCCTATTTGGAGGCTTTTCAAACAGACTTGTTTTTATCGGCGAATGAGGAAGATGTTCAAGAGGCCATTAACTCAGGGGTAGCGGCCGGAATTATCTATACGCAGCATCTGCCTAGCGAAAAAATAAAAGAAATTGATCAAATTCGAATTGCTTTTGATGGCGATGCGGTTCTTTTTTCTGATGCTTCTGAAAAAATTTATCAAGCTCAGGGAATTGAGGCTTTTCAAGAATATGAGGCTAAAAATGCAAAGAACCCCTTGCCGGAAGGACCCTTTGCCAAATTTTTAAAAACACTGTCCACTCTTCAAAAACAGTTTGATAAAAATCAGGCCCCGATTCGAACGGCATTGGTAACCGCTCGAAATGCACCTGCTCACGAACGGGTGATCCGAACACTGCGGGCCTGGGATGTCCGGATTGATGAGGCTTTTTTCCTGGGAGGAATGGAAAAACAAGATGTGCTTAAGGCTTTTGGCGCCCATATTTATTTTGACGACCAGGCGATTCATACGGATGCGACATCGGAGTTTGTACCTTCGGCCCGGGTGCCTTATAAAATGAATGAGGAATAGGCTTTTGATAAATGCAAAAAAAAAGAATCCTTGGAAAGAAAGGATTCTTTTTTGAGAGAGAGAGGATTGTTTGTTTTTAATCTATATCAAACTGATTAATTATGGAAAGTTAATTAACCAGTGTTAATTCATTACGCTTAGTTTACCTCTCGCATGTGGTCAAGTTTTGACAGTTATGTGAAAATTAAGTGAATTCAGTGTAAAAATTATTTCAAGGTAAAATATTTTGTTTTCTCCTAATTTAAAATCATATTTTAAATTAGGAGATTTTTTTATGAAAGGTTTTTAGTGTTTATTTAAAATTCAAAAAAACACAATAAAATGATTGACAAATATAAAAGAATCACTTACACTATCCTTACAAAACATATATGAAAGATATGACATATATGAAATATAGGGAGGACTTAGAATGTCAATAAACAAAGAGGAATTATACAATAAACTGGCTGAAGCTGTGCTCAATATGGAAGAAGAAGAAACAGTTGAACTTAGCAAACAGGTTATCGCTGAAAACTTGGATGCATATGAGGCAATCGTTAATGGATTGACCGTTGGGATGAATCAGGCAGGAAAACTTTTTGATGAAGAAGAATATTTTGTACCAGAACTTCTAATCTGTTCTGATGCCATGTATGCAGGATTGGAAGTATTGAAACCCCATATAAAAACAAAAGATAATGAGATTAAACGAAAAGCAGTGATTGGAGTTATTGAAGGGGATACCCATGATATTGGAAAAAATCTTGTAAAAATCATGCTTGAAACCGGCGGCTTTGATGTTATCGATTTGGGTAGAGATGTTGCACCGGCAACCTTTGTTGAAAAGGCTAAAGAGGAAAAGGCCGAATTTATTGTGGTCTCCACTTTGATGACAACGACAATGGAAGGTATGAATGAAGTAATTGAGATTCTAAACGAAGAAGATATTAGAGACGATTATAAAGTGTTAATCGGCGGCGGCCCAATATCACAGGGCTACGCAGATAAAATTGGAGCGGATGGATACGCAGAAAATGCAGCAGAAGCGGTAAAATTGGCAAATAGACTGGTAGCAGCATATGGAAACGAAATTTAATAAAAAGGATTGTAAAACGAAAATACAGTGTAAAGACTATTAACAGGAGGAAATCAAACATGTCATTGATACAAAGAAAAGAAGAATTAACTTCCCTGGAGAGGGTTGTCCGAACTCTGGAACGCAAAGAGGTAGATCGAATACCGGCAGTGCCACTCGTTTGCGGTGCCTCATACAGAGTTTTGGGAACGCGATATGATAAATGGTCGAACGATGCAGAATTGGCAACCGAAAGTTTACTTGCTGCGCAGGAATTAATCGGTCAGGACGCATTTCTATTGCTTGTTGATCTTTCTGTTGAAGCGGCTGATTTTGGCCAGGAACTTATTTTCCCGAGATACAGCACAGCCTATCCGGATTTTAATAATCAATTCATTAAAACATATGACGACTATAACAAAATAAAAAAAATTAATCCCAGAGAAACAAAACGGATGAAACAAGTTATTGATATTATCAAAGGCCTTTCAGCAGCAAAGGGAAATGAAGTGGCAATCCTTGGATTTATTTATGGCCCATTAGGCGTATTGTCTCAGATTAGAGGCCATAAAAATTTATTTGTGGATCTCATTAAGCATCCCGATGAAGTTTTAGCGGCGGTTGACACAATAACCGATGTGCTGGTGGAGTATGCCATTGCCCAGGTTGAAGCAGGCGCGCATTCAGTTTGTATCGATCCGTTATATTCTTCAGGAACTGTTCTTAGAAACACGACATGGGAGAAATTTGAAGGACCTTATTTAAAAAGAATAGCTGATGCTATTCGCAAAACAGGGGCGGCGGTATCCATCCATAACTGTGGTGATGGTGTATATTTTGAAGAAGTCATAAAATGGTCAGATCCTGTTGCAATATCCGTTGCCCATCCGGCACATGGATCTAAAACATGGGAAGAGCATGCTAAAGCATGGGGAGATAAAGTCATTACAATTGGCTATTCCGATCCGGCTGAAACGGGTTTGGTTTTTACGGCGGATGAAGTATTGGAAGATTGCAAAAATCAAATTGATACCTTTGAAAAATATAATGCCGGATTTATTCTTTCCACTGGTTGTGAATTCCCTCCAAATGGGAACTTGTTAAATGCCGTTGCGATGGTTGAAGCAGCTAAGCGATACGGACGATAAAATTATAAAGTGATTATAAAAGCTTGTGATTATTATTAATATTCTGGGATTCAGACAGCTATCTTGTGTTTGAGTTTGCTGAAGATTCACTCGCTTAAGGTGAACACCAAACGGGTGTTCACCTTAATGTGTATTTTGGGATTGTTTAGCAAATCAGACAGATTCAATGATCTTTTAAAATAATTGAAAATAGGTTAGGAAGTGAAATGATGACGATACAAATTGATATTTTTTCCGGTTTTTTTGGTGCCGGAAAGACGACATTAATTAAGAAGCTGATTGACGAAAAAGTTTACTCGAAAAAGGTAACGATTATCGAAAACGAATTTGGAGATATTCCCATTGATGGAGAATTTTTAAAAAAATACAATATCGAGATAAAAGAAATAAAAGCGGGCTGTATTTGCTGTTCAACCGCGAATGATTTTAACGATACGCTGATAGAAATTATTGATTCAAAAGAAACAGAACGAATTATTATTGAACCTTCCGGAGTTGGAAAACTTTCAGAAATCGTTAAAATTGTAAAGAAAGTCGAAGCAGAAAATGATGTGCGACTTAACATGGTTATTTCAGCTGTTGATGTGACAATGTATGAAGAATTCAGTAATTTATTCAGTGAGTTTTATGAAGACCAGGTTATCCATGCGAGTACGGTAGTTTTAAGCCGCACACAAAGCGTTAACGAGGAAGAGCTGGAAGTGGTTGTTTCAAAAATAAGAGAACTCAACGAAAAAGCTCAAATCATCACAACACCATGGGATGATCTAAATTGGATTGAATTGGTTGAACTGTCGGAGGCGGATGTAAAACAGGAAGCATTAAAAGAAGTGTTCACTGAAACAACAACGGATGAAGTTGAATACGATCCGGAACGGCCCCATGATCATGACCATGATGAGTTTACAAGTTGGGGCATTGAAACACCAAAAGTATATCCTTTAGATGAATTGACAAGCATCTTTCAGGGGTTGAAAAATGAAGAAAAATATGGGAAAGTTGTTCGATCAAAAGGAAAAGTGCAAGTGGATACAGATCATTGGATTGAGTTTGATTTTGTCCCCAGACAATTTGAAATAAGAGCATCGGAACCCGATCATACTGGCCGAATAACGGTAATAGGCCATGATTTAAATAAAGAGAACCTAATTAATATTTTTTAAGATGAAGATAAAAGTAATCGCATGTGAGGTAATGAAAGAAGAAATTCAGGCTATCGAACGATTAGATGACCTGGATTTCGAGTTCGTTTCCATGGATTTTCATCTTTATCCGAAAAAGTTGAAAACTGAATTACAAAGAATTATTGATCAGTCCCGGGGCTATGACAAAATTATTTTGGCATTTGGTTTATGCGGCGGGGCTGCGAATGGCTTAAAGGCAACAAATAGCGAGCTTGTCATACCCAGAGTCCATGATTGTATTTCGATATTTTTATGCCCGGAAAAAGGCTGCGTTTGTGATTTCAAAAAAGAAATTGGAACGTTTTATCTCAGCAATGGATGGATGATTACCGAGAAATCAATTCTATCCGATTATCAGCGCATTTTACATAAGTTTGGGCCCCAAAAAGCCAATAAAATATTAAATAGAATGTATGATGGTTATAAAAAAATTCTGTTTATTGAAACTGCCGGGGTCCGTCAGGATGAGGTTATTCGCCAATCAAAAGAAATAGCGGAACTATTTAAAGCTGAGTATGAAACCATTCAGGGGCAATCTGCTTTTATTAAAAAAATTGTCAGCGGACCATGGGATGAAGAAAATTTTATTACGGTAGCTCCGCAGGGGATTATTACAGAAGAGGACTTTGGAATTAGTACAAAATAATTTCAATAAGGAAAGAAAGAGGAATTAAATAATGAACGATTTAACACCAAAAGAACGGATATTTCGTTCTTTGAAAAAGCAAACAGTGGATAGAGCGCCGGTCATTTGCCCGGGAGGAATGATGAACTCCGCGATTGTTGAAGTCATGAGTAAAACGGGACACACTTTGCCTGAGGGGCATCATGACAGCAAAATAATGGCTGAGCTTGCAAATGATGTCTATCTAAACACCGGCTTTGAGAATTTTGGCATACCGTTTTGCATGACTGTCGAGGCAGAGGTGTTGGGGAGCGAAATAAATTACGGAACTCTTTCCTGCGAACCTAAGATACAAAGGGAAGTATTTTCCTCTGTTACAGACGTTGTCTATCGAGGATCGGGGGCAATGGAAAAGAACACAAGAGTCAATGCAATTATTGAGGCAACTTATGCACTGTCAAAAAGATATCCGGATGTCCCGGTCTTTGGAAGTGTCACCGGCCCGCTCAGTACCTCGGCATCTCTGGTAGATCCCATTCCGTTTTTGAAAGAGCTGAGAAAAAACCGGGATGGAGCCCACCGCGTCATTGATTATGTAAGTGATCAGATTATAGAATATGCAAAATTGATGATCGAAAATGGAGCAAGTGTCATTACGATTGCCGATCCGACTGCAACTGGAGAAATATTGGGACCAACGATGTTTGGAGAATATGCGGTTAAATATTTGAATAAAATTATTGATGCAATTCATGAAACGAATACACCCGTTATTGTACATATCTGTGGAAAAATGAATGCGGTAAAAAAATTTGTTCCTCAAATCAAATCTGATGCAATCAGCACCGATTCGTCAATTAGTTTGAAAAAGCTGAAAGAAGAGTATGGTCAGCTGACAACAATGGGTAATCTCAGCACATACTTATTAGAATTTGGTGAAGAAGAAAAAATTTCAATACTGACGGAAAAGTTGAAAAATGATGGCATCGATATAATTTCGCCGGCCTGTGGCCTAAGTACCTCTACGCCATTAAGAAACATCAATGCGATGACAAATAGGGTAAAGGAGTCTTAATGATGGTAAAAGTAAATTTTGTTGCAGAAAACAAGAGTATTTCGGTAGATAAAGGCACAACAATTTTAGCGGCTGCAAAAAAGCTGGAAATTGTTATAGAATCACCATGCAATGCTGAAGGCGTCTGTGGTAAATGCAAGGTGCAGGTTTCAAAAGACAGTCTAAAGAACATTGAGCAATATGGAAAACATCAGTTATCGGATCAGGAAAAGTCTGAAGGATTTGTCCTGTCATGTCAAACGAAGGTGATTGGAAATGTCAATGTTGAAGCGGTTTCCAAGCATCAGAACAAGACGTTGCAAATATTAAATCACGGTCAAAGTTTCGATATCGAGGTTGACAGCCTGATCAAAAAAGAGTACGACGGAAACGGAAAAACGATTATCTATGCAGGAGATCAGATTATCGGTGAGGAAGAAGGGAATACTTCATTACTTAATTTTGGTGTCGTGGTAGATATTGGCACAACCACGTTGGTAGCAACGATCGTTAACATTAATACCGGAGAAGAACTCTATTCGGTTTCGGCATTAAACCCCCAGAGCTTGTATGCCCAGGATGTTTTGTCCAGAATAAAGTATGCATCAAGCGAAGAAGGATTGGACACCATGTATTTTGGGATAACCAAAGAAGTCAATAATTTGATTGAAAAAGCGGCAAAACATACTGGAATTGATATCAAACATATATATGAAGTGATTTATAGTGGAAACACCTGTATGATTCACCTAGCGGCTAAAGTGAATCCATATTCATTAGGCAAATATCCATATACGCCATTATTAAGAGGCGGAAGCAGTCTGAGTTATTCTGAGCATTTACTAAACATTTCAGAAAGCGGAGCAATTTATTTGCCGCCTATTATTTCAGCATTCGTTGGTCCGGATATCACATCAGGGATTTTGGCGACCCGGCTTCAGGATCGAAAAGGGGTTACCCTGTTTGTTGATATCGGAACAAATGGAGAAATGGTTTTGGCCAGTGACGGGCTTTTAACCGCAACTTCCACAGCAGCTGGACCGGCTTTTGAAGGCATGAATATTACCTATGGTATGAGAGCTGAAAAAGGAGCCATTGAGTATTTTAATATTGAAAAAGACGGAACGATTGAAGTAAAAACCATCGAAGACGGAAAACCTGTCGGAATCTGCGGAAGTGGTCTGATCGATATTGTTGGAGAACTTGTTGCCAATAAAGTAATTGATAAAAGAGGAAGATTTTCATCACCGGAAAATAGCGATTTAAAACAGGGACTCGGAGCACGAATAGTGAAAGTCGATGGGAAAAATGCTTTTGCAGTAGCAAAAGGCATTTTTCTTACCCAGAAGGATATCAGACAGGTTCAACTGGCAAAAGGTGCGGTAAGAGCTGGTATTGAATTCTTAATGAATACTAAAAACATTAAAGCCGAGGATGTCGATAAAATACAAATTGCCGGATCATTCGGCTTCCATTTGAGAGCGGAAAGTCTGATCAATATCGGATTATTGCCAAAAGAATTTGAAGGCAAGATTGATTTTGTCGGCAACACCTCTAAATCAGGCGGCCATGCATTTTTGTTGAACCAAAAATACCGAGATGAAATGGAAGAACTGGTTAAAGAAATTGAAGTTGTTGAATTGTCAAACGGCGAGAATTTTGACAGGATATTCGTTGATTGTTTATCTTTTGACAAACAAAAGAAAATCGCATAATAAAATCAAAATAAATATTGACAAGAAAAGAAAAGTGAGGTATATTAATCATATAAAACATATAGGATATATATGGAATACAATTTTAGGAGGCAAAGCAATATGGAAAAAATACAGAAAGAAATGAGAGGCCAATTAATATGAGCGAAAGAAAACTAGGATTCGATACACTACAAGTACATGCAGGACAGGTGCCAGACCCGGCAACAGGAGCTAGAGCAGTTCCTATTTATCAGACAACATCCTATGTATTTAAAGATACCGCAGAAGCAGAAGGTCGTTTTGCATTAACAAATCCAGGAAATATTTATTCCCGATTAACCAATCCAACCACGGATGCGTTTGAACAGAGAGTAGCCGCTCTTGAAGGCGGATCAGCAGGTCTGGCCACCGCTTCAGGTGCAGCAGCAATCACCTATGCGATTGAAAATATTGCCAGTGCCGGCGATGAAATCGTATCGGCAAGTACATTGTATGGCGGAACCTATCATTTATTTGCCGACACCTTACCTAAATTTGGTATCAAAACAATTTTTGTTGATCCGGAAGATCCTGAAAATTTCAGAAAAGCAATAACTGATAAAACAAAAGCAATTTTTTATGAAACACTTGGTAATCCAGCTAACAATGTCATTGACTTTGATGCAGTGGGAAAAATTGCAGCTGAAAACAAAATACCAGTAATTGTTGATAATACTTTTGCTACTCCCTATTTATTCAGACCTTTGGAACATGGTGCAAATGTTGTCGTTCATTCAGCAACCAAATTTATTGGTGGTCATGGCGCAGCCATTGGCGGTATTATTGTAGATGGCGGTAATTTTGATTGGAGGAGTGGAAAATTCCCGGATTTTACTACTCCAGATAAAAGCTATAATGGAATAATCTATGCTGATTTGGGCGCTGTTGCTTATGCTGTAAAAATCAGAGCGCAACTGCTTCGAGATACGGGAGCAACTTTGGCTCCGCTTAACTCTTTCTTGTTTTTACTGGGACTAGAATCATTGTCGCTTCGCGTTCAAAAACATGTTTCAAATACCAAAAAAGTTGTTGAATTTCTGGAAAAAAATTCAAAGATTAAAAAAGTTAATTATCCAGGTGTTAAGTCAAACAAATATTATGATTTGGCACAGAAATACTTACCATTTGGAGCTGGATCGATTTTCACTTTCACGATTAATGGGACTGTCGAACAGGCAAAGAAATTTATTGATAGCTTGGAAATATTCTCGCAATTAGCAAATGTTGCCGATGCAAAATCGCTTGTTATCCATCCTTCTTCAACAACACATCAACAACTCTCTCCGGAAGAACAGGCTGCAGCAGGATTCGGACCTGATACTATTCGCTTATCAATTGGGGTAGAAGATGCCGATGATTTAATTTATGATCTTGAGCAAGCTTTAGACAAAGCAATCACAGATTAATAAATCTTTAAATGATGTTGCTTAAACTTTGAATAAGAGGAACAGCAGACAGTTTACTTATGCGAAGGCAATGAGGCAAATGAGGACCCCCGCTCATTTTCCAAATATCCGGGAATCATAGAGAAATTGGCATCGTGTGTTTCTTGTCGAGCGAGAGGTGTTATAATGCCAATACGTGTTAAAGAAGGTCTTCCTGCAATTGAGGCGCTTGCCAATGAGAATATTTTTATTATGTCGGAAAGTCGTGCCGAACATCAGGACATACGTACTTTAAGAATCTTGATTGTAAATTTAATGCCTACCGTAATCACAACCGAAACACAACTTTTAAGATTGTTAAGTAATACTTCACTGCAATTAAGTGTTGAATTTTTAAAAATATCAACACAGATCCCTAAAAATTCAATTTTGAAACATTTACATCAATTCTATTTGACCCTTGATGAAATCAAAAATAAAAGTTATGATGGCATGATTATAACCGGGGCACCGGTTGAACAATTAGAATTTGAAGAAGTTGATTGTTGGGATGAATTGTGTGAGGTAATGGAATGGGCAAAATATCATGTTAATTCCGTACTATACTCATGCTGGAGTGCGTATGCAGCGTTGTATTATCATTTTGGATTGAATAAATGTAATCTTTCAAATAAACTATCCGGGATCTATTCTCACACCGTAAATATACGCAGACACCCCATTGTCAGAGGGTTTGACGATATATTCATGGCTCCACATTCCCGGGATATCTCGATAAATAAGGAAGAACTGCTTAAAATATCTGAACTTGATATTTTAGCTGAGTCAGAAAAAGCCGGTGTTTATTTAATCGCAGACAAAAGCAATAAACGATTGTTTGTGACTGGTCACTGTGAATTTGATCGAGTGTCCCTGGAGTCGGAGTATATTCGAGATTGTCTAAGAGGATTGAATCCAAAAGTTCCTGAGAATTATCAGTTAAAAGGCAAATCGCCATTTTCAACACAAACCAGCTGGAACAGTCATGCATCATTATTATTTTCTAATTGGTTGAATTATTATGTCTATCAGCAAACACCTTATCGTTTAAGTGATATCGGATATAGAAAAAATGTTGAAAATATGGAAGAGCTGTCTGTTGCAAAATAAAGTTGGAACTAATTCATTTGAATGGTTCCAACTTTTGATTTTTAAGATAGGAGATGATTCTTTGACACATAAAGAAATAATATTATCTGGAATTGCTTTAAAACCAACACCTCGTTTGCCGATGGTAATCTTATCCAGTGGGGTATGGATTTTATATCGAAATGGTTTAAGCTTACAGGACACGTTTGAATGTCCGCCGGAAAAAATCGCAGAATGTTTTATCAATAATAATAATGAAGCAGATTCCGATATCATTTGGATGGGAGCGGACTGTGGAAATTTGGCGCTTCGCGCCATTGGTGCAAAATGTACATTTAATGCTTTAGGAGAGGCCTCAACAATGGATGAACCCCTGGTATTAAAACCGTCGGATGTTGATAAATTAAAAATTGAAGATTTGGAAAATTCCTTGGAATTGGAGAATCTTTTAAAGACAACAAAAATTGTTGCTGAAAGAGTCGGCAATGAATTCTTATTGGGAAATAGTCAGTGGGGCCCGTTTACTCTTGCAGGACAGCTAATGGGAATGGAAAATTTGATGGTAACCACATTGAAAGACAAGCCGGGAATACAGCATGTGCTCGAATTTACAGAAAGCCTGCTTTTAAAATACTGGAACCTATTTATTGATGCCGGGGTTGAATTAGTTAATCAGGCCGAACCGATGTCTTCAGGGAATGTCATATCGGCAAAAATATTTAAAGAAACGGCTTTTCCCCGGATCAAGTCAGCAAACAAAGCAATCAATAAACGGGCGAAAGCAAAAATGCTGCATATCTGTGGAAATACGACGAAAATATTAGATTTAATTCCGCTTACCGAGACAGATCTGTTTTCGTTGGACTATCAAGTCGATTTAAAAATTGCCAGAGAAAAGTTAAGCGGAAAGATTGCTTTCGGCGGGAATTTGAACCCAACAAGTATCATTCTTGAAGGAACGCCGGAAGACATTAAAATCGCCACGACAAAATGTATTTTGGATGCAGGACAAAAAGGGTATATAGTCATGCCTGGATGTGATATTCCGCCGAAAACTAAAATGGAAAATGTTCAGGCAATGGTAGATACCGTCCATCATACATTTATCGGATGCAAATAAAACCATATTCGTTTTAACAGCGTTCAGCATCATGATTAAATACAGAAAACAGATTGACAATAATCATAGGACTTGTTATAATTAGCAAATCATATATGTATAGTATGAATTAAAATGAGTTAAGGAGACTGATCAATGAGTAACTATAGTAACATTGATTCCAAACTGATCCATGGTGGAATTGACGGAGACGAAAATACTGGAGCAGTTAATGTACCAATATTTCAAACATCAACATATAAACAACAGGGTTTAGGCAAAAACAAGGGGTATGAATATTCGCGAACTGGAAATCCTACCAGACAGGCATTAGAATCTCTAATCGCAGATTTAGAAGGGGGCGTCGCGGGGTTTGCGTTCGCATCTGGAATGGCGGCAACCACAGCGGTGTTGAGTCTTTTTAAAACCGGAGATAAAATCATTATTTCAAGTAATGTTTATGGCGGAACCTTTCGGGTGCTGGATAAAATATTTAATAATTTCGGCATTACCTATGAAATTGTCGAAACATCAGATTTAGCGATCCTTGAGAAAAGCATTGATGCAGATGTAAAGGCAATCTTTATTGAAAGCCCGGCAAACCCGATTTTGTCCATTACCGATATCAAAGAAGTGGCATTAATCGCTAAAAAACATAATATCTTAACCATTGTAGACAACACCTTTATGACGCCATATTTGCAGAGACCGATCGAACTTGGCGTAGATATTGTCGTCCACAGTGGCACAAAATATTTGGGCGGACATAGCGATTTGATTGCCGGGCTTGCGGTAGTTAATAATGAAGAATTGGCTGAACGATTAGGATTTATTCAAAATTCAACAGGCGGGATTTTGCAGCCATTCGACAGCTTTCTCCTGATTCGGGGAATTAAAACTCTTGGCGTTAGAATGGACAGACATATTGAAAATGCAGTATTCATTGCGGAACAGTTAAAAAAACATCCCGGCGTAAAGGCGATCTACTATCCTGGTTTGCCGGATAGTCAAGGATATGAAATCAATAAACGTCAAACAAGCGGACCAGGCGGAATGCTGTCATTTGAACTTGATAAAAAATATAATATCAATAAGTTTTTTGAGTCACTGGAATTAATTTCATTGGCAGAGAGCCTGGGCGGCGTTGAGTCACTGATCTGCCATCCATCCAGTATGACCCACGCTTCGATTCCATATGAGATTCGACAAAAAGTTGGCATCGTTGAAAATTTAATCAGAATTTCGGTGGGAATAGAAAATAAAAAGGATATCTTAAATGATTTGGAACAAGCATTCTTAAAGAGTTACGAGGGATAAAAATGGCTTATTATAATGACATTAGGGAATTAATCGGCAATACGCCAATGGTTAAACTTAATAATTTTGATGTAAAAAAGGGCGTAAATATTTTTGCAAAACTTGAACTTTGGAATCCCGGGGGAAGTGTAAAAGATAGAATCGGTGTTTCAATGATCAAAGATGCGGAAGAACAGGGACTGCTAAAACCGGGTTATACCATTATCGAAGGGACGGCCGGCAATACCGGTCTCGGTGTTGCCCTGGCGGCCATCAATAAAGGATACCGCGTTATTTTTGTTGTGCCAACTAAGTTTTCAATTGAAAAGCAGACGCTGATGCGTGCCTTCGGCGGAGAAATCATCAATACGCCACGGGAGTTAGGGATGCTTGGCGCGACCGCAAAAGCCCAGGAATTACTCAGAACGATTCCAAACTCGATATCCCTTAAGCAATTTGATAATCCTTCAAATCCAATAACCCATTATGAAACAACCGGACCGGAAATATATCGCGACCTTGAGGGCAATATCGATTATTTGGTAGCTGGAGCCGGCAGCGGCGGAACCTATTCTGGAGTTGTCCGTTATTTGAAAGAGAAAAATCCCAATATCAAAGGGGTGCTGGCCGATCCCATTGGTTCAATCATGGGCGGAGGCGATATTGGCTGTTACGATATTGAAGGCATCGGGAATGATTTTATTGCCACCACAATGGATATGTCCCTTGTGGACGAAGTGATAAAAGTGCATGACAGCAACGCTTTTGAAATTGCTAAATTGTTGGCGAAAAAAGAAGGGATTATTGCCGGAACCTCATCTGGAGCAGCTTTATTTGCAGCACTGAAGCTGGCTGAAAAAGTTGACAAAGGCAACATCGTCACAATTTTACCGGATCGAGGAGATCGCTATTTCAGTAAAAATATTTACGACTAAAGCTCCCTGCAAAAAAGATTCGTTGATACTATTCGTGTTAAATAGTACAATATAACAGATAATGAAGGAGTTGTTGGAAGACTCTGATTAGATGTTATTAAGCGAGGAGAAAAAAGCATGGATTTTAACACCCTTTGTATACACGGAAATAGTGAGAAATATGACACTACAGGTGCAGTGAGTGTTCCGATTTTTCAATCGGCAACCTTTGCTCATCCGGCGGTGGGAGAAAGTACCGGCTATGATTATTCCCGGCAGCAAAACCCGACTCGGGAACATCTGGAAAAGATCATGGTCAAACTGGAAGGTGGGTTTGACGCCCTGGCATTTTCAACCGGTATGGCAGCCGTTGGCGCCGTCATGGAACTTTTTTCGCCAGGCGATCATATCATTGCTTCCGATGATCTTTATGGAGGATCCCATCGGTTGTTTCATCAAATTTCCATGAAAAATGGAATCAGTTTTGATTTTGTTAATACATCTGATATTTCTTTGATTGAATCCCATATTCAACCGAACACAAAGGGCGTGTTCGTGGAAACGCCAACCAATCCGATGATGCAGGTTACGGATATAAAAGCAGTGGCTGAGTTGACTAAAAAACACAATCTGATTCTTATTGTAGACAATACTTTTTTAACCCCCTATTTTCAGAAACCCATTAAACTGGGGGCTGATATTGTCGTCCATAGCGGCACCAAATATTTGGGCGGGCATAATGACACGCTGGCCGGATTTGTGGTTGTGAATGATGAAAAGATATCAGAACGGTTGCGGTTTATTTATAAAACGACAGGGGCCTGTCTTTCACCATTTGACAGCTGGCTGATGATCCGGGGCATTAAAACCCTTCCCATCCGAATGGATAAACAGCAGGAAAATGCCATGAAATTGGCAAATTGGCTGGGTGATCAAAAGAAAGTTAAAACCGTATATTATATTGGCCTGCCCGCTCATCCCGGCTACGAGATATCCAAGCGTCAGGGCAGCGGTTTTGGGGCAATGATTTCTTTTGAAGTTGACAGTGAGAAAACGGTAAGAGAGATTTTAGCAAAGGTTTCACTGATTCAATATGCAGAAAGCTTAGGGGGAGTTGAAACCCTCATTACCTACCCAATGCTCCAGACCCATGGAGACATCCCCAAAGCCGAGCGCGAAGCCAAAGGAATCAACGAACATTTGTTGCGACTGTCGGTGGGAATAGAAAGCGCCCAGGATTTGATCGATGACTTAGCCAGGGTAATAAAGGGGGAATAAAAATTGACATATAATTTCAACGAGATCGTTCAACGGGACAATACCAACTCCCTAAAATATGATTTTGCAAATCGCTGTGGCAAACCGGAAGGGCTGCTGCCATTATGGGTTGCTGATATGGATTTTAAAACCCCTGCGCCAGTGGTAGAGGCGCTTGTCGAAAAAAGCAAGCACGGAATTTTCGGATATTCCGAAAGCGGTCAGGACTATTTTTTTATTTTAAAAGATTGGTTTAAAACAAACTTCGAATGGGATATCCGACCAGACTGGCTGGTGAAGACACCCGGCGTTGTTTATGCCATTGCCACGGCTATTCGCGGGATGACCGTTAAAGGGGATGGGATACTCATCCAACAGCCGGTTTATTATCCTTTTTCTGAGATAATCAGGATTAATGAACGCAAATTGGTGGTGAATCAGCTTGTTTATGAAAAGGGCCGGTATATCATCGATTTTGACGATTTTGAAAACAAGATCAGCACCAATGGCGTGAAGCTGTTTATCTTATGCAATCCCCACAATCCGGTGGGCCGAGTGTGGACAAAGGAAGAACTCACGCGTTTGGGAGATATCTGCTTAAAACATCAGGTAACGGTTATTTCTGACGAAATTCATCAGGATTTTATTTATCCGGGACATAAGCATCTGGTCTTTGCTGATTTAAAACCTGAATTTTTGAAGATCAGCATCACCTGTACAGCGCCAACTAAAACCTTTAATCTGGCGGGATTGCAAATATCCAATATCTTTATTAAAGACCGGGAATTGCGGAAAAAATTTGTCGATGAAATGACAAAAAGTGGTTATAATGAGCTGAATGTGATGGGGCTAGTCGCCTGTACTGCAGCCTATTCACAGGGCCGAGAGTGGTTGAATGAACTAAAAACATATCTGGTCGGCAACCTGGATTTCATGAGAAACTTTTTAAGCGAAAAACTGCCTCAGATAAAACTGGTTGAGCCGGAAGGAACCTATTTAGTCTGGTTGGATTTCAATGAACTCGGGCTGAGTGAAAAGGAACTGGAAGATTTGATCATTAATAAAGCCGGTTTGTGGCTCGACGAAGGAATCATGTTTGGCGCCGGAGGCGAGGGCTTTCAACGGATCAATATCGCTTCGCCCAGAGTGATACTGGAACAGGCGTTAACACAATTGGAACAGGCTATCAACAGCTTATAAAGAAAAAGGCAGCGCTGATCTTAATGATCAAGGCGTTGCTTTTTTTTATTGACTTTTTTTAGAATAAATATTAAAATAGTATTCATATATGATATATATGAATACTGCGACACGGGAGGATGCAAGAATGAGCGAACGAAAATACGGTAGTGAATTTGGTTTTCAGACAAGAGCGGTGCATACCGGAAATGATGTGGATAAAGACACGGGAGCAATCAAGCGGCCGATAACAATGGCCAACAGTTATGAGCTGCCTTACGATCCTTCCGATATTAATTGGAGCAGTTCGGATAAAAGCCTGTATACCCGAAACGGCGGAACCAATCAAAAGTATCTGGAAGAAAAAATTGCCTCGTTTGAAGGCAGTGAGGATTGTATTGTTTTGGCGTCAGGAGTGGCAGCCCTGTCAGGATTATTCTTTGCCCTGCTGGAAAGCGGCGATCATGTTGTGTTTTCGAATGTAACTTACGTAGCCGCTTATCGCTTGCTGAATGAACTGTTAAACAATAAGTTCAAAGTAGAAACCACGATTGTTGACACCACCGATTTAGAGGCAGTCAGGGCGGAAATCAGACCCAATACCAAGCTTGTGCATATTGAAACACCCGGAAATCCAACGATTGGCATTTCAGATATTCAGGAGATTGCCAAGCTGGCACACAAAAATGGAGCACTGCTGTCGGTGGATAACACCTTTGCTTCGCCCTATAACCAGAGACCGATTGAATTGGGCGCGGACTTTGCAATTGAAAGTCTCACAAAATTTATTAATGGACATGGAGATGCCATGGGCGGCTCCATTGCAGGCCAAAAGGAAGCTTTGGATAAAATTCGTTTCCAGTCCCAGGTGAATCTTGGGGGTACCATCAGCCCGTTTAATGCATGGTTGATCATGAGAGGGGCCGTCACATTTCCGCTGCGGATGAAACAACACAATGAAAATGCGTTGGCGGTTGCAAAGTTTTTAGCGGGCCGTGAAAGTGTGAGCTTTGTTTCGTACCCTGGACTGCCCGGTAATAAAGGCCATGAGATTGCCAAGAAACAGATGGAAAAGGGCTTTGGCGGGGTCTTATCCTTTGGTTTAAAGGCCGATAAGGATACCTGCAATGAATTTGTCAGTCAGTTAAGGGTGGTGACATCGGCGGTGTCACTGGGACATGATGAAAGTTTAATTGTCTATCTTGGCGAAAATGACGAAAGACAATATCTGTATCCGGAAGAATTCCATCAGGGCTTTTTCCGGTTCAGTGTCGGAATTGAAGATGTGGAAGACATCATTTCGGATTTAAAGCAGGCCCTTGAAAAGGCTGGATTGAGTTTATAACACTAAGTGATACTAAGCTGTTTTGGTTTAAAAAACAGCTTACAGCGTTTCGTTCATGCTGCCGGTGCGGTAGCCTTTAAGATCTAACGCAATATAGGTAAACCCGATTTTTTTAAACGCATCGTTGATTTTTGTGCGAATTTCCTTATTTAGTATGGTGTCAAATCCGTTCTCGTCTGTTTCGATCCGAGCTAAATTACCATGATAGCGAACCCTAACCTGATGCAAACCCAAATCAAGTAGATATTGTTCGGCCTGATCAATCATGTTTAGGCGATCGGGAGTAATCGTCTCACCATAGGGAAAACGGGATGATAAACAGGCAAAGGACTGTTTGTTCCAGGTGGGCAAACCGAGCTCACGGGAAAGATGCCGTATTTCGTCTTTTGAGAGCTCGGCAAACCGCAAGGGGCTTTTGATATCCAATTCAGCTACCGCCAGAAGGCCGGGCCGATAGTCACCGTTGTCGTCGATATTGGATCCTTCCACCACATTTTCCAATTGCCGATCCGCAGCAATATCTTTAATTTTCGAAAAGAGTTCAGTTTTACAGAGATAACATCTGTTTTTAGGATTATGCGAAAAGCCTTCAATATCAAGCTCTTCTGAATCGATGACAATGTGTTCAATGTTGTTGGCTGTTGTAAAAGCTTCCGCTTCGGATAATTCTCTTTTAGGGAAGCTTTCGGAACGGGCCGTAACCGCAATCGCATTTTTTCCTAAAACATCATGGGCAACTTTTAATAAAAACGTCGAATCAACGCCGCCTGAAAAAGCCACAGCGACGCTGTTGAGGCTTTTTAAATAATCCTGCAAACGGTCATACTTATTTGATATATTATCCATTACATTCTCCTTTTTGATGTAAATTTTAGAAGCTGCGATTCCATTTTTTGTCAATCTCGGAAAGTCGATTCAAGGCCTCATTTAAGGTATCTTCTTTTTTAGCAAAATGAAGTCGAATTAAGTGATTGACATTCTCTTTGAAAAAAGTTGAACCGGGAACGGCACCGACACCAACATGCTCGGCAAGCCATCGACAGAAAGCTAAATCATCATCTCTTTTATATTGTGAAATATCGATCATCACATAATAAGCTCCCTGTGGTGTTGTATAAGAGAGACCAATATCTCGGAGACCGTTTAAAAACAGAGTCCGTTTTTGTGTATATTGTTTTTGTAAGCTGGTATAATAATCATCGCCAAATTTAAGGCCAACCATTGCAGCTTCCTGGAGGGGCGCCGCCGCACCAACGGTTAAAAAATCATGTACCTTTTTAGCAACATCGGTAATATGTGCCGGAGCGATAATATAACCTAAACGCCAACCGGTTATTGAATATGTTTTTGATAGAGAACTGCAAGAAATAGTTCGTTCAAACATATTTGGCAGAGAGGCAAAGTAGATGTGTTCATAAGGCTCATATATAATATGCTCGTAAACTTCATCGGTTATAACATAAGTGTCATATTTCTCTGCTAAATCTGCAATAATAGTCAGCTCGTTACGGGTAAACACTTTTCCGGTCGGGTTGGAAGGGTTGCATAAAATAATGGCTTTAGGATTTTGCTTAAAAGCGGCTTCCAGCTCATCGGTATTAAAATTAAACTCAGGCGGATGAAGGGGTACATAAATCGGGAGTGCCCCGGACAAGATTGTGTCCGCTCCATAGTTTTCATAAAAAGGTGAAAATACAATGACTTTGTCACCAGGATTGGTAACCGTCAGCATGGCCGCCATCATGGCTTCTGTGCTGCCACAGGTGACAACAATTTCGGTATCAGGATCAATTGCTCTTCCCATATACTTTGACTGCTTTTGGGAAAGTGCTTCGCGAAAATTTTGTGCCCCCCATGTGATGGAATATTGATGCGGACCTTTGCCTGAGGCCCGTTCCAGCGCTTTAAGTATTTCTTTTGGAGGATCAAAATCTGGAAACCCCTGTGATAAATTAATCGCATTAAACTGATTTGATATCAGTGTCATTCTTCTTATTACAGAATCTGTAAAATTAGTTGTTCTATTACTTAATGGTTTCATAATAACCTTCCTTAAATCTCATAAACAAGGGTTCTTTCATCAATTAATCGTATGGCTTTATGTGTTGCCCGCTCTAATGCACCATCTTTTAATATAGAAACTTCACCTGGTTTTACGCCTAAACGTGTTTTAAGGAGTGCCGAAACTCTTACAGCAAGATCTTCATCCGATTCCGTATTATCATTTGATTTTTCGATTTCTATTCGGTATTTAACGGAATGATTTTCTTCATACAAGCGGATTAAGTATTCGCCGGTAATGCCTTCTGTACCTCTGATTACAAATTCAATATCACTTGGGAAAACATTGACACCAGATACGATAAACATATCGTCAAGTCTTCCGACAACATTAATTCTGGCGTGTGTTCTGCCACAGGTGCACCTGTCACGGTTTACAAATCCAATATCTCCGCTGCGGAAGCGAATCATGGGTCGGGCTTTTTTTCGAAGGGTAGTATAGACTAATTCACCACGTTCGCCATCAGGTACAGGTTTTTGTGTTTCGACATCCAGCACTTCTACTAAGATATGATCCTCAACAAGATGCAGGCCATTTTTTGCTTCGCACATACCGGCGCAAGCACCGAAAATATCTGATATTCCAAAGAAATCATAAAGTTCAGCATCCCAGATTCTTTCAATGTTCTCGCGGGTGGTACCAATTGAACCACCAGGTTCGCCGGCGACGATAATTTTATTAATGGCTAAATCTTTTGCCGGATCAATCCCGTTTTTAAGCGCTGTTTCGCCGAGATACATGGCATAGGATGGAGTTGTCCAAATTATGGTTGGCTGAAATTCCTTCAAAATGAAGAGCAGTCTTTCAGAGGGAACCGTTCCGGCCCAAATACATAAAGCACCTAAATTTTGTGCGCCAATGGCATCAGGGCCACCGACAAACAAAGAAAAATTCAGGGCATGGACATAACGATCACTTTTTCTCATTCCAGCACTATAGAATAATCGGCTTTCAACATCCTGCCAGTCATCGAAATCTTCCTTGGTAAAAGGACTGATGGTTGGTACACCGGTTGAACCGCTGGATGCTGAAACAAAAACTACATCATCTTCGGTTACCGCAATCATATCGCCTAAAAGTCCGCCTCGTCCTTGGCGTTCTCTTTCGGTTGCTTTGTTTACAAATGGAAATTTCTGAATATCCTTCAGCTCATTAAAATCATCAGGGGTCAGACCGGCATTATCAAATGATTCTTTGTAGTACCCTGAATTGTTGTAGGCAAATGCCAGCATTTCTTTCAATTCTTTTCGTTGCAGTTCTTCCAGTTCAGGCCGGGGCATCGTTTCAATTCTTTCATTCCAGTATTTATTTTCGCTCATAGTTCCTCCTAATTTGTAATCCAGTTTTTTCTGATATAATTCCATTTTTGATCCCGTTGGGATACTAATATTTCGATATCGCTATCGGTTAAATGTTTGAATCGACCCTGTGAAAGAAGATAATCTTTGATTGATGTAAATTCCTTCGGATTTTTGTTCAAGTGAAAATTGCCATTTTCGTATTCAGCCAGATACCACATGCCGCAGTCAATCATTTTTCTTGAGACTTCGATGGTTTCATTCACATTGATTCCCCAACCAATGGGACAAGGAGAAATAACATGAATAAAGGTGGTCCCTTTAATTTCAGATGCTTTCTGAACTTTGTTTATAAAATCGTTTATATTTCCGATGCTTGCCGTCGCAGCGTAAGCTATTCCATGGGCTGCAACAATCTCAAACATATTTTTTTTGGGACGAATATTGCCATGGAGGTTTTCTCCTGAAGGGGTTGTGGTTGTCCGGGCACCAAAAGGGGTCAGACTGCTTTTTTGAATGCCGGTATTCATATAGGCTTCGTTGTCATAACAAATGTAAATGATATTGTCGTTGCGATCGATGGCGCCGGATAATGCCTGGATGCCAATGTCGGCGGTTCCGCCGTCCCCGGCCAGACCGACTGCTTTAAAATCTTTGATTCCAACGGCTCTTGCTCCGGCTTCAATACCGGTGAGCATGGAAGCTGTTCCAGCAAAAGTGGATATTATTGAATTATTGCTAAAACATAAATGCGGAAAATTAAATCCGACGGCTGACATACATCCGGCCGGAAGAACAGAGATAGCTCTTTCGCCAAGGGTCTTAAGAGCCATTCTCACGGCTAAACTGCCGCCGCAACCGGCACAGGCCTTATGTCCGTAAAAAAATTCGCTATCGGTAATGGTATTTGCCGTTATTTTATTACTCATTGATGTTTACTCCCATCCCAATAAAATTCACTGATTCTCCGCCATTTTTAATATGATTAAAAATGTTCTTAATATTTTCGTGAGTGATATCCCGGCCGCCAAGGCCGCCTATGAAGTTATAGGTTTTTAAACCTAAACCTTTTTGAGCAATGACAGAGTTAACGTTGGTATAAACGGTTCCTTCATAACCAAAGGAGATGTCTTTTTCCAATACACCAATGGCTTTCGCATTTTTTACAGCCGTCACGATCTCTTCCAATGGAAAAGGTCTAAGAAAACGAAGCTTTAAAATGCCGACTTTTTCGCCGGCAGAGCGGAGTTCATCAACGACTTCCCGACAAAGTCCAGTGATACTGCCGAGGGTAATTAAAATGTAGTCTGCATCATCAGTTAAGTAGCTGGCTGTCAGTCCGCCGTAGCTTCGGCCAAAGATTTCACCAAATTTTTTATCGGTTTCGTTAATGACACGTTTGCTTTCCAACATAGCTTTGTGCTGAATGTATTTGAATTCTTGATTGTCGTCTGGACCAACACTAAATGCCAAATTTTTAGGAGTATCAAAACTTAGTTTGTTTTCCGTTTCAAATGAAGGCAAAAAGCGATCGGCATCAGCCTGATTGGGGATTTCCACAGGCTCAAAGGTATGTGTTATTAAAAATCCGTCTAGGTTTACCATAACAGGGGTTGAAACCAGTGGATCCTCTGCGATGCGATAGCTTTGCAATGCCATATCAAGGCTTTCCTGTGCATTTTCGACATAAACTTGAATCCAGCCGCAGTCTAATTGAGAGAGGGAATCACGCTGATCGCCATAAATATTCCAGGGTAGGGCTGTTGAGCGGTTGGCATTCATCATAACAATTGGAAACCGACCACCGCTGGCATACTGCAAACATTCAGCCATGTATAAAAGCCCCTGGGAAGAAGTTGCAGTAAAGGTTCTTGCACCCATTGCGCTGGCACCAATGGCACAAGATAAAGCAGAATGCTCCGATTCGACATGGATAAATTCACTGTTCAGACTTTTATCTTCCACCATTTCGGAAAGTCGTTCAACAACGGTTGTTTGAGGCGTGATGGGATAAACGGAAATGACTTGAGGTCGGGCTAGCCGTACGCCTTCCGCAAAAGCATCATTGCCTGATAAAAATTCTTTAGCCATTATTTTTCCGCCTCCATTCGAATTGCTTTTTGCGGACAAATGTTTTCACATATTCCACAACCTTTGCAAAAATCATAATCGATATCAATGCCAGTCTCTGTTTTATAAATGACGCCGTCGGGACAGTACATATAGCATTGCAGACAGTTGACGCAGGTATCGTCAATAACAGGGCGAATGTTTCGCCATCCGTCATTTTTAGTGACTAAAAATCCGGCTTCACTGGATGTACCCAAAGGATAATCCGATAGTTTTTTAGGCTTTTCATACTGTCGTAATAAGGGTTTGCTCATATTATCGACCCTCCTTGAAATACGCATAGGATTTGTTAAAAATCAATTGATTTTTAACAGTGTTGACATTTGATAAATATAAGCCGATGGATGCTTGCAAAGAAGATAAAGAGATGCTGTTTGAAAAACTCGCTAATGCACCAAGCATTGCTGTATTGGAGATTGGTTTGTTTATTATTTCCATTGCTATTTTATTGGCATCAATTGTATTAATTTGTGAATAATTTGCATATTTTTCATTTGATGGTGTATTGATTAACACCATACCGTCTTTTTTAAGATCTTCTAAATAATCAATATTAAATAAACTGTCATCGAGAAAGATCATATAATCACAAGTTTTAATTTCGCTCCGATTAATAATTGATTTTGTATCAATTTTATTAAAGGCTTGAATAGGCGCACCTCTACGCTCCGGACCGAAAGAAGGAAAAGTCAGTGCGAATTTATCGTCTTTTACCGCAGCTGCACCTAAAATTTTAGCTGCCGTAAAAGCACCTTGACCACCACGGCCATGCCATCTTATTTCAATCATAAGGATCCTCCCATATTAATTATTGTTTTTATCAAGCTTCTGTGCAGAAATATCACCAATGATTTGGAAAACCTGCACAAGGGCGACAAGTATGACTACGCAGATAATCATGACTTCCAGCTGGTATCGCTGATAACCATACCGAATGGCAAGATCGCCGATACCGCCACCGCCAACCGTGCCTGCCATGGCAGAAAATCCGATCAGGGAAACTGCGGTAACCGTAATATTTTTAATCAGAGATGACGAGGCTTCAGGCATAAGAATCTTTATTACAATAGAAAGCTTGCTTGCACCGGAAGCAATCGCTGCTTCCAACACGCCGTTATCCACATCTGAAAAGGATGCTTCTGAAAGTCTTGCAAAGAATGCAATCGCAGCGACTGCAAGAGGGATAATGACAGCATTTGGGCCGATTGAAGTATGTACGATGGCTTTTGATACTGGAATCATTAGGACAAGAAGGATGATAAATGGAATGGAACGGATGATATTTATGACCACACCAACAATCTGATTGATCGCTTTATTTTTTATAAAAAGATTGTTGGAAGTTAAAAACAGTAAAAGTCCGATTCCCCCCCCGATAATGATTGATGCAAGCAGCGATCCGAGGACCATCTGCATTGTTTGCCCTAGAGATAAAATTAACGCTGATTTTAAATCAAAATTCACTATGCAACACCTCCAAACTTTCTGTATTTTTTTCAAGATAGTCAATGGCTAGTTTCAAATTTTCCTGTTCGCCAATTAGCTGGACATAGATAATGCCAAGGGGCAGATTGTTGATGTATTCGATTTTGCCATGAAGAATGTTGAACTCAATCTGGTAAGTGCTTGCGGCATAGGACAAGATAGGATCATTGGCTTTATCACCTTGGAAAATGAGTTTTATCATAGGCCCTTTCATATTTTCAAGAACACGATCAGGCAAATTAAATTTAAAGGTATGACTGATCAGCTGTCTGGTGAAATCATTTTTCGGCCTTGTAAAAATGTCGTAGACATTGCCAATTTCCACAAGACTGCCTTTGTTCATAATAGCGCATCGAGAACAGACATTTTTAATGACATCCAATTCATGTGTGATAATTACGATGGTAATCCCAAATTTTTGGTTCAGCTCTTTTAAGAGATTGAGGATTGAAGATGTCGTTTCCAGGTCAAGTGCTGAGGTTGGTTCATCACAAAGTAAAATCTTTGCATCATTGGCAAGTGCCCTTGCTATGGCAACCCGCTGTTTTTCACCGCCAGAAAGTTTAACAGGGAAAACGTTTATTTTTTCGGTCAAATTTACGATATTCAGTAATTCTTTTACACGTTTATCTGTTTCTGCTTTTGTTTTGCCGGCAGCCCGCAAAACAAAAGCTATGTTTTGATACACTGTCAGATTTCCGGCAAGATTAAAATGCTGGAAAATCATGCCTATATTTCTGCGTAAAGCTCTAAGCTGACGGCCTTTATAATTTATTATGTTGTTTCCATTAACAAACACAGCGCCAGTTGTAACTTCCTGCAATAGATTGATCGTTCGAAGAAGGGTGCTTTTTCCGGCTCCGCTGGAACCAGCTATACCAAATATTTCACCTTCATTTATTTTAAAACTTACGTTGTTTACGGCATCAAACGTTTTTTTATCTATTTTAAAGTTGACGGATACATTTTTGAATTCTATCATGTTCATTACCTTTTCTAGAATAGATTTATTTTAAGAGTCAGCACTAGACAAAAAAGGCTGACTCTCAATTAATATTTTAATAATCTGTGGGTCTTTGGAATGAAACATACTGCTTGGCAGGATCTTCAATTACTTTTTTAAAAGCATCGGATTCAACCACGGAAACAATATCTTTTGCAAATTCTGAATCTTTATCAGCAGTTCTAACGGCGATGACATTGATATAACCCGCAGCAATTTTTTCGTTGTAAAGGGCATCAGAAAGATTAAGACCGGCACTTAATGCATAATTGCCATTGATGACTGCAATTCCGACACTGTCAAGACTTCTAGGAAGCTGAGGCGCTTCAATTTCAGTGAATTGAAGATTTTTAGGATTGCTTGAAAGATCGTTCTGGGTCGCTTTGGTAGGATCGATCGATGGATCAATGGTGATGATTCCGGTTTGGGCAAGAACGCGGATGGCTCTTGATAAATTGGTTGCATCATTTGGAATAGCTACGATTGCACCGTCTTCAATTTCAGCAATAGACTTGTATTTTTGTGAAAATATGCCCATTCCAGCAGTAGGAATTTCTTTTATCGCAGTCAGATCCAATCCATTTTCCGTAGAAAAATTTTTCAGATAAGTTGAATGCTGGAACATATTCGCATCGATCTCACCTGCAGCAAGCGCTTTATCAGGCTGTACATAATCTGAAAACTCTACTAACTCTACAGTGTAACCTTTTTCTTCGAGGGACGGTTGAATAGCTTCTGCAAACATATCGCCGTATGGTCCTGCGCAAACACCAATTTTTAGAGTCTTTTTAGCCTTACTGTTAGATGCATTTGCAGAACAACCTGTAATTACGAGAAGGAGGACACTTATAATGGCAATAAGATTAATGAGTCGTCGTTTATTATTCATTTTCAATCCTTTCAATTCTAATATTTTGAATCTTTATGCAAGCATTTGATAAAAACATGCATAATAAGTCAATCAGCAACAAGTACAAAAAACTTAAAAAAAGCAATTAGTTTCTTTCATGGTACCACCTCCGATAAAAGCATAGTAAACTAATAAGATAAGTATGCTTTAACCATTATAACAGGATAGATAAACTTTAGCAATGCTTAATTCATATAATATATATAAAAAAACTATGATATCATATAAAATTCCCGGTGCTGAGTATGAATGGGTAATGAGCAATACCGGGCAATGGGGATTAAATGCAGGTTTTTAAATTTCTAAAGATGATATGGAATCGCTGGAGAGTCAAAAAGCGGCGATAAACTTAGATTTGTCAAATTATTGGTTGTAAGATTTTTGGGAGAGATGGTGTGTTTACATAAAAACAGCTCTGGAAGAATGTTTAATTCTTCCAGAGCTGTTTGATAGGGTATTAATTAAATGTAGAATAAAATATCTTCGTAATTTGGGTATGGCCAGTATTTCTTGGCAACAAGGCTTTCAAGTTCATCCGCAAATTTGCGAAGATCTNCCATAGCGGGAA
>JGI24143J45723_1000221_pt1 | contig 31122 bp, 17 predicted proteins | sample BarGraIncu00432A_FD_45723 | JGI IMG/M metagenome (IMG submission 45723) | reverse complement strand
AGGGCAGCATCAGACCTCGCGGGCGGGCGGGCGGGCGGGCGGGAAACACAGGTCCCCACTCCAACCTTACCCATAACGTCATAACGTCCCATAAGATATAAAGTGTCTAGTGATTACAGCTACTTACAAGCTATATATCCCCTTTCCCACATTGTGCGGATTTTTTGTCCGGCACATTGCGCCATTTGTCCGGCATGTGTCAAGCCCCCTACCGTAACACCCTTAAAAGACAGGGTTTTGAGGTCGAGGGGTTTGAGGGTAGGGGAGCTTTGCGTCAAAATACGTGGCCCCCGAACAACGGATATGCTCCGACTGCTACCCCCTGAGTCAAAGTCAAAAACGGTTACGCTACGCTCTAGCTGTCGCTTTCCTGAGACGGCCTGCTTTCCTCAAGACCCCTTGAACGACCTCGAATGTTGCCCATGGGTGCTTTCTTGCCTTGAGAGCTAAGTTCGTTCGCTTGGTGGCCTCTTTCATGTCGTGTCCCTGAGTGTAAAACTTGTCGAACAGAGAGCAGACCTCAGCAAGAAATTCACCTTGGAGCTGTTCGGTGCGAGTCTTAAGGACTGGTACCGTCTCCACCCGCCATGCGGCAGGAGACGCCTTGACTGAAGCCTGAGACTCACTGAGAAGGCGCAAAACGAGATGTCGGAGCAGCTGTGAAACTGGCACCCGTTCGCTATCGGCGCGGGATTTGAGCCGATCCGCAAGATCGGTGTCCAACCGGAGACTGATCTTTCTGTGCATGTTCATCATGTTTCCCCTCGAAACGGCGTAAGTACCTGAAATGACCCTGGGAATATCCATTTTTCAATCATTTCAGTAACTTATAGCAAAAAGTACGATTATCACCCCCGTGTTACAGGACGGGGGTCTTAGGCCTCGTTTTGGTGCCGCCAAGTCTGGTCGGAAATCGTGCCTTCGAACCATCGACGGCCAGTGAGGTGAAAGGGCCATTTTCCTGTATTTTGCCTGAAGATGAACTCTCTGAGCTTGACTCGACGCTCTACGGTCGAGCCTTTCGTGAGTGATAGAAACTTGTCGCGCGTGTTCATTTCCCCCCCTTAACGTCGACTAGGGCTGTCGCCCTGGTCTTACCTTTTACGTCCCATAAGATATATTATGTTAAGTACGATACCTATGGCTGGCGTCTGGGATCGTGAGATTGCGCGGAAATGGTAAAACCTTTCGAGGGGAGATGATTGTGTAGATTTCTGCTGAGATGGTTGCAAGCAAACAGATTCGACCCTATGGCGTCCCCTCGGGTCGCCAAATTCACGAAAGGAATTCTGCTTCTGCGATGGAGCGAAAACTCTTGAGTTGAGCACCGGTAAAATTGAGGCTGTATTTGGTCTGACTTTACTGGCAACAGGAAAATGGTTTGCTTGAGTGTAATGTGACCGCATGGGCCAGTGATCACTTCTCGCCTTTCGCGGACTGGTCAATTCCGGCTCTTTCTGGCAGAAAAACGCTCCGGACTATCTCTGCCGCCTCTCGCCTCTTTTTGGGTGCGGGTCTACCCTTTGCCTTAAAGCTAAAGTCCCTCTGTAGGGCAAATTTGGAAGCCACTTTTTTGGGCGATTACCAGCGCCTGCTTTCCAGGGCTCTGACTAACTCAACGACCTTGTCCGCGACGACTGATTCAAGAAGGCGACCCTTTTCGGCGCTCGCCTTGGTCGGGTCTCCCCAAACTCCGCCGGGCCAGAAGCTGCGCTTGTCCCGCACTAAGATACCGGTGGGAAAGCTCGGGTACTCTGCGGCACCGATTCCTTTTACCAACTGCGGATGCGAGTGCATGATGCGCGAGGTCTCGATCTCGCCGGCGTGGGCGTCGCCGGGAGTCTCGATCAAATGTGCACCGGCCACCTTGGCCAGATCGTATTCGGTCACCACGGCCATGTTGATCTCGGGAAGTTCGGCTATCAATTCTTCACCGGCATCCTGAAGCGCCATCCGGTGCGCGCCGCCGGCATGCCCGGTCAGTGCGATGAAGTTTTGCATTCCGTGAAGCTGCAGCGAGCGCACGATATCTTTCAGTAGTGCCTTGAGCGTTCCGGTACTGATGGATATGGTCCCGGGATGGCGCGCGGTCGAGCGACAACAGCCGTAATGCACCGGTGGCGCCACAAATAGCGGGATTCGCTCGGCGGCTCGCTTGCCGACTTCATATGCCTCGATGGTGTCGGTCGATAATGGCAGATGGCTGCCGTGCTCCTCGACGGAGCCAAAGGGTATATATACGGTCTTGCATATCTTCAACCCTTCCTCAAACTCCGGCATGGTCATGTCTTCGATTAGCACGCGCCCTCCCCTTTTTTTGGAACTAATGTGACCACTCTCATCTTTCACCCTCTTTCAGTGGAGTGCGCCTTGAGGCATCGCCGCGCAGTAACCGTAGCTTATTCGGTGGCAAACGGCAAGTTCTCTTGGGGGAAATACTGGCAGATGGGGTGGTGGGCGGATAATTTAAGTCTAATGGGGGGGGCTCCCTCCCCTTGCCGGGGAGGGAGAGTTTGCTCAAGCGGTTGAAAAGGTACTACTTACCGTGCGTCCAGCATCGCCCTGACCTTTTTGGCCAACTCGTCGGGCTGCGCCGGCTTCAGCATCAGGTCGATCCCGTCGACCAGTATCCCCCTGTCCTGAATGAGGTCCGCGGTGTAGCCGGTCAAAAACAGAACTTTGAGCCGGGGACAGCGCTCTCTAAGCACTTCGCAAACCTGTTTGCCGTTCATCCTGGGCATGATTACGTCGAGAAGTGCCAGATCTATGCTGTGCCAATTAGCTGCAAATAGATCTATCGCCTCTTCACCGCTTTCGGCCAAAAGTACCCGGTAACCAAAATTCCTCAGCACTGAATCGACCAGGTGCCGCACCATCGCGTCATCCTCCACGACCAGGATGGTTTCCTTCCCGCCCCGCGGCGGCTCGGACGAGGTTCTTTCGCTGGCCTTTTCCGGGTCGGCGACGGTCAGGGGCAGATAGATGCTGAACGTGGTGCCCGCGCCGCACTTGCTGTCGATGGTGATGTAGCCGCCATGCTGCTTGACGATTCCATACACGATGGAAAGCCCCAGCCCGGTGCCGCGCCCGGGAGCCTTGGTGGTGAAGAAGGGCTCGAAAATCTTTTCCCGGGTGTCGGCATCCATCCCGGTGCCGGTGTCGATTATCGTAACGAGCGCATAGCGCCCGGAGGCGCCGTAGCCGTGCTGGCGGTAAAACTCCTGGTCGAGCAGGACGGACTGGGTCCTGATGCTCAGCTCACCCCCTCCAGGCATGGCGTCCCGGGCGTTGGTCGCCAGGTTCATCAGCACCTGCTCCAGTTGCCCGCTGTCCGCCAGCACCGGCAGCGGTTCACGGCCCAGGTCGGTGTGCAGCGCCACATCTTCGCCGATGATCCGTGCCAGAAACCTGGTCAGGTTCCGGGTCAATTCACTCAGTTCCACCGGCTGCAGCAGCATCACTTGTTTCCGGCTGAAGGCAAGCAGGCTGCTGGTCAGATGTGTCGCTCGTTCGGCCGCGTCGAGGATCTGTTTCAGGTTGGCTCGTTTGGGATCGTCAGCCTCCAGGGCATGCTGCAGCAACTGGCCAAAACCCATGATGACGGTCAGGATGTTGTTGAAATCGTGCGCCACCCCACCCGCCAACTGCCCGATCGCCTCCATCTTCTGCGCCTGGCGCAACTGTTCTTCAAGCTGCTTGCGCTCGGTCATGCTTTCCAAAAAGGCCATGTAGTGGCTGATGGCACCGGCGGAGTTCCTGATCGGCGAAATGGTGGAATGCACCCAGTACAGGTCGCCGTTTTTGTGACGGTTGTGCAGGTCGCCGGCCCAGACGCGTCCGGAAGAAATGGTGCCCCAGAGGCTTTCGTACACCTCCGGACGGGTTTTCCCGGATTTGAGGCTGTTCGAGCTTTTCCCGATCACTTCCCCGGCTGAGTAGCCGCTTAACTGGGTGAACATCTGGTTCACAAACTCAATCTTTCCCAGAAAGTCGGTGATGACAATCGGCACCGGGCTTTGCATGACCGCCTGTGACAGCTTGAGCAACTGCTCTTCGGCAAGCTTACGCTCGGTGATGTCCTTATAGATGACGACGGCTCCCACCAAGGCCCCGGCTTCCCGGATCGGGGTGCTGATGTACTCCACGGGAAAGCAGCTGCCGTCCTTGCGCCAGAAGACTTCATCCGTCACCTGGCGCGTCACGCCGTCCCGGAACACGGCATAAACCGGACATTCATCCATGGGATAGGGCGTCCCGTTGCTCCTTGTGTGATGAATCAGGGTGTGCTGCATCCTGCCGAGCATCTCATCCTGCCCCCAGCCGACCATCTGGGCGGCTGCCGGATTGACGAAGGTCACCCTCCCCTCGAGGTCCACGCCGTATACCCCCTCCCCGGCCGCGTCGAGGATGAGCTGGAGTTCCCGCCTGGTGTTTTCCAGGGTAACCTGCGCCAGGCGGCGCTCGGTGATGTCCTCAAGAGTCTGGATGACGGCGATCAGGCGCCCCTCGCTGTCGCGTATGGGGGCCGCGGTGAGCGTGATGTCATGTCCGTTTCCGCCGGCATCCTGGAACCAGCTCGCGGCCTGCACCCCCTCGGGGTTCAGACCTGACCGGGTATGGTCCTCGTAGTGCTCCGGGATGGAGTCGTACTTACCGTCGATCAGCAGGTCGGCAAGGAGCGGCCGTTTTTGCGGATAAAATACCTTCCAGGGTTGGTCGGAACCGAGCAGGTCGACCCCAGCCACGCCGGTAATCATTTCGCAGGCCCGGTTCCAGATGATGACCCGGTGCCGGTCGTCCAGCACGAAGGTCGGAAGGACGGAGTTCTGTACCAGGCTCTCGGCAAACTCCTTTTGCGCCGCCAGTGCGTTCTCGGCACGGGTGCGCTCGGTAATGTCCAGCATGGCAGCAACGACCCCGTCGGGACTGCCGTCTGCCGCGGGGAAGGCCGTCTTGTAGAAAATGACCTGGTGCTGACTGCCGTCGGCATAAACCGCCGCGGCCTCATAGACATGCGCACCGTTTAGCTGCAAAAGATCCCGGTCGGTCTGGTGGTAGATTCCCGCCAGGGAGGCCGGTACCACGTCGAAAACGCTCCTGCCGATCATCTGTTTTTTGGTAAAACCTGAAACGCCCTCAAAGGCCTGGTTGCAGCCGAGATACCTCCCCTCATGATCCTTGTAAAAGACAGGAATCGGGATGGAGTCGATCAGCGTCTGAGAGAAGTCCAGTTGCTGCTTCAGCTCGCGCTTTTGCCCGTCGAGTTCGGCCAGCAGCAGGTTGAACGCTTCACCGAGCACGCCGATTTCGTCACCAGTGGTCACCGTGACGCGCGGTTGGGTGCTGTTGCCGAGGGTTAGGTCGCGTATCTGCCGGGTGAAGGAGATGAGCGGGGCGGTCAGGTGCTTCATGAGGAGCCAGACCACCAGGAAGGAGACCGAAAACACTGTCAAAACGGCGAGCCAGAGGTAACGCTGCATGCGGTACACCGGGGCGAAGGCCTCGGATTTCGGGAAATTGCCGCCCAGGATCCACCCCGTGGATTTCAGCCGTTTATAGGAGCTGATTACCTCGATGTGCCGCGAATTGACATTCTCGGCGGTCCCCTCGAAACCGGCCAGGGCTTTGTCGAACATCAGGTTTACCCCTGGTGCGGAAGCGTCCTGCTTGACGATGCGCTTCCGGTCCCAGTGGGCGATCAGGAAACGGGTACGATTGTACAGGGAGAGGTAGCCCCGCTCGCCGAGTTTAATGGAGCCGAGCTTGCTGAGAAAGTTTTCTTTGGTAAGGTCGAGGCTCCCCCCGAGGATTGCCGTCACGTTCCCCTGCCCATCAAGAACCGGCGCGGTGAACATGACGATGGGGTGCCCGTGGCTTTGGGCCGAGAAAAAAGGCTCCGAGATCTGTGCGCGCCCGGTGGCCAGGGTCCTTTTCAGGTAATCGCGCCTGGAGAAGCTGCGGCCGATCAGGGCCGGTTCGGCCGGGGTGCCGGAGATCAGGTTGCCCTGCGGGGAAAAGAGGAAAAGCCCGTTGTCGAACATCGCCAGGGTGTCGGGCCTGTCGTGGAAAAATTTACCCAGCCGGATCGGGTCACTGATAATGGCCTGGTCCAAAGAGCTGGCAGCACCGGTCAACTCGTTGCGAGTGACCTGCAGTTTGTCGTCGATCTGTTCGGCGAGAGCCGAAAGCATGGAAAACTGCTGGTCGGAAATCAATTTCTTAATTTGGTCGACAAAATAGAGCTGAACAGAGAAAGCCAGGATCGTCAACAAGACCGCCGTCAGCAGGGAGACCGCCACGGTCATTTTAGTTTTGAGGCTCAATGTGGTCACAATAACTCCGTCAAAAAAGCTACAACCATGGTGTTTGGTGGGCGTTCGAGCCTGGAAAAAAGCGCCCGGCGGTTGCAGAAATCATTGACCATCTGGCTGCCATAAGCCGCAAAGTACTGAAAAATTATACAAATATATGATTTAACGGGTGTCCATGTCTATTTAAATAAATATCATCTTGGGCCGATATGGCAGCTTAATAAATGAGTATTTATTTAGTGACAGATAATCTTTCCCCAGCCGATTATTGAAACAGTTTGTCTGTTATAGTGTATCGGCAGGTAGAGCCTCTAACATAAATATTAGTTGCTAAAAGTGCGGTCCGAAGATAAAATGTTAGGTTATAAAGACTTATAAAAAACATCTTAGTGCTTAGCGGTCCTTAAGAACAGTCAAATGAACCGTGAATCATCGTCTCATTACGGTACAAACAATTGCCAGAGAACGCTGAGGCGCGGGAAAAAACGGAGTGACAGAACAGATGCTTGAAATAGGAAAGTACAACCGGCTTGAAGTCAAAAAACTCAGCGCCATAGGCGCCTACCTCGTATCGGAACTGGGCGACATCCTGATGCCGACCAAGTACGTCCCCGAGGGGCTCCATCCGGGTGAGCATATCAAGGTGTTTGTTTACCTGGATTCCGAGGACCGGCTGATAGCCACCACCCTTACCCCGAAAGCCCAGGTGGGGGAGTTCGCCCTTATGGAGGTAAAGGACACCGGAAGTGTCGGCGCCTTTCTCGATTGGGGTTTGGAAAAGGACCTGCTGGTCCCCTTCAGCGAGCAACCGCGCACCATGCAAATAGGTGAAAAGTACCTGGTGCGGGTTTACCTGGACCGCTCGGAGCGGATTGCAGCGTCGGCCAAGATCGGCAAGTACCTGGAAACCCGCAACATCAACCTTAAGCTTGGCGAAGAGGTGCAGCTCACCTTTTACGAATTCGGCGATCTCGGCGCCAAAGTCATCATAAACGGACGCTACGCGGGACTGATGTTCAAAAACGAGCAGTTCGGCAGCTTTGAGGTCGGCGCGACCGTAAAGGGGTACGTCGGGAAGATTCGCGAGGATGGCAAGATTGATGTGACCCTGAGAAGGGGTGGCGCTCAGGAAACGATCGGAGGAAAGGAGAGTTTTCTGAAGAAGTTGCGTGACAGCGGCGGCTTCCTGGCGGTGGGCGACAAGACGTCGCCGCAGGAGATCTCGGCACTGTTCAAGATGAGCAAGAAGAGTTTCAAGACGCTTATCGGGAACCTGTACAAGGCAAAGATTATCGAAATAACCAAGGAAGGCGTGAAACTGCGCTGACCCGCCCTCCCCTGCAGTAACCTTAAGACTTTAAGCGGCTGGCTCGCCTGCCGCTTAAAGTCCTATTTCCCATATCAAGATCTTTTCTTTGTTTCCAGCCCGTTGATGCGTTATCCATCTGCTTGGTAGAGACGCATTGCATGCGCCAGCTGCTCACGATCATCGTCCCCTCTGCGTAGGGGCGAATCTTGTATTCGCCCGCTTTTCAATTCAGGTTAAGACGTCCTGAGCAGCTAAAACCGGGGCGAACACAAGGTTCGCCCCTACGAGTCCAGTTCCCCTGCGCCGATCATGTCACTGATCAACAACTAAACCAAACAACACTGCTTCGAACAAGGTGGGACGTGTTGCAGGTCTTATCGATTAGTTTCCCTCTCCCCTCGCGCCAAAAGAAGAAACGGACCCCACAAACTATTTCCGGTCTCCCAACAGTCTCAGCATGAGCAGGAACATGTTGATGAAGTCGAGGTAGAGCGTCAACGCGCCAAGGATGGCTCCCTTGGTGCCGACGTTGCCGGCGTTTTTGATCTTCTGGGTGTCATAAGCGGTCAGTCCGGTGAAAACAATGATGCCGCAAAAGCTCACCACCCAATAGATCATGGAACTGTGCAAGAAGATGTTGACGACGGAGGCGATCACCACGCCGATCAATCCCATGAAGAGGAAACTCCCCCAGGAAGTCAGGTCACTCTTGGTGGCGTAACCGTACAGGCTCATGGCTCCGAACATGCCGGCGGTGATGGTGAAGGTGGAGGCGATCGACGACGAAGTGTAGGCGACGAAGATGGTCGACATGGTAAGGCCGTTAAGCGCGGCATAGGCCAGGAACAGCAGGCTTGCCGTCGAGGCGCTGATCTTATTGATGGCGCCGCTGATGGCGACGACCAGACCGAGTTCGCCGAAGATAAGGACGTAAAAGAGGATCCTGTTGCCAAGAATGGCCTGCAACAGTGCAGGGGAAGAGACCGTCATCATAGAGACTAAAGCGGTCAAGCCAAGTCCGCCTCCCATCCAGGCATAGACGGCGGGCATGACACCGTTCTGAGCTTTCGCGATAGTATTGTAATTTGCTTGATACCTTTCCATGTTTGCTCCTTTTTATCTATTGTTGCTTATTAGGCTTTTATTATATATGAAACATTGCTATAATGCGACCGCTGATTGAGAGGCACTGGCATAGCTACCTGAGACGGGTTCCTCGAAAGAGGTGACCGCCCCTTATAATGCGCCATTGGCGCAGCTCTTCATGATTTTTAACGACCCATGAGCTGTCGGGGTTTCGCTCCTGACTGTATGAACTGCATCACTATACCTAACACAATTCTAAAGGAGGAGTCAATGTTCAGAAAACTTACCATCCTGGTATGCCTCATGTCTTTTATCCCAGCAGCTGTCGGTGCGCAGGACCTGGCGCCCCTGAAGCTGAACCCTCTCGCGGTCGAGCGCACGGTGGATCAGCAGCCCGCCCGCGAAATCGACCTGTCGCTTCCCGCCGCACGGCAACAAGCTGCGACCGTTCTGGCGGCAAACGAAACCCAGGGGGCCCAGGCGGTCGCGGCCGAGCGCCCCAGAAAGAGCCACACCGGGCTTACCTTTGAGGAGTTCTGCGAAGTCCATTTCGGCGAGTACCGCTGGATCTACTGGGCTGGAGCTGCAGCCATACTCGTCGCCATCCATGTCGCGGCGCGTGACTGATTCTGATGCAGCCCTTTTCAACTGCAACATAATCCCCTTCTGTCTGCCTTTCCTAAGGAGACTGAGGGGGATTTGTCTTTACCCCTCCGGCCCCCACTTCTACTTCTGGCAAACCGGACAGAAAAAAGTTGATCGTGTGCCCAGGCGGCCGCGAAGGATGCTGCCGCCGCAACTGCGGCACGGCTTCCCTGCGCGGTCGTAGACGAAGAGTTCCTGGGGAAAGTAGACCAGCTTGTCATCTTCCCGGCAAAAATCCATGTTGGAGCTACCGGTGGCAATTGAGTTGGAGAGGGTCTCCTTGATGGCACTCACCAGTTTCCGGCAGTCGCCCGGGGTCAGGCTGCCCGCCAGCGTAGTTGGCAACAGACCGCAGCGAAAGAGACTTTCCGCGGCATAAATGTTCCCCACTCCCGCCACCACGGCACTGTCCATGATGAAGCGCTGCACGGCGACCCTTCTGCCGCGGCTTCTCTGGTGCAGGTACTCTCCGGAAAAACTCTCAGTCAGCGGTTCGGGTCCGATACCGGACAATAGCTTATGTTGCAAGGGATCTGAGGCCGTCCAGTGAATGGAGCCAAAGCGCCTCACGTCGTTCAGGCGGAGGATGACGCCGGAACTAAAGAGGATGTCCAGGTGGTCGTGGGGCCCGGGAGCCCGGCTGCCAGGGAGTATGCGCAGATGTCCCGTCATGCCGAGGTGCAACAGTAGTGAGCCGGCCCGGGTATTGAGGATCAAGTATTTGCCGCGTCGTTGGATCGATTGAATATTCTGTCCGGTGAGCAGGGTCGCTAGTTCGGGCGGGACCATGGAGCGTAGTTTTGAGCTGTGGACAAAAACACCGCTGACCGCATTGCCAATCAAATGTCTGGAAATGCCGAGTCGGGTCACCTCAACTTCGGGTAATTCTGGCATGGTACTCCTTGAAAGGCAGGAACAAGCAGCTCCTGACAAACTCTTAAATTGGCAGGAGCTGCGGGTATTCAGGTTGGCAAAGCGCTTCGGTCAGTCAATGGGTACCGGCATACAGACATTGTCAGCCGAATTAGCCTCTACGCCGCAGGTGAAGCAGGCGACAGTCGGCTTGTCAGTTATATGAGCAACTTCTTCCGTCAAGCCCTGGCTTTTCAGCATGCAGATATGACCGGTGTGCTTGGCGCCGCAACTGCAGGTCGTGGTTCCCATCTGAGTCACCTCACTAATAAAGATTATACATCCAACTACCTTACTACTCCAAGCCAATGACTGTAGTCAACCAGATAAATTGATACCCGATTGATGCTACGATTCCTTAGTTCACCTTCCTTCACCTTTAAGAATAGGGCCACCCCATCACCATCCCTATCCTCTACACCAAGAGGACTCTTTCCTTTGCCTTTTCTTTGCGTCTTGGGGCCTTTGCGTCTTTGCGTTGAAGCTTTTGCCTTAATCTTTGATTAGGCGCTCTGCAACGATTTCGGCCAGGTCGCGAGCCTGCAGCTTGCCTTCGCAATCACCGGTTTTGATCCCGTCCTCGAACATGGTGACGCAAAAGGGACAACTGGAAACCAGCAGCGGCGCACCGGTTTGCTCAGCCATCTGCACGCGCGCCACGTTGATCCTGGTCCCGACTTTCTCCTCTGCGAGTATCCGTCCGCCTCCCGCGCTGCAGCAAAAGCTTTCCAGCCCGGACTGCTCCATTTCGGTCAAGTCCCCGCCGCACGCTTCGATGATCGCACGAGGTGCCTCGAAGATATCCATGTAGCGGCCAAGATAACAGGAATCGTGATACGTGAGCTGAAAAGGCTCCGGCTTTAGGGTGATTTTCTGCTGGCTGATCAGGGCTGCAACGAAAGTCGTGTAATGCTCCACGGAGACCTGACTCTCAAGCCCCAGGTCACGGTAGTCGCGCGCCAGGGTATTGAAGCAGTGCGGGCAACAGGTAACGATCCTTGTCACCCTGTACTTCTTGATGAGTTCGATGTTCTCGTTGGCAGTCATCTGGTAGAGATATTCGTTTCCGAGTTTACGCGGCGGCTCACCGCAACATTTCTCTTCCTTGCCAAGAATCCCCACCGTTACACCGGCAGCATTGCAGATCTGGATGAAACTACGCGCGATGTCGCGGTTTCGTTTGTCGAAGGAGGCATAGCAGCCCACGAAATAGAGCAGGTCGACAGCGCTGTCCTCAGACATTATTTTCAAATCCAGCCCCTCTGCCCAATCACCCCGCGAGGCGTAGGCAAGACCGAAGGGATTGCCGTTTACTTCGATATGGCCGATTGCGGTGCGCACCTCGTCGCCGGGAAAGGAGCCCTCCATAAGAGAGAGGTTGCGGCGCATCTCGATGATCTTGTTGACATGCTCAATGTCGGCCGGGCAGATCTCCTGGCAAGCCCGGCAGGTAGTGCAGTCCCAAAGGACCTGCTCGGTAACTACCTGATTGAGATTGCCCGCGGGGTCACCTTGGGCCACCTCGCCGATCTGATGCACGACCTTCATCGGTGAGAGCGCCTTGCCGGTCGCGTAGGCCGGGCAGCGGTCCTGGCAGCGCTTGCAGCTGGTGCAGGCGTCGGCGTCGAAGATGTCCTTCCAGCTGAGGTCGGTTACCTTGGCGGCCCCGAACTGTTCTGAGGTTTCGTCTTCGAGGTTTATGGTGCCGATACTCCCTTTCGGGTTAAGGTCTGCCAGTAGGTAATTCGCTGAGGTCGTGAAGATGTGACGCAGTTTGGTAAAGGGGATTGCCGCGATGAAACCGATGGCGAAAAAGTAGTGCAGCCACCAGAGCACTTTGTGGGTCTGAGAAAGCGAACTTGCCGACGCGCCGTAAAAAAAACTGCCGACCGCGAGGCCCACCGGAGAAAAACGGGCAAGATCGGGATTGATCCTGATTTCGGTCGCAGCCATCCGGACACCCTCGACCAGAAAACCGGTGACGATGATAGCAAAAAGCAGGGCGTGCACGACGTAATCGTCTCGAATGGTTTCCAACCCCTCCGGCTTGACGAAAAAGCGCCGTACCAGGAGGCCCCCCAGCATAAGAGCCGCCACCAGTCCCGCGCCATCAAGCACGGCCGAATAGAGGAGGTAAAAGTTCCCCTTAAGAAAACGGACGCCCAGGAGAGGGTCGGTGAAATCGGCCTGCGCCATGACCAGCAGGGTCCCAATAAACAGGAGAAGGAAACCCCAGAAAAAAAGGGCGTGCAGGCAGCCCGGCTCAAGCACCCTCAGCACCTTCGATTGCGTCAGCGCCCCCCGCAGTAACAAGAAGCAGCGCCTGGGCAATTGATCCAGGCGCTGCAACGCTTTCCCCAACCGGTACATCGGGAGGCGCCGGTAAAAGCCGTAGCCGAAGATGGCAAAGGCTAAAGCGGCGAAGAAATACATAGGAAGCACCACTCCGTGTCCCACGTTCCAATATATCTCCCTCGTTGCTTCCATAGGCACCTCTGAAAGATTTATTAAATGTTCCTGACTCGTTACCTTGCCTTCATGCCAAACGGAAAAGCCGCGCCGGAGAGAATTCTACCACGGCAACCAAGCTTTGTCCCAGTCTTCGGGATTTGTAGAACCTTGTTCACCAAAACGCAAAGTTTGTAATTCGCACCCAACGCTCATAAGTCGGGTGTCATGCGGTGGCATTTTCCAGCAACTTTAAGAATTATGAGGCAAGCCGATATCATGCTGAAATAACGTCCATATTAAAGAGGGGTGGACTAGGTTTGTCCAGAGTCCCACTTAAGGAGGTCATGAAAATAAATCTATCATTTTACAGAACTATGTTCTATAATAGTCGCAACGGTTTCGAGTGATGTCGATTGTCGAGTACACTGCACGCTGCAAACAGGTGTTCCACGACGATTTGCCTGGTTTCGGTGCGATCTAAGAGAGGATTCGCATGAAAAAAACGCATGAAATGGTGGAAAAAGCGCTGGTGGACGCCTTGCTGAAGGGAGATCCTCAACCGGGCAGCCACTTGCAGAGCGAGCGCGACCTGGCAGCGCGCTTCGCTGTGAGCCGGGCAACAGTCCGTGAGGCGCTACTGAAGCTACAGAAATCCGGCTGGATTTCGGTGCAGCAGCGTCATGCCACGGTGGTCAATAACTTTTGGTCCCAGGGCGACCTGGAGCTGCTCTCCTCGATTACCAGAAACAGTGAACACTTCCCAGACGATCTGGCATCACACCTTCTCGAATTACGGATCCAGTTTGCGCCCGACTATGCACGCCGGGCCGTGGAAAACGGTGCAGAGCAACTGACCGAGTGTCTTAGCCGCTCCAAGAGGCTGGGTAACGGTCCCGGTGCTATGGCAAAATTTGATTGGGAACTGCATCTGACTATGGCGATTCTGTCAGGCAACAAGATATACCCGTTGATCATGAACAGCTTTGCTGATCTCTACTACAAGCTGAGGGGCGAGTTCTTCGCAAATGAAGAGTTTCGGGCCCAAGCGCGTGGTTTCTACCGGGATTTGTTGCAAGCAGCGACACTAAGAGACGCAAATCAGGCTGAGGTGATCACGCGGGCCGCAATGAAACAGAGACTGGAGAACTTTAAGCGTCAGGCAGGAGAGGTGGCCGAAAGGCTGCTATCTCAAGGCCAGCAGTTCTGCCAGATAGAGGCCCTCCCCTAGCAGCAACAAGGTCGGACGGCTTCAATGTGAAACGCAACATTTCAGGATCGCGTTGCAGCGTGGTTGTCGCGTTTCATGCTGCAGCGCGACCTACGAAAGCTGCCGGGAAAACCCGTTAATCCGAAAGCGTGAAGAAAAAGGTTGCTCCTCCGTCCACCTCGGCGTCGGCCCAGATCCTGCCGCCATGCCGGCGGATAATCCGCTGAACCGTTGCCAATCCGACCCCGGTCCCCTCGAACTCGCTCTCCTTGTGCATGCGCTGGAACGCCCCGAAAAGCCGATCAGCATACTTCATGTCGAAACCGGCACCGTTGTCTCGCACGTAAAAGACGACCGAGTCCCCTTCTTGTGTTTGTCCGAATTCAATCTGGGCGTGGTCCCTCTTACCGGTGTATTTCCAGGCGTTGCCAAGCAGATTGTCGATGGCGGCTCGCAGCAAGGTGGCATCGGCCTGCACCTGGAGTTTATCCGCAATGGTGAATACGGCCTGGCGCTCGGGCGACGAATCTTGCAGCGAGGCGGCAGACTCCCGAACCATATGGCTTAGATCGATGCTGGCAACCGACAATTCGTGCCGTGTCACTCGCGACAGTGCGAGCAGTGCTTCGATCTGGGAATCCATCTTGTGCGCCGCTTTCGTTATGCATCCCAGAAAGCTCTGCCCGGTGCCGTCGAGCTTCCCGCCATAATCCTCCACCAGGGCGCTGCTAAAACCGAGAAGGTGCCTAAGGGGAGCCCGAAGGTCATGTGAGATAGAAAAGATGAGCCCCTCGAGTTCCTGACTGACGTTTGCCAGGTCTTGGCTTTGGCGCGTCAGCTTTTCATTCAGAGCGCAGTTCCCCAGCCGATCCTTAGTCAACAGTTCGTCACGTGACGCTGCCAGTTCCTTAGCTAACACCGACAACTGGACGTTACGCTCCGCGAGGCTCGACTCCAGTTCTTGGTTTAACTGATCGAGGTCCATTTGCAGGCGTTTTCGCTCGGAAAGCTCCAGTTGCAGCTCCGAGAAAGCGGCATTCCTTACCGGAGCCGGTTGTGGGGGGGGTCCGTCGTGAAGGGCGCGATAACGTTTAATTTCGAGCTGATAGCGTATCCTCGTTTTCACCAGGTTCGCATTGAAAGGCCTGGTGATGTAGTCGGCGGCTCCCAGTTCCAGTCCCTTGTGCTCTTCAGTTTTGTCCTTCAGCGCGGTGACGAAAATTATCGGAATATCCTTCGTTTTGGGTTCGGATTTGAGACGCGTGCAGACCTCATAGCCGCTCATCCCGGGCATCAGGATGTCCAGCAAGATCACATCCGGGGCGGGGTCGTCATTGGCCAGCTTCAGCGCTTGCAGCCCGTTGCTGGCGGTTACAGGCAAACAGTAGCTCTGCAGCATCTCTATGAGCAGCTGAATGTTTTCGGGTGCGTCATCTACTATCAGCACCTTTGGTCTGCTCGGATAACCTTCCACGTCAATTCCTCCCGGGTGCCAGTGCGATTGTAGCCTTTGAAACTCTTTTTGCGGATCATTCTGCCATAAAGTAGCAGATAGCTCCAGTGACTTAAACGATTTTCCGTCCGGTGAGGCCAGTTTATCTCATATTGCTTACCGTTGAGCTCTCTATGGGCAGCAATTTAACCCTTCACCCCTTCCCTTCCACGGCGCGAGGGTCTATCCGGTGGCTCTGCACATACCGGTCTTATCAGCCAATGAGCGATTCGTACATCCCACGCACCTGGTCGAAGAGACCTATCTGCTCTAAAGAGCGTTTCAATCGCGACGGTTCTGCAAGAAAATCGCGCATGAAATAGATCTCTGAAACCTTCAGATAGATGACAAAGGGATCAACCAGAGTCGCGCCGAAGATCTGCTTCACGACGTCGCTCACTTTCTCCAGGTGAGCAAACCGCTGCACCTGCCCTGCCCGCTCCAGGAGCTTTCTGAGATAAAAGAGGATCGTTTCATCCACTCCCTCGACGTACTGCCGGTGTGCAGGAAGAATCACCAGTCCCCTTAAGGAGCCGAGGTTGAGAAGACTTGAGCAGTAGGCGTCGTAATTTCGGAACCTTCCGTTGAAACTTACCGCGTCGAGATCGAGGAGGGGCGACTGAAAGATGTCACGTAGCAGGATGTCACCCGTGACGGCAAAGCCATCATGGAGATAAACGATATCACTTTGGGAGTGCCCGGGACAAGGGAGAAGGGAAATTCCCAGTCTACCCGGGACGGGTGAATCCTCAACGATCCCGAACTCTTTCGGGCAGGGAGGCAGTGTCTGGTGCGCCTGGAATATCGTCTGCAGCCTGCGGCCGAAATCAGCCTCAAACCCGGCCGAAACCAGTAGGTCCTGGAGCCCGGCCATCCATTCTTCCCTGCGGCGCAGACGCTGGACGTCCCTACGGGGAAAGTAGATTTGAGCCGCGCTGTGCGCCTCGATATGGGCCGCCAGTCCGTAATGGTCAACGTGGCAATGGGTGACAAAGAGGTACTTCAGGCGTCCGAGGTCTACCGTGCGCTCCAATTCGGCGATGCCCTCGGGGGTCGGCGGTCCGGTGTCAAAGAGAACGAGCTCGCCGTTTATCTCGGTAGAGTAGTAGTGCACCTCTCCCACCATGTAGGGCGTCATAACTGTGTGTTGTTTCATTGAGTATTCCGGAAAGGGGTCATAAAAGTAACGTATTTCGAGGCGTTGCGACAATGGGAATGAACTGTAACGCGATCTACACCCAGTTGTAGAGACGCATTGCATGCGTCGCCTTTAACCCGACAACTCTTTAATCAACTAAAGAGCGGCAGCGCCGAGACGTGAGCAATGAGTCCCTACCCGATGACAGGTGAGATGAACACCTTACCACAGATATTTTTCCGCAGCTATGGCGGCATCTGCCAGGGTCCTCTTGGCTTGCAGCAGGCCAGTGGCATCGTACTTGGTGTAGCGCCTGATCCCGCCGAGCATCATAGTCAGCGTGTCACCCTCCTCGATGTAGTAAGCGGCCTTACGCGCCGCGCTAGCGGTCTTTTCGGTCGCCGTGAAGCTGAAAGCCTTTACCAGGGCCTGCAGTGCGCCCGCCCTCTCGCCACTGGCGCGCGGAAGCATCTTCTCGGCCCGCAGCACACAACTCTCGATGGCGAAGATGTTGATGGCAATGTCGGCCAGGGCCAGCAGGAGTTCCTGTTCGTCTTTGATTTTCGCCAGGTACTTCTGCGCGCCGGCGCCGGCGACCACCAGAAAGGCCTGCTTCAGGTTGGCGATCAGCGCCTTCTCCGCGGCGAACGGCACCGAATCATCCAGTTCCTCAAAGCTCGGCGTCATCAGCGATTCAAACGCTTTCATCGCCTCGCGCTGCAGCGGGATTTCCCCTTTCAGCGCCCGGGTAAGCAGGATCCCCGGTATCAGCAGGCGGTTGATCTCGTTGGTCCCCTCGAAGATGCGGTTGATCCTTTCGTCACGGTAGTAACCTTCCGCCGGATATTCCTGGACGAAGCCGTAGCCGCCGTGGATTTGCAGCACCTCGTCCGCCACGTCCGCCAGCACCTCGGAGCAGAACACCTTGGCGATGGCGCACTCGATGGCGTACTCCTCGATGCCGCGCTGGTAGGCCTCGTAGTAATTCGGAGTTTCCTTCGGGATGGTGGCGAGACGGTCGTCGATGAGTCCCGCCAGCCGATAAACCAGGGACTCGGCGGCAAAGATCTCGGCGGTCATGTCGGCGACCTTTTCCTTGATGGCGCCAAAAGAAGCGATCGGCTGGGAGAACTGCCTGCGCAGGTTGGCATACTTGATTCCCACCTCCAGCGCGCGTTTGGCGGCACCGGTGACGGCAGCTCCCAGCTTGAAGCGGCCGACGTTCAGCACGTTGAAGGCGATCTTGTGCCCCTTGCCGATCTCGCCCAGCAGGTTTCCCACCGGCACCCGGGCGTCGTCCAGGATGATCTGGGTGGTCGAGGAGCCCTTGATGCCGAGCTTCTTTTCCTCCGGGCCGACACTTAGTCCTTCAGTCGTGCGCTCCACCAGGAACGCGGTGAACTGCTCCTTGTCGATCTTGGCGAAAACCGTATAGAGATTGGCGATACTGCCGTTGGTGGTGAACTGCTTGGTGCCGTTCAGAAGATAAAATTTGCCGTCCTCAGAGAGGGTGGCAAAGGCCTTGGCACCGAGGGCATCGCTGCCCGAATCAGGTTCGGTGAGGCAGTAGGCGGCGATCCATTCCCCGCTCATCAGCTTGTCGAGGTATTTCTCCTTTTGTTCAGCCGTGCCGTAGTAGACCAAAGGGAGCGTGCCGATGCCGGTGTGCGCGGAATACGCCACGGAGAAGGAGCCCGCGGTGGCGATCTTCTCGGCGGCCAGCATGCTGGTCGCCTTGTCCAGTTCGAGACCGCCATACTCCTCCGGGGCATCAATCATCAAGAGCCCCAGCTCTCCGCATCTTTTCATCAGGTGCACCACGTGTTCGAAATGCTGGTGCTCTATCTCTTCGCGTAGCGGCAGCACCTCGTTCGTCACGAACATCTCGGTCGTGCGCCCAATCTCCCTTTGTTCGTCAGTAAAATCCTCCGGGGTGAAGATGTCATCTTTGGACGTTTCCGCAATCAGATATTCCGCGCCTTTGAAAACTTTTGCTGCCATGGCACACCTCATTTTCGTTGGGTAAATTGGAGCATTCCTTTGAAGAAGCACAGTGTTATCTGTTTGGTAACTGCTCAGTGACGCGATCGGCGCAGGAGCACTTATCTCGTAGGGGCGAACCTCGTGTTCGCCTGTTTTTAGCTGCTCGACACAGCTTAACCTGATTTCAAAGCAGGCGAATACAAGATTCACCCTACGCAGCTATGAAGGTCAAATGTTCAAAATGTTGGTTGCGATGCACGGGTACTTCGTGGAACGCGAGGGTTTCACATGATGCGCCACCGTGTCGTGCCTTACATCCTCTCAAAGATCCCGGCAGCACCCATCCCCCCGCCGATGCACATGGAAACGCAGCCGTAGCGCACGTCCGAGCGCTGCATCTGGTGCAAAAGCGTCGCGGTCAGTTTGGCGCCGGTGCAGCCAAGCGGGTGCCCAAGCGCTATGGCGCCGCCGTTCACGTTGATGCGCGCCGGATCGATGCCAAGCTCCCGTATGCAGGCGAGCGACTGGGCGGCGAAGGCCTCGTTGAGTTCGAAAAGGCCGATGCTGTCGAGACTCAAACCGGCCAGTTTAAGTGCCGCGGGAATCGCTTCGATCGGGCCGATCCCCATGAGTTCCGGCGGAACCCCTTTGACCGCGAAGCTTAAGAAACGGGCAAGAGGCCTGCTGCCGGTTTTGTCCAGGAATTCCTCAGAAACCACCAGCAGCGCCGCGGCCCCGTCCGTCATCTGCGAGGAGTTCCCCGCGGTGATCGTGCCGTCGACCTTGAAGGCGGGTTTGAGCCTGGCGAGCGCGGCGGCCGTGGTGTCGCGGCGCACGCCGTCATCCCGGGTTGCCATCTCCTTGCTGCAGACCATCTTGCCGTTAACAATCTGACAACTGTCGGCCTGGACCGGAATGGTTTCTTCGCTAAATCTCCCCTCCTCCTGCGCGGTCGCAGCCTTTTGGTGACTGGCCGCGGCGAAGGCATCCTGGTCCTCGCGGGAGATGCCGTATTTGGCAGCCACCAGTTCGGCGGTGATCCCCATAGAGGCGAAGGTTTCCGGCCAGGATGCGATCAAGCCGGGGTTGGCGCTGAACTTGTTGCCCCCCATCGGTATCATGGTCATGCTCTCGGCGCCGCCAGCGATGATGCAGTGGGCAAAGCCGGCCATGATGCGCTCGGCGGCCGAGGCGATCGCCTGGAGACCTGAGGAGCAGAACCGGTTTATGGTCTGGGCGGGAACCTGGTAGGGAATGCCGGCCTTGAGGGCAGCTATCCTTGCCATATTCATACCCTGCTCGGCTTCCGGGAAGGCGCACCCCATGATGACGTCGTCAATCCCGTAAGGTTCCACCCCGGTTTTTTCCAGCAACCCCTTGATGACTGCGGCGGCCAGGTCGTCGGGGCGCACGTCTTTCAGTTTACCTTTTTTAGCCTTGGTACCGGGGGTACGGAAGGCGGCCAGAATGTATGCGTTTCCCATCTCATCCTCCACAATTTATCGCGTAGGGGCGACCGGCGGTCGCACTTTTCCCGAAACGGCAGCGTTGATTAAATCAGTGTTGAGCCGGCGGCGGGCGACCAAAGGCGGGCGACCGCCGGTCGCACCTGCGTAACGCGCATGGCCTCTTTTAGTTGCGCAGCGCTTTTCCCTTTTTCAGCATGTGCTGAATTCTCTCGGCGCTCTTCTTCTGGCCGCAGAACCTGAGAAACATCTCACGCTCCAGTTCCAGCAGGTATTCCTCGCTGATCAGGGTCCCTGCCGGCACGTCCCCACCAGTGATAACCTCGGCGATTCCGGAGGCAAGATAACTGTCGTGCGCCGAGATGAATCCCCCCTGCACCAGGTTCCAAAGTTGCGCCTTGATGCTGGCGGCAACGCTGCGCCCGGGGGCCTTGAGCCCGGTCAAGGGCCGCCCGGGGCGGTAGTTCACGGCGAGGGCAAGCGCTTTTTGCTTGGCATCATGGACCCGCTGCTCTATATCCATGGTGATGGCGTCGCCCTGACGCAGGTACCCCATGCCGTACAGCTCGGACGCCGAACTGCTGATCTTGGCCATGGCGATATTCTGATAATTCTTGACGAGGAACGGTGTCACGTCGGTACTGTTTTCCTCGGCGAGCGCGATGGCGCGAATCGCCATCTCCTTGGTCCCCCCGCCGGCCGGCAGCAACCCTACCCCGATTTCCACCAGCCCCATGTAGGTCTCGGCTTGCGGGTTGATGGCGTCGGCATGCAGGCAGGTCTCGCAACCGCCCCCCATGACGAGGTTATGCGGCGCGGCCACAACCGGAATCCTGGAATACTTGATTGCCATCATCGCCTTCTGGAAGGACCGGACCAGGAGAGCGATCTCGTCGAAGGCCCCCTCGGCGATCCCCATGGCGAGCAGCATCAGATTCGCTCCGGCCGAAAACATCGGTCCCTCGTTGGCAATCACCAGGCCGACGCCGTCCTGCTCGGCGCGGCGGATCGCTTTGTGGATCATGGCCAGGGTGTCGGCGCCGATGGTGTTCATCTTGGAGTGGAACTCGAGGCAGAAGACGCCGTCACCCAGGTCCAGCACCGAGGCGGCGCTGCTATGCTCGACAACCGCTCCGGCGCCCTTCAGTAGCGGAAGCGAAATGCTGGTGGCTGGTCGCACGATCTCCCGGTACTCCCGCTCGGGAATGCTGTAATAGTAGCTCCGCCCCGCCTCGGTCTTGTAGAAGCACGACACCTCCTTGAGAAAACCGGGAACACTGAGGCCGTCGGTTTCCGCGCGCGCCACGAAGTTGGCGACGCCGATCGCGTCCAGGATCTCGAACGGGCCGAGCTCCCAGTTATAGCCCCATTTCATGGCGTTATCGATGTTGACCACGTCGTCGGCGATCTCAGGGATTCTCTTTGCCGTATAGATGAGGGTGTCACGCAGGCTCTTCCAGGCAAACTGCGCAGCCTGGTCGGCCCCTTCCATGAGTGTTTTAACGCGCAGACCCGGGTCGTCGATCTGCTTGGTGGCGAGCACCGAGGCGAACTTGGGAGCCTTACTCGGCAGATAGCTTTCGCTTTTGAAGTCATAGTAAAACTTGACGCTGGCCCCGTCCACCGTCTCCCTTTTGTAGAAACCTTGCTTCGCCTTTTTGCCGGTCAGTCCGGCGACGACCATCTTCCTGGTACTCTCGGGAACCCTAAAAACCTCGCGCTCCTCGTCATCGACCAAGAGCTCAAAACTGTTGTCCAGAACGCGCACCACGGTATCGATGCCGACCAGGTCCCAAAGCGCGAAGGTCGCGGTCTTGGGACGCGCCAGAGCGGGACCGGTGATGGCGTCGACCTCCTCGACGTTGAGCCCCATCTCGACCATGTGGCGGTTGGTGATGGCGCCGGCGTAGGTTCCGATCCGGTTCGCGATGAAATTCGGGGTGTCCTTAGCGTAGACGATCCCCTTGCCAAGGCGGGTGCCGAGGGTTTTGGCCATGAAACGGACGACCTCGGGGTCAGTCTCCGCGCACCCCACCAGTTCCAAAAGCCTCATGTAGCGCGGCGGGTTGAAAAAGTGGGTAACAAGAAAATTGCGCCTGACCGCCTCGGGGAGCGCCTGCGCCAGGGTATTAACCGAAAGCCCGCTGGTATTGGTGGAGAGGATCGCGCCGTCCCTCAGGTTCGGCACCACCTTCTCGGCATAGAGGCGCTGCTTGATCTCCAGATTCTCGAGCACGACCTCAATGACCCAGTCGCACTCCTTGAGGCGACCGATGTCGTCTGCGAAGTTCCCGATCTCAATGCAAGCAGCATAGGACGGCAGGTACAGGGGAGCCGGCTTCATGCTGATGAGCCCGTCGAGCGCCTGGGATGCGATCCTGTTACGCACCTTGCGGTCCTCCAGGTTGAGTCCTGCACCCTTCTCGGCCTCATTAGGCTCGTTCGGCACGATATCAAGCAGCAGCACCTCGATGCCGGCGTTGGCGAGATGACCGGCGATGGTAGCCCCCATAACGCCAGCCCCTAAGACGGCAACTTTATTGATCTGTCTCATCGCATCCCCCGATGTGTGTGTTTTGAAAATAAAACGGTCAGCAAAACATTTTCCGAGCTGGCGCAAGGCGCTAATTAAATTTCGCCTTCCGCAAGATAATACCTCTTTTAGTAAGACAACGCCACAGTTGCCGAAAATTTTGCCCTGGTTAAATCTGCGCAGGTTCGTTGTAACTGCTCGGGGAGATGCAACTTAACGCCCCTGGTGGGATTGTCGCGTGTCACGAGCGGGAACGAGGGGGGCATCAGGGTTAAGCTCCTGAGAAGATGGACAAATCGATGACTACCTGCTCAAAGGCGGGGATCCGGTGAGGAACTCGAACTGCGCAAAATTAACAATCTTGACTTGAGTAAGTTCACTTGCGCTTCACATCCCCTCCCCTTCAAAAGGAGGGACAGGGTGGGGATGGGGGCAGGTCTGCCGCTAAAAGCGGCAGCCGATCAGTTCTCGCTGGCGTACATCTCTTCGATCTTTTCCCGGTAGTTTTCGCCAATCACCTTGCGTTTCAACTTCAAGGTGGGGGTTAGTTCTCCGGCCTCGATGCTGAAATCTCTCGGCAGCAAAACGAACTTTTTGATACTTTCGTAGGGGGCCAGATCGGCATTGACCGCCTCGATCCGCTGCTGGTAGAGCCTTCGTACCGGCTCGTGGACCACCAGGTCGTCAAGGTCGTTGTAGTTGAGGTTCTTTTCCAGGGCGAACTCCAGCAGGCGCTCAATGGTTGGCACCAGCACGGCGGTCAGGTACGGCTTGCGATCGCCATAAACGAAAGCCTGGGAAATATATTTGTCGCGCTTGAGCAGATTCTCGATCGGCTGTGGCGCGATGTTCTTCCCCCCCGCGGTAATAATGATGTCCTTTTTCCGGTCCGTTATGTAGAGGTAGCCGCCCTGGAGGGTTCCGATATCGCCGGTCTTGAACCAGCCATCCTGAAACGCCTCCTGGGTCCCGACTGGGTCCTTGTAATAGCCGGACATCACCTGCGGCCCCTTGACCAAAACTTCTCCGTCAGCGGCGATGGTTATTTCCGTCGACTCCAGGGGGGTGCCGACGGAGCCGAAACGGAGTTCCTCGAAGCTGTTGATGCAGAGCACGGGGCTTGTCTCGGTAAGCCCGTACCCTTCAATGATCGGTATGCCGATGATCCAGAAAAATTCGTTGATGTTCTGGTCCAGTGGAGCGCCGCCGCAGCAGCATAGCTTCAGGTTCCCGCCGAAGCGTTTGCGCAGCTTGCTGAATATGATCCGGTCAGCGATGGCATACTGGACCCTCAATAAGGGTCCCGCGTTCTTGTCTATGTAGGTCGCATAGACATAGCGCTTTCCTATGGCCAGAGCGCGCCTGAACATGGTGCGCTTGAACAGGGAGAGCTGGTGCACGCTCTCGAAGATGCGCGAGTAGATCTTCTCGAACAGCCTGGGAACGCTCACTATCAGCGACGGCTGCAACTCCACCATGTTCTCGGCGATTTTCTCGAAACTGTCAGCGAAAGCGATCAAGCCCCCCTTCATGACTGGAAGGTAGTACCCGACGCTACGCTCCAATACATGGCTTAAGGGTAGAAAGCTGAGCAGCACCTCGTGCTCGCTCAGCACCCGGGCTTTCTTGATGGTGTGCCAGACATCAAAGAGTATGTTTTTGTGGGTGAGCATGACACCCTTCGGTATGCCGGTGGTGCCCGAAGTGTAGATCAGGGTCATCAGGTCGCCGGAAAAAATACCGTCAATGACCTTTTCAAGTTCGGCCTTCTCCTGGTCCAGGATGGGGTCGTCGATCTCGGAGAGTTGATAGAAGGTGGTCACCGGGAGTGAGGGGTCCCCGAGGAAACGCTCGAAAGAGACCACGAGCTGCAGCATGGGAAGGGAGTCCCTGAACTTCAGGATCTTCAGGTACTGGGCCCGGCTGGACACGAAGACCAGCTTTGCACCGGAATGGTCCAGCACGTAGGCGACCTGCTCGGGGGTATTGGTGGCGTATATCGGGACAGTTACGGCGGCCGCGCAGAGAATGCCCATATCGGCTATGATCCAGCCGGCACGGTTCTCAGAGAGGATGGCAACCTTGTCCCCGGGTTTCACCTGAAGCTTGCGCAGCCCGCGCGCCACCATCAGCGCGCGATTGTAGTACTGCGCGTAGTTGAGAATGACGAAGGCACCCTGCTTTCGGTACTTGACGGCCGGCTGCATGCTAAAATGAGCCGCCTGCTGTCGCAGCATGTCGGGCACTGATTGATAGGGTATTTTATCCATACGGGCACCCGTTTTTTTTGACGGCTAACTCATCTAGATCAAAGATATCTATCATTTAGCCGCCTGTCAAGTTCATTAAAACCCGGTTTATCGTGAAAAACCGACTGTTGTCGCGGATCTTGGGGCGGGGACAGGAGGGCTGAGCGGGTTTCCCCCTCCCTTGCCCTTCCCCTCCGGGAAAGGGGACTTTAAGTCGTGCTTTGGCCCGGGTCATCTTTGCTGAGAACGCCGCAGGTTTGGCTACCGCAGAGAAATATGTTTGACAGAGAGAGTACAGATCCAATACTATCTCGGCGCGCTGAAACAAATACAATGCGTCAGGAGCGTGAAAGTGGCTCGAACCAAATATAGAGACTCATTGTATGCGTCTCAGCGCTATTGGTCCTTAGGGATAAAGTCGGTTATTATGCTTGGTCAAGCCTAGAAACGCATGCTATGCGTCTCTACCTGAGGGTGTGATAAGAATAGATGGAAAACTGCAAAATGGAGGGTTCATGTTTGAGGCAATTTTAGCGGAAATGGAATCATTGTTCAGGAAAGGCGTCTTTGCAGAGAAGACATCCTTTTATTTCTCGGTGGATGACATTCCGATAACTGTCGTTATCGATGCTCTTTCATTCACTGTCGAACTGGGCAAAACTGTCGAGCAGGCTGACTGCTCTTGTAAAACTGATGGGCAAATGTTTAGCCAGATCTGGAACGACGGATACCGCCCGGGAATCATGGACTTTCTCGGCGGAGCTATCAAGTGCGACGCCCCGCTCATGCTGCCGCAATTTCTCAAAGCCTTCGGAAAAGAGTAGGGGCGCGCTGAACCTGCGTTCGCCTACCGCCCCCTCCCCTCCAGCCATTGAAGGGGAGGGATAGTTTTCATCAGGGCCTTGCCGTGCCGCGCTCCGCGGCCTGCAGCAGCTCGTTCTCCGCCCGCTCGGTCCAGGCAGGGATCTCCGCCTCGCGCCTCTGACGCGCCTCCCGGATCAACCGCAGGTTACTGGCCGTGGTCCTGGGCTCCCAGGATTCACGCACCCGGGCAAGGCTGCGCCCCAGGGCGTCGACCCCCTTAGCCTCGTCGTTGGCCAGGACCGTCAACTCCAGCAGGGAGGCGTAGTCCCAATAATCGGCCGCCCCGGAACGGATGCGCTGCTCCACGGCGTAGTACACCACCGGCAGGATCTCGCGACGGCGCGGATCTGGCGGCCGCTTGAGCTCCATCAGGGTCACCGCATTCACGCCGGGATAGGCGTCGCGCCAGTCTGACTCAAACCCCTTCAGATATGCCTCCGCGGCCCGTTCCAGCAACTCCTTCGCCTTCCCCATTTCCCCGGCGTTCAGCGCCTCCTCCCAGCGATCCTTCAGCACCCGGCCAAGAATTCCATAGGTCTCGCTGCTCGGCCCGCGCCGGTAAATGAGATCCCGCAGCACCAGTTCCGCTTCCTCGCCCCGCCCGGCATGGTTCAAGGCAAGCCCCAGCTGCTCCTGCACCAGCACCGTGGCGGCAAGCGCCGGCGGCATGCGCCGCGACAGATCGATCATCTCGCTCCACCAATTTACCGACCGATAGGATAAAAAAAGGTCGATCACCAGGCCCGACTCTACCTCGGCGAGGTTTCCCATCTGGGATTCCACCGCACGGAGCGCCTCGCCCCCGACTTGTCTCGCCTCGAGCAGGCGCTCCCGAAAATCTACCGCGTGTAGCAGGTTTTCTCGGAAACCCCCGGCCGTGGTGCGGTCCAGCTTGGGATAGTTGGGCACCTGCTGAAAGATCGGGCTGTCGTTCGGCTTTTTTTGCGCCGCGATCAGGCGCTCGGTCAGCAGGGCGCGATACTTCGCCTCGTGCTCCGGCAGCCCCTGGGGCGAGATGCGGTAACTGATGCCGTGCAGTTCATCCAGGTCAAAGGGAATCTGGGCGCTCTTGGCGGCGGATATCAACACCGAGGTCTCCGCCTGGACCGCGTGACGGACTCCGAGCTCATAGAAGACACCGGGGTCGGCCGTGGTGAGGTCGGCGACAACGTACTCGCTCAAGATGAGCCGCTCGAAGGTCTGCTTCTGCAGGATGCCGTTGGCCTTGGCGTCGTCGGCGCGGATCACCTCGAGGCCGGCGGCGAGCACGGCGGGGACCACCAACCGCTCAAACACAGCATCGAAGTCGATGGTCCGCCCGGTGGCGTCTTTTCTCTTGCCAAGTGGCATGAGGACGAAGCAGAGGGGATTCTTCTGGGTCATGGAGTTCTCCTACTCGGTGCTGTTGGGCATCATCACGGACTTTTCCGGCACGATCTTCACGAAACGGGTGCGGGCCCGGGCGAGGACGCCTGCGAGCCAGTCCGCCTCTTCCTCCTGGTGCGAGTGGTAAAGCTCCCGGCCGTACTTGCCAAGCAGCAGCTCCACCTGGGCCAGGTCCTCCTCATCGAGGTCCCGGATCTCCACACCCGCGCCACGCGCCAGGCGCCGCCTGAGGGCATCCCGGTCAAAGCCCATCTCAAGGTCCAGATGGCAGTAGACGACGCCTCCGGTCATCCCGGAACAAAGCCAGGGACCGGGGTCGCCCAGGACCACCACGCGCCCGGCGGTCATATACTCGCAGGCAAACCCCTTCAGGTTGGCGCGCCCGGCCAGGTTCCCGAGGCTATCGTTCAGCGGGACCCGGATGCGCCCTCCGAGGACCACGTCGGCGCCGGAAAGCCGGATGCAGGCGCGACTGTCGGCGTCGCCCTGGATGATGAAGGTACCGCCGAGAGCGCCGTAGGCAAGCCCTTTGCCGACCGATCCCCCAACCCGCACGCCGGAGCGGTTCTCGCCCTTGAGGATGACGATTTTGCCCCCCCGGGTCGATTTTCCGACTCCGTCCTGGGCCCCGCCCTCCACCCTGATGGCGATTTGAGGGACCGTGAAGGCGGCCAGGCCGTTACCCGGAACGGAGTCGTGATGGAAATGGAGCAGCGCCTCGCACCCCGGGGCAAAGCGCCCCTCTTGCCAACCGCGCACCATGGTGCCAGCCAGATGGGTCCCGATGGCGCGGTCCGAACTGGTGGCGGAGTCGTCGTCGTAGCGCACCCTCTCGTCTCCCGCCTCGAAGGCGTTCGCGACCAGCCCGGAGATGAGCGAGGTCAGGTAGTTGAGCGGTTTACGGATGATGCGCACCTCGCTTTCGAACTGGTGCAGGTCACCCTCGGCGGGGGGGGCCAGCAGATCGGTCAAGTCGAGGCGATCGAGGCCGCGGGTCTGCTGCAGCAGGTCGGCGCGCCCGACTAGGTCCTGGGTGCGCCGAAAGCCGAGCTTGGCAGTCAGGATCTTAATCTCGCGCGCCATCCCCCGGAAGAAAGTCGTTTCGTAGATGACGCCGTTTTCCAGGACGCGCGGCACGAAGCGCTTCAGCCCCTGCAACTCTGCCTCCTCCACGGTCTCGATCTGGGTGGCGATGCCGACGTGGCAGGTGCCGGTGTGGCAGCCGCGGCAGGTGGTGCAGCCGATGATAACCATCGCCATGGTGCCAAAGCCGACCCGATTCGCCCCCAGGAGCATCAGCTTCACCACATCGCGGCCGGTACGGGCGCCGCCATCGGCCCAAAGCTCCACCCGGTGGCGCATTCCCGCCTCGACGAGCGCCCGGTGCGCCTCGCGCACCCCGATCTCGGCGGGAAGACCGACGAACTTCACCGCGTGCTTGCGGGCGGCGCCGGTGCCGCCGTCATAGCCGCTGATGGTGATGATGTCGGCTCCGGCCTTGACGATGCCAAGCGCGATCGCCGCGATCCCCGCGACCGCCGGGACCTTCACCGAGATGCGGGCCGCGGGGTTCGCGGTGCGCAACTCCTCAATGATCTGGGCCAGATCCTCGATGGAGTAGATATCGTGGTTATTGGAGGGTGAGATCAGCGAAACTCCCGGGGTGGCGTTCCTAGCCGCGGCGATCTTTGCCGTCACCTTGAAGCCGGGGAGATGCCCCCCCTCGCCGGGCTTCGCCCCCTGCCCCACCTTTATCTCCAGAATATCAGCGGAATTGAGGAACTCCATGGTGACGCCGAAGCGTCCCGAGGCGATCTGCTGGCCACGGTTTTTGCGGTATTTCCCGAGCATGTCGGCTATCTCGCCCCCCTCGCCGTTCATGCAGATGATGTTGAGCCGGCGCGCGGCCTCGGCGTAGATGCGAAACGGGGTCTCACCCTGGGAGCCGAAGCTCATCGCGGAAAGCAGGATCGGGAGGTCGTGGCAGCCGACGCCCGTATCCACCTCCTCCGGGTCGACGCTCAGTTCCTCCTGGTAGCGCAGGTCGATCAGGTGGCGGATGGCGAGCGGGTGCTCCGCCTCGAAATTCTGGATCAGCCTGGAAAGGTCAGCGTAACTCTCCTCCATCTTGGCCACCTGCCCCACCATCTTCCAGATGCGCGGGTAAAGCCTGAACTGCACCGGGACCGGAGCCTTTTCTCGGCTGCGCGCCACCGCGCCACGGGATAGGTTCTCCGCCTCCAGCCGCTCCAGAGTCAGCCCGCCGCGTGCGGAGCCGCAAAAGTTTGGAGTTTCGAAGATTTCCGCCAACTGCCCCGAAAGACCGATGGAGGCGAAGTACTTGCCGTAGCCTCCGATCTCGTGGGTCCCCATGGTGGAGATGACCTTCTCCAGGCCGCGGCCGAGCACCCCGAGGAGGTTACGCACCCCGTACTCCTCGAAGGAGCCCTGCTCCCAGATAAGGTAGGGGCAGAGGGCGTCGGCCCCCATACCGAGGGCGAAGATCAGGTCATGCAGGTTCCGAAGCGCCCCGGAGCGGACCACGATGGAGGTGCGCCGCCTGAGGCTCTCGCCCAGGGCGTTCGTGGTCTCCTTGAGCGCCTTATGCAGCACGGCTACCGAGAGGTACGGGTCGAGGAAGGAGTTACCCGGAGTAAAGGCCCGGGCATCGTCCAAAATGATCAGGGCGACCCCGCGGCAGACCGCGACGACCGCATGCTGGGTGATCCGCTCCAGCGCGCTGGAAAGAGTCTCCCCCTTTCCGATGCTGCAGGAAACGACCAGGCTTCTGCCGCGCCCGAACCCGGCCTGCAGGCTTTCCAGGGTGCAGGTGCCGAACCCGTCTGCGAGCGGGTCTCCGCCGGCGCTCTCCCCGGGGCGCGCACCGCCCAAAAGGAGCGGCAGCGAGAGTTCGACCCCTTTTTGAAGCGGCCCGCGCAGGGTGGGACGGGGTCCCAGGTAGACCCGGGTGGAGAAGTGCTCGCTCTCGCGCTCCCGGTCGATGGCAGGGTTGGTCACCACGGCGACCTGCTCCTTGAAATAGTCCGAGAGGTTCTGGCGCGACTGGGAAAGGGGCGCCAGTGGACCGTCGTAGCCAAGTGAGGTGATCGGATCCTGGCCGTTTCGGGCCATCTCGGCCAGGTTTTGCACATCGGTCGACTTCCAGGCGAGGGCGGACAGGAGGTTTTCCCGCACCAGGGCGCGCCCCTTCCCCGGTGCGCGCGGGACCGCCTGCACCCCTCCGCGGCGGGCCAGTTCGGCGCCGCTCACCAGGCTTTTGACCTGGGCGGTGAGGCTGGTGCGCCGGCGAAAGAGGGCGAGCACCTCGCGGCGCAGCTCGTGGTGCTGGAACACACGGGGGGCTGCGCCGGGAGTGAGCCGCACCCCGAGCTTCTCTCCGGGGGCGAGCGGTTTGGGGTCTTTCAGGATCTCCTCGTGGGGCACCACGCCAAGCTCGGAGGAGGCGAAGATATCCTCGTCGGTCTCGCCGACCCAAAGCGGCCGCAGCCCCATGGCGTCGACGCTGAAGACGCACTGCTCCCGGTGCCGGGCGATGATGGCGGCCGGCCCCTGGGCACTGGCGGAAAGGTAGCGCCGAAAAAAGCCGTACATGGCGGCGAGTTCGGGCTCCATCTGGTCCATGGCGGAGAAAATTGGAGGAAAGACCAGCTCCATCGCCTCGAAGAGGGAGAAGCCGAAGGAGCAGATGAGTCCCTCCAGGGTCCGGTTCAGGTCCTGCGAATCGGAGCCGCCGGCAGGAAGCTCGATGCCGAGCATGCGCGCTTCCTCGCGCAGCCTGGCGATGGTGTTGATCTCGCCGTTATGGCCCAGAAGCGAAAAGGGCTGGGCGCGCAGCACGGTCGGCATGGTGTTGGTGGAATAGCGGCTGTGCCCGATGGTGACCGAGGAAAGAAAGTCGCGTCGCTTCAGTTCCGGGTAATAGCGCGCCAGGATCTCCGGGGCCCCGTGCACCTTGTAGGCGGCCACGTCGCAGGAAAGCGAGGCGACCTGGATCGGGAAATCCCGCTCCAGGGAGAGCTGCAGGGAAAAAAGGACCGCGGGGGCCCGGTCGGGTTCCTGCACCTTGAGG
>JGI24143J45723_1000219_pt1 | contig 31281 bp, 28 predicted proteins | sample BarGraIncu00432A_FD_45723 | JGI IMG/M metagenome (IMG submission 45723) | reverse complement strand
GGCTGTTACCCATGCCTTTTCTCAAACCATGGCTGATACAAGGAGCATAAGCAATAATGAGTGATGGTCCTGGATAAGCTTCTGCTTCAGCAATTGCTTTTAAAGTCTGATTGTGATCAGCACCGATTGCAATTTGCGCTACATACACATAGCCATAACTCATAGCCATCATTCCAAGATCTTTTTTCTTAGTCATTTTACCACTAGCAGCGAATTGAGCAATGGCTGCAGCTGGAGTTGACTTAGAAGCCTGACCACCAGTATTTGAGTAGATTTCAGTATCCATAACCAAGACATTTACATCAGCACCTGATGCCAGTACATGATCAAGTCCACCGTAACCGATATCATAAGCCCAACCGTCGCCACCAAAAATCCATTGTGATCTCTTAACTAAGAAATCTTTATTCTTGTAGATTTCATTCAACAAAGGAATTTCGCCTTTTTGGCTTTCCAAAAGTGCAGTGACTAGATCAGATCTTGTGCGACTTTCTTCACCCTTATCCATATTTTCTAACCAATCTGTCAAAGCCGCTTTCAAATCAGCACTGATATCTAAAGCCATTGCCTCTTTAACTTCAGAAGCAACTTTCGTTCTTAAGGCTTTTACGCCAAGATACATACCAAGACCAAATTCAGCATTATCTTCAAACAGGGAATTTGCCCATGCTGGACCATGTCCTAAATGATTCGTCGTGTATGGAATGGACGGAGCACTGCCACCCCAGATGGATGAGCAACCAGTTGCATTGGCAATCATCATGCGATCGCCAAACAATTGCGTAACAAGTTTAGCATAAGGTGTTTCGCCACAACCTGCGCAAGCACCTGAAAATTCTAATAGAGGTTTCTCAAACTGACTACCTTTGACAGTCTTTTTATTCATAGGATTCGCTTTAGGAGAAATATTGGCTACATGATCCCACAATGGAGATTGATTCATTTGTGTATGGAGTGGTTTCATAATCAATGCTTTTTCTTTAGCAGGACAAACTTGTGCGCAGTTACCACAACCTGTGCAATCAAGCGGAGAAATAGCAATTCTGAATTGCAAATCTTTAGCGCCAACAGCTGTTTTTGCAGTAAAGCCAGCAGGTGCATTTTTCATTTCTTCTTCACTGACAAGTACTGGTCTGATTACAGCGTGAGGACACACAAATGAACACTGATTACATTGAATACATTTATCCATTTGCCATTCTGGAACATTTGTAGCAATACCGCGTTTTTCATAGGCAGCAGTACCAAGTGGGAAAGTACCATTCTTCATATCCCCAACAAAAGCACTTACTGGCAATGAGTCACCCTCTTGTCTATTCATCGGTACAAGAACATCGGTAATAAATGCTGGGATCTCTTGCTTAGGAGCAGTGTCACTGCATGCACAGGCAAAAGTTTCTTTATCTGCACTTTGATCCTTAGCCGTCGCCCAACTTGCTGGAACATCAATTTTGACGATTTTGTTAACACCAACGTCAATNGCCGCATTATTCATATCAAGAACTTTTTGTCCTTTATTACCATAAGAATGAACAACCGCTTCTTTCAAATATTTGATCGCATCTTCCAATGGAATGATGTTAGCTATTTTAAAGAATGCTGATTGCATGATCATATTGACCCTACCACCGAGACCAATTTCCTGAGCTATTTTTATCGCATCTAAGGTGTAGAAGTTAATCTTATTCTTAGCAATATAACGTTTCATGGCTCCTGGTAATTTTGTTTCTAAATCCTCTTTACTCCAAATACAGTTCAAAAGGAAGTTACCATTAGGTTTTAAACCAGCCAGTACATCGTATTTATCAACATAAGATTGATTATGGCAAGCCACGAAATCAGCTTTGTTAATCAAATAAGGTGATTGGATTGGTTTCTTACCAAATCTAAGGTGAGATACAGTGATACCGCCAGATTTTTTGGAATCATAAGCAAAATATGCTTGAGCATACATATCTGTCTTATCGCCGATAATTTTGATAGCACTTTTATTTGCGCCAACAGTACCATCTGAACCAAGACCCCAGAACTTACAAGCTGTAGTTCCTTCTGGTGAAGGATTAATATCTGCACCATATGGTAGAGATTTATTTGTTACATCATCAACAATACCTACGGTAAATCCATCTTTAGGCTTATCTGCTTTCAAGTTATCATAAACGGCAACAATGTGGGCAGGAATTACATCTTTCGAACCAAGTCCATATCTTCCGCCTATAATCACTGGATGAACTTCTTTGTTGTAGAAAGCTGTTTTTACATCAAGGTATAATGGTTCAGCTAAGCAACCAGGTTCTTTAGTTCTATCAAGAACCGCAATTTTCTTCACTGTACTAGGAATATATTTGAAGAAATGTTCAATCGAGAATGGTCTGTATAAATGGACAACAAGAAGTCCAACCTTTTCTCCATTTGCATTCATATAGTTGATTGTTTCTTGAATCGTTTCACTCACTGAACCCATAGCGATAATCATTCTGTCAGCATCTGGTGCGCCATAGTAGTTGAAGAGGTGATACTCTCTACCTACTAATTTAGTAATTTCAGCCATAAAGCCTTCTACTAATTCTGGCAAAGCATCATAATATTTATTGGAAACTTCTCTTTCTTGGAAATAAATATCAGGGTTTTGTGCGGTACCGCGAAGTACTGGATGATCAGGATTCAGTGCACTTCTTCTNAAAGCATCAACATCCTTCATNTCTAANAATTTTGCGAGTTCATCATATTCGATGACTTCGATCTTCTGTATTTCATGGGACGTTCTAAANCCATCAAAGAAGTTGATAAATGGAACTTTTCCTTTGATTGCTGTTAAATGAGCTACAGCACTGAGATCCATAACTTCTTGTACACTACTTTCTGCAAGTAAAGCACAGCCAGTTTGTCGAGCAGCCATAACATCTTGATGNTCACCAAAAATGTTGAGNGAACTNGCGGCNAGAGCTCTAGCACTCACATGGAAAACAGCTGGTAACAATCCACCAGCAATTTTATACATATTAGGAATCATCAGTAAGAGACCTTGTGATGCAGTATATGTAGTAGTTAAAGCACCGGCTTGCAAAGAACCATGTACAGCACCAGCTGCACCGGCCTCAGACTGCATTTCCAATAATTTTACAGTTTGACCAAAAAGATTTTTTCTTCCCTGAGCAGACCACTCATCAACAGATTCTGCCATTGGTGATGATGGGGTAATTGGGTAAATAGCCGCCACATCAGTGAATGCATATGAAATATGCGCTGCTGCAGTATTACCATCCATAGTTTTCATTTTTCTCATATTTCTACCTTCTTTCTTTTTATATTACTAAACGTCTTCAGCCTCTAATATTATATTATACTCATTTGGCAAGTTTTAATAATTATATTATATAATTATTGTTCTGTCACCAAAAAGTCTTATATTGTATACATTCGACAAAAAACTTTTAATTCCTACGTAAAAGAATATATTTTTGAAATAAATGTAAATTTTTGCGCAATTTTCTGATAACTTTGCTATCTTTATCTATTTCTTTACTTTTTTTATTTGCATTTTGTATAAATTTTGTCCAAACATGTTTTTTCATATATGTACACTATCATCTAATTATTACTTACAATTTAATTTACTGTATTTAGTATACGTTTTATGATCTTTTATCCTATAAGGATTAACAAATAAAACAATATCAGTCTATAATGTTCATATTACACTATTACAGGAGGGTTTATGAACCAGCAACGCTTACGTATACTCAAAAATGTTACTCATACTATAAATGGTCCTATTGTCTATTGGATGAGTCGTGATCAACGTGCCTATGACAACTGGGCACTGCTCCATGCTCAACAACTTGCCCTAGAACGCCATCAGCAACTATTAGTAGTCTTCTGTCTTGTCCCCACTTTTCTTGAAGCCACGATACGTCAATACGGTTTTATGCTACGGGGACTTGATGAGACTTTTAAAACCCTCATGTCGAAAAATATTCCTTGCTTTCTTCTTCAAGGACAACCTCATGAGATTCTTCCCACATGGCTTACACAGCATAATGCGAGTATACTCGTCACGGATTTTGATCCTTTGAAAATAAAAAGTTATTGGAAAGATAAACTCCTCGCCACCATTCACATTCCCTGCCATGAAGTGGATGCCCACAATATTATTCCCTGCTGGATTGCGTCACCAAAATTAGAATATGCTGCCTATACCCTTCGCCCTAAACTCAAAAAGCTTCTACCTTTATTTCTAGAAACAATTCCCCCAATCATTCAGCATCCAATCTCTGGCATTGTTTCTGTTTCTTTCCCGAAGCTTGATCAATTATTTTCATCCCTACTGATTAACCACAGCGTTAAGGAAGTAAATTGGTTAACGCCTGGCAGCCAAGCCGCAAGCCTCCTCCTTGAGTCATTTCTTGAGCATAAACTACCTTACTATGACACACTCAGCAATGATCCAACCAAAGATATGCAATCAAATCTTTCACCCTATTTTCATTTTGGGCAGTTATCCCCCCAGGGAGTTGCCTTATCGATTGTACGTAGGCAAAAAATAACGCCTGCCACTGAATCCTTTCTCGAAGAACTCATTGTCAGACGGGAGCTAGCTGATAACTTCTGNTTTTATAATCTTCACTATGATGACGCAACTTCTTTTTCGTCTTGGGCACAAACAACCCTTGCTGAACATCTTGATGATGAACGTGAATATTGCTATTCTTCGCAAGACTTTGAACAATCCCGTTGCCATGATGAGCTCTGGAATGCTGCTCAAAGACAAATGATCACGACAGGCAAAATGCATGGCTACCTTCGTATGTATTGGGCCAAGAAGATTTTAGAATGGTCAGTAAACCCCCAACAAGCTATGAAAACTGCCATTTATCTCAATGATAAATATCAACTGGATGGCCGTGACCCCTGTGGCTATGCAGGTATCGCTTGGAGTATCGGTGGTGTTCACGATCGTGCTTGGGGGGAGCGTCAAATTTTCGGTAAAATTCGCTATATGAACTATAATGGCATGAAAAGAAAATTTGATATAAAAAGCTATATCAAATCCTTTAGTGATCCCATTCAGCTAACGCTGAATATCTAAACTTCTGTGTGAGCTCCTGCTATTTTTCTATTGCGTACTACTTGCTCACTTCAGCGAGAGCTTCTACAGGTCCATCATTAGGTTCCTCTACAAACAAGGTCAAAATAAAGCCAACTACTGGCAGGCAAGCCAAAATTGTAAAAATAATCGGCATCCCCCAGACATCTGCAACCTGACCTAAGGATAATACTCCCATGGCACCCAGGCCTATACTTAACCCAATAGTCAACCCCGAAGCCATACCAACATTATTAGGCATCAACCGTTGCGCTAATACCAAACTACTTGTAAATGTCGCAGCTAATAAGACATTTGCTAAGGCCAGTACGAAAAAGGCACCAATATTCCCAGCTATGGGGAATAAAAAGAGTAGCAATGAAACAGGTAAAGTGGACAACAACATAATACGCTTACTGCCATAGCGATCACTCATTATACCACCAAATAAAGTACCTACCGCACCGGCGGACAAATATACCGTTAACAAGGAGTGGGCATAAACCTCACTTCCATGTAAATAGGAAATATAATAGAGTGGCACAAAAGTACTAATTCCCGACGCAACAGTTGCTCTGACAAGCACCATACCCAAAAGAGCTACTAAAGGCCAACTAATCGATGCTTTAAGACTTACTAAGTTACTATGAGTTTTTAATACTGGTGCCGATAAGCTAAAAGCCAACCGTATTAACGGTAGTGCAATTAACATAGCCGGTATAACATACAAATATAGCTTCCAACTTTCTCCACCCGAAAGTAGTGCTGCCAACAACAATGATCCTAATGCAAAACCAGCATTGCCACCGACAGAAAATACACTTATACCTTTCCCTTTCGCTTTGCCACTTAGACGATTGGCTGCTTTAGCTGCTTCAGGATGAAAGGCTGCCATACCAAGCCCTGTGATTGCCGTAAATAATAATACCCAATAATAATAAGGAGCCCATAATGAGGCCAACATTCCTACTCCAGAAATTAAACATCCCGCAGGCATTAGCCACGGACGTGGACTACGGTCGCTGAAATAGCCAAATAAAGGCTGACTAACCGAAGACGTCAGATTTTGCATCAAGGCAATAACACCTATTTCAGCATAACTTAAAGCAAATTTAGCTTTAAAAAAAGGCAACGCTACAAATAATGCGCCTGATGATAAGTCTGTAACTCCATGGGCAAAACATATAATCCATAGAGCCTTAGGAATCTTTGTCACTATATTTTGCAATACGATCACTCCTCTATTACTATTAATTACTGCCATTTAAAGTGATAAATCAAAGTAGTTGCCATACTAACAGCAGCCGCTACTTTGAAAATCATACCAACGATCTGACCTTTTAATACACCGACTGCCACGCGTTTGGCTTGCTCCTTATTTTTTGTTTTAGTATACTCGGCCAAGGCAGTGATCATAAATGCTCCGAATAAAGCCCCAACAATAGAACCAATTAGCGGTAAAATGGCGGTCCCCCATATTCCTCCCAGTACTGTGCCAGCGAAAGCTGCTACCACCGCACGTTTAGAGGCTTTTTGTTTCTTAGCACCTATCAGCCCTGCCCAAAAATCAATCAGTTCACTTACAACAAATACTCCAATTATAATAACTAAAACCACATCATTCACATGTGTAAAACGATCATAGTAACCATATACCAACCCGATCAGTACAATAATAATATTGCCTGGTAAGCCCACCATGGTCATGATAACGCCACCTAGAATAATTACACTACACAATACATTCATTAAAATCGCCGAATAATCCATTATTTACACCTTTTTTACCCTTGCATGCAATACTATCAGTAAAAAATTTTTCACTACATGCAAAAAATTCCCTTTAAAAGTTTTTAGCATTATGTCTATTTTTGCAATTACGTGTATGATTTTTACTTTTGTTATGATATGATTAAATTATCATTTAGATTCGTAATATAAAAGGGGGAATTGCTCATGCTAAAAAATATCTTAGTGCCCATCGATGGCTCCGAAGCAGCTTGGCACTCCTTAGAATATGCTCGTACATTAGGTGAAAAGTTTGATAGCACAATTACCATTGTTCATGTTATCCAACCCCATTATATCCTACCAACAATTGCTCTCAATGGGGAAATTCCTTTTGTATCTGTAAATATCGAAGAAATTGAAACTACAGGTTACAAGCTCATTGATCTAGCAAAAGAGAAAATGAGTACTTATCCCAAAGTTGAAACGTTGTTAGAGCTGGGACATCCAGCAGAACGTATTCTGGCTCTGTCAAAGGATAGTACCTATGATCTTATTGTCATCGGTTCACGAGGCTTAAGCGGCATTAGTGAATATTTTCTAGGCAGTATTAGTGCTACCGTGTCCCAACATTGCACAATCCCAGTCATGATTGTAAAATAATTAGAGGCAACATATTTAGGAAAGGCCATGGAATCATTACAAAGATTCCATGGCCTTTCCCATGTCCATAGCAACTTTTCCATTTCATATTATTCATGTTATAAGGGGGTTAATGATTGAGCTCGTTCCATTTTTCGTACTTATATCTTGCCGACGGAAAAACAACGCATAGACATTGACGCATTTTGGAATCCTTCATAAGAAAAGTTAACGGGCTCATCACTCTCTTGCAAGCCTAGGGTATATAACATAGGCAAATAATGTTCACTAGTGGGCACTGCCATGAGAGCATCTTTGCCCCATTTTTCATAATCGATTAAATCTTCATGTTTATACTCTACTATGCTTGTTTTTGCAATAGTATCGAAATTAACTGCCCATTTATAAGGATCGGCATCAATATTCCAGTCAATAACACGTAAATTGTGTACAATGTTGCCACTACCAATAATCAACACTCCCTGTTCACGTAAGGGAGCAAGCTTTTTGGCTAAATTATAATGTTCTTGAGGGCTTTTCCCGTAATCAAGGCTCAATTCCATAGTAGGAATATTAGCCTTGGGATACATATGTTTAAGCACTGCCCATGCTGCATGGTCCAGACCACGTTGATTATCATAGCCAATACCAGCACTTTCAAGGACACTAGAGAATCCCTCCATCTGAGCACTAGCTCCTGGACACGGATAAGTAACATCATACAATTCTTGAGGAAAGCCATAAAAATCGTAGATGATGTCCGGTACTTTAGCTGTAGTAATAAAAGTACCTTTTGTCTGCCAATGAGCTGAGACAACCAAAATAGCCTTTGGTGTGGGCATCCCCCGCCCTAACTGTACCAAGCTTTCTGTAAATGAATTTTTAAGGATAATATTCATAGGTGAACCATGTCCCAAAAATAAAACAGGCATTTTTCCCATATCACTCAATCCTCCTCAACAGTGTCGGATCTCTTATCACTTTATCATGTGAATTTTACATTATCTACATATATTCCATATTGTCTGTATGATTCCTGCATAATAAACTAGGTGCTCGAAATCTGTGCATAAAATTCCTTCAATACACAGTAGGGAAATAACTATCCCAGGTCGAATCTATTCTATATACGAAATTGGGCCAGAAAGCAATGTCATAAAGATTTGTTTTAGGCTATGAAATGAGGGAAGTATATGATGTTAAGCACTTTAATACTACAGGGATATGGGGAAAAAGAAGACCTTAACTGTGCCGAAAAAATATTATACGGCGCTAATCAAGTTTATCATTTAGGCTTAGATCAACAAGCACTAAAAATGTCTGCCGGTTTCGGTGGAGGGATGGCTATAGAAAGTGTTTGCGGCGGCTTAACAGCAGCAATAATGGTACTGGGATGCTTATTTGTCAAAAAAAGTGCTCATGAAAGCTCAAGAATAAAAGATCTCACCCAAGAATTGTTCATGACCTATCAAACAGAAATGCATACGATTAACTGTGATTCACTGAAAGCCGAACATCGTACTGAAGATCTAAAATGCAGAAAAGTAATTGCCAAGGCAGCCGAAATTCTAGATAAAATAATTGCCCGTGAGATACACCTCTGATAAAACAATAGTTGGTACTGATGTTAAAGGGACATGGGTACCAACTATTGCTTTATCCTCATATTTTATTATATGAATTTATTCACCAATTCCGGATCAAACTGTATTCCAGCACAGCGTGTCAATTCAGCGATGGCAGTTTCATGATTCATTGCCTTGCGATAGGGTCGATCACTTGTCATGGCATCATAGGCATCTGCTATGGCCAAAATCCTACACTCAAGGGGAATTGCTTTTCCTACCAGACCTAATGGATAACCTGTGCCATTCCACCATTCATGATGTTTTAATATCAAATCCGCAATGGGATAAAGATCAGGAGATGATCGGGCGATACGGTGCCCAATTTCAGAGTGGCGTCGTATTTCTTTCAATTCTTCCGTTGTCAACAGTCCCGGCTTAAAAAGGATATTATTTAAAATCCCAACCTTACCAACGTCATGGAATTGAGCAAAAAGACGTAAATTAGCCATACTTTCGCCAGTCATCTCACATTTTTCACCCAGATCGACGACAATTCTCTGTACTCGATCGGCATGACCTTCAGCGATGAAATCTAGTTTTTCCAAAAGTTTCATGATCGCCTTAACAATAGCACTGCGCCCGTTTTGCCCACCGCTCAATTTTTCCCGGTACATATTGTTATCTGCCTGCTTAAAAATNTCGCGCATTGGCATTTTTGTATCATCACTTACAGCAAAACCAATGGATAAGCTAAGGGGAGGCTTATTATCTAAATTGCCGATTAAAATACTTTTCTGCACCCGTTCACAAACGGCAGTTAGCGCAGCGATATCAGCATCATGCAATAATATAGCATACTCATCACCACCAATTCTTGCGATTACATCTCGTTCTCGAAAACTATTGGTAAGTAACTTGGCTACATGGACAAGCTGTATGTCGCCACAATCATGCCCAAATATATCATTGACTAATTTTAAGCCGTCAACATCTAAAATAATCAAGCCGACTGAACCATTGCGACGTTTATCCATACGCCGCATTTCTTCTTCAAAATATCGACGGTTATAAAGCCCCGTGATGGCATCACGAAAACTCAAATACTGGAGATGTGCTTCATCCTGTTTGCGTTTGATGGCCATTGCCACTTGGGTTGAAACAAAGCTAAGAATATCTTTATCTTTATCGGTGTATTGAAGGCCTTTTTGATTGGTTTGTACCGCTAGAACGCCAAATATCTTATCTTGAAAGGTTTTCAGTGGAACTCCCAACCAATCAATAAAAGCCCCAAACATCTCAACTTCGCCCTGTTCTATCAATTTTTCATGCTCCCAGGATGAAACAAACAATGCTTTTCCTGTCCTGATTACATACTCAGTCAATCCTTTTCGATTTGTTCGTTCACTGGGTCTGTCCGCCTGTTCATTAACATAGTAAGGGAAATGAACACTGTTTTTGCTTTCGTCGTAGAGGGCAATATAAAAATTCTTTGCCACAATTAGTTTACCGATAACTTGATGCACTGAATGATAAAGGTCATCTAAATCTTGGGATGAACTCACTGTTTCTGATATCAGGTACAGAGCTTTTTGCAGTTTTTCTGCTTCCTTACGCTCAGTAATATCCCTAAGTGCCCATATAAAAGCATCCTTCCCTTTATATAAGCTTTTTGTCAAATTCATCTCTACAAATTTCAGTTGTTCTTTGGAGTCTACAATTCTAGCCTCAAAAGCGGTTAATATTTGTTCACCGCATTTTCCTAAATAAAGGCTTTTGCGAATGATTCTTAAGTCATCAGTATGTATATAATGAAACACATTAACTGTATTTATTTCTGTTTGATCGACTCCCAACAATGTACACAACTTATCATTTGCATATACAATCCTATTCTCACTGAAAAAGCATATGGCATCGTGACTATGCTCAACAATCGCCCGATATTGTTCTTCACTTTCCCTTAATGCTTCTTGTGCGCGCTTACGTTCAATAGCCATCGCCACTTGAGTTGAAACAAAAATAAGGATTTCTTTATCAGCTTCCTTATACCGAATACCTTCAGCATTCCTTTGCACCGCTAAAACGCCAATCACTTTATTATCATTTGTTTTAAGAGGTGTACCCATCCAATCTACCGCAGGAACTCCTGTCTTTTCAAATACTCCCTGTTTCAACATTTCTTGGTAAGCAGGTGGGGTTATTAGAAGGGGCCTCCCTGTTTTAATAACATATTCTGTTAAACCTTTAGTATTCTTCCGCTTACCAGGACTTTTACGAAACTCATCTATATAATAGGGGAAATCAACTGTATCTGTGACTTCGTCATAAAGAGCAATATACAGATTTCTTGCTGGAATAAGTTCGTCTATAATTTTGTGTATGGAGAAATAAAGTTCTTGCAAATTTGGGGCTGAACTCGCTGTCTCTGATATCAAATAGAGGGCCTTTTGCATTTTTTGTTCGTTCGGATATTCGTTAACGGAATACGGACCTGACTCTAAGAAGCTATTTTCATTCATTTGTTGCGTTCCCCCCTAAAAAACCGGCGACTGAGTTTAAAATATATAAAACTTCGCTAGAAATGCTAGAACACCTTTTAATATTGCATTTTTTCATCATATTACTTTTAAATGATGTTGGTAGATGTTACTATAGATACGAACTGTGTTCGATGTTAGTATACTATTTCAGTTGCGTTACAAAAATCTAACTATATAATAGATGAATTAATAAAGGAGTATTTATCATGCATATTTTATTTTGGGATATCGACGGAACATTATTAAAGACAGCCAAAGCTGGTCTCTATGCTTTTGAACAAGTAATACAAGAAACCTTTCATATTCCTTTTGATTTCAGTACAATCAAATGTGCTGGTATGACTGACTATTACATTGCCCATCAAGTCATTAAGCTTGCTACTGGACGTGAACCAGCTGTCAATGAGATTTGCACTCTCATCGCCCGCTATGAAGAAGTCTTACTCAGCCATTTGGTCGCTAGGCAAGGCCATCTTACACCATCAGTAAAAGATATCTTAACTCATTTACATAGCCATGAGGATTATGTCTCTCTACTTTTAACTGGCAATACCCTTATCGGTGCTAAAATTAAATTGACACACTACGGTCTGGACAATTTTTTCAACTTCAAGCACAGCGCGTTTTGCAATAGTTGCTACGACCGCACAGAAATATCCACTCAAGCGCTGAATAGTGTAAGAGAGTATTATCCAACTGTCGATCTAGAACATATTTATGTCATTGGTGATACACCCAATGACATCCATTGTGGCAAAGCCATCGGTGCACGTACCATTGCAGTGGCAACAGGCAGATACTCTGTTGAGGAACTGAGTGCCCATGATCCTTGGTGGGTTGTTCCTATCCTTCCCTCACCCACCGAATTTGTGAAAAAAATTAATGATTGAAATAAAGAAAAGCGCCATTTCTGGCGTTTTTCTTTATTTCAAGCTTTCTGTCTCTTAATAATTCAAAACGACATCTGTCAATTTAAGCTTAGGTACGTGATGTACTTTACTTTCATCTCGCCAATATTTAATATCGTCCCCTGCATTAATCTCATCGATTACAACTACTTCTTTGGGCTTTCCAATAGCTAAAGCTAGTAATATTTCATATTGATCGGGAATCTTAAGGGATTTACTTAATTCTTCTCGCTTAATGCCGAATATTATGCAACCACCCAGACCAATTTCAACTGCACTTAATAATATACTTTGTGCGGCAATGCCATGATCAGCTCCGCCAACCATTTTATTATTTTTATCTTGCAACATAATAATATATGCTGAAGGCCTTTCCCCTTCCTCAGGTCCAGACCAGTCAGATAAGTAACCTGCCCAGGCTAGTGTCGGATAAATTAGATCGTTGACTTCTTTCTCATAAGATATAAAATATCTTAAGGGCTGTTTATTCCCTCCTGATGCAGAAAGTCTTGCACAATCAACTAAGGATAAAAGTGTTTCCTTCTTAATCATTTCATCCCCATAGAATCTACGATAACTTCTATTATTGGTAACCAACTTTTTAAACATCTCGACTCCCCCTAAAGCTTATTATCCATTTATTATACACTAATTACTTTAGTTTTCTACTTCTTTTCCTCTGGCTTTGCTAGCATCAAGTTTACATGGCAATACCCACCTGTGGTCTTTTGCAAATAGTGTTGATGGTATTCCTCGGCAAGGTAAAAATTCTTAACGGGCTTCACTTCTACGACAATTTCATCAGTATGATAAGTCTGCATAGTATGAATGAAATTTACAATAACCTCTTTCTCTTCGTTATCTGCATAGTACACACCTGTGCGGTACTGAGTTCCCTGATCTGCCCCCTGACGATTCAAAGTCGTAGGGTTAATGATACGAAAAAAATGTTCTAGCACTTTCTCCAAGGGTATGATCACTTCGTTATAAGTTAATTCACATACTTCAGTATACCCTGTTGTCCCTGAGCACACCTGCTGATATGTAGGATTATCCTTCTCACCCTGCCCATATCCAACTCTTGTTTCTAGTACGCCTTTAAGTTGTTGAAAATAAGCTTCTACTCCCCAGAAACATCCACCTGCAAGCCATATTTTTTTCATTATTGTTCCCCCTTTGCTAAAGCATCTTTCTCTTATCCTTTAGTATGTTTAATTATTGAGTACATATGAATGAATTGGTCCCTGCTTATAAAAAAAGTGCCCCCTGACGATTTGACAGGAGACACTTATTTATCATTTTTACTAATACTCGTTGCCTAACCTCTATTTAATGGTATGATCTCCATCCAATAGCCATCAGGGTCAGCAATGAAATAGATCCCCATATCTTTATTTTCGTAGCAGATACAATCCATCTTTTTGTGTAATTCATATGCTGCTGTAAAATCATCCACCTTAAAAGCCAAATGAATTTCATTATCTCCCAAGTTATAAGGAGTGGTCCGCTCTTTCATCCAGGTAAGTTCTAAATTGTGAACGCTTGAGCCATCGCCGAGAAAAACTATCGTAAAATTAGGTTTCTCCATACGACGTACTTCTTTTAGCTGTAATGCCTCTTGATAAAAAGTCAGACTCTTTTCTAGATTAAATACATTTAGGTTATTATGAACAATTTTAAATTTCATTAGTTATTCCTCCTTTGTATTCATAACCCACTGTGATGCACCTTTACGTTATACCTACATATTTTTAGCCGCAATAGGCCCACGGGAAAGGGCTATTTTACCAGTACGGGCAATTTCTATTATACCATAATCCATCAGTACTTCACACAAAGCATCNATCTTACTTTCCTCACCCGTAAGTTCTATTACCATCGTCTCTCGGTTTACATCGACAATTTTAGCTCTAAAGATTTCTACGATATCTACAATATCTGACCTAGTTTCTGGTCTAGCCTTTACTTTGATGAGGGCTAGATCCCGATGGATAGAATCAATATGAGTCAGGTCGATAATTTTAATCACATCAATTAATTTAGACAACTGATTGACGACTTGCTCTAATTGCAGCTCATCGTCAACCTCAACATCAATTGTAATTCTGGTAGTATCTGCTTCCTCTGTATAACTTGCCGCAATACTTTCTATATTATAAGCCCGACGACTAATAAGCCCTGAAATATGAGTCAATACTCCAGGTCTATTTTCAACTAAAACAGCTAATGTATGCTTCATCCCTTTAACCTCCCAAAACCATTTGGTCTAAACGACAATTCGCTGGGACCATGGGTAATACATCCTCATCAACAGGTAACCATACATCAACAAGTACAGGGCCGTCTAGCCTCAAAGCTTCAATCAAAGTCCCTCGAAGTTCACTTGGTCTCGTAACCCTCAAACCCTTAATCCCCATGGCTTCAGCAAGTTTTACAAAATCAGTATGTCCTTTTAAGCAAGTATGAGAATATCGTTGTTCATAAAACATCCTTTGCCATTGATTCACCATCCCGAGGACCTGATTATTCATCACTATAATTTTTACAGCCACATTATTATTCGCTGCTGTCGCCATCTCCTGACAATTCATCATAATACTGCCATCTCCAGTGAACAAAACAACCGTTTTCTCCGGCAAGCCAAGTTGTGCACCAATAGCAGCGGGCAGACCATATCCCATTGTACCGAGCCCTCCTGAAGTCAAGAAAGAGCGTTGATTGAGGAATTGGTAATATTGGGCAGCCCACATCTGGTGTTGGCCGACATCAGTCACGATAATAGCATTACCATTAGTCAATTGGCTTACTGTTTCAATGACTGACTGTGGCATAATCACTTCATCACTACAGCTGTAGGCGAGGGGATTTTCACGTTCCCAGTTGCCTACAGTTACAAGCCATGGATGTATAACCTTGCGCCACTCCTGGCTATTATATGCCAATGATTTTTCGCACAAAAGTGGTAAAGACCATCGTAAATCGCCTACTACCCGAATATCTGCCACAATATTTTTATTAATCTCAGCAGGATCAATATCAAAATGTACTACTTGTGCCTTAGGAGCAAAGTCGCTTACGAGTCCAGTCACTCGGTCATCAAAACGAACCCCAATACCTAGCAAAAGATCACATTCGGTTGTAGCCATATTGGCAGCATAAGTGCCATGCATACCAACCATTCCCAAATGTCCCTCATCGGTACTAGAAACACATCCCATTCCCATTAAACTAGAAATCACCGGAAACCCAGTTAATTCGATAATCTTCCTTAATACATCGGAAGTATCAGATATATTGACGCCTCCACCAACAAAAAATAAAGGTCTTTCCGCCTGTCTCATCTTTTTTAGTACAAGTTCAATGGTAGCTTGATCACCAGCAAAAACAGGAGAATAACCTCTCAGTTTTACATCTAATGGATATATATACTCAATCTCATCATTAAAAACATCTTTAGAAATATCAATCACGACAGGTCCTGGCCGCCCACTGCGGGCAATATAAAATGCTTCTTTAAGCACTCTTGGTAGATCTTCAATTTTTTTCACCAAATAATTATGTTTTGTAATGGGCGTTGTAATGCCGCACACATCAGCTTCCTGAAAAGAGTCCTTGCCGATCAAAGCCACTCCGACTTGTCCAGTAATGGCTACCAAAGGGATCGAATCCATATAAGCTGTAGCAATACCAGTAATCAAATTCGTTGCCCCAGGACCCGATGTTGCTATACAAACTCCAACTTTACCTGTTGCTCGCGCATATCCATCAGCAGCGTGTACTGCCCCTTGTTCATGTCTTGCCAACACATGAGGAAATTTCGTTCTATATAAAGCATCATATAGTGGCAGAATGGCTCCTCCAGGATATCCAAAAACAACTTTAACCCCTTCTTTTTTCAAACTTTCAATCACTACATCGGATCCCAAAATTTTCATACAATAATCCTCCTTTTCTTATTATTTCTTTACAGTATTATAATACATCTTAGGAGTTTTGCATATATGTGTAAATTTTTAATTTCTCAATCTATCGCTATTTATTGCTATTAGATGGAATCTCTAGACTTTTTGTTCATTTTATGTTTAATTTTCGATTAATTATTAATAAAAATTTACATTTTCTATAATTTTAGTATTATAATGATACAGAGAATATTATCAATTGATTTAATTGCAGATTCTTTCAAATAATATTCATTGTTAAATGGAAAATAGGATGTGAAATATGAATTGGGACAATCTACCTCTAATAATTATTTTGGTATTATCTGTTATCGGCAATAATAATTCCGTATCTGTAGCGGCACTCGTTCTATTACTCATAAAAATGCTAGGCTTTGATACTTGGTTCCCTGTTATTGAAAGCCATGGAATCAGTATTGGCATCACAATTTTGACTATGGCCGTGTTAACTCCCATAGCCCAAGGTCACATCTCCACAGGCGGCATGATAGAAGCATTCAAAACGCCCATTGGACTTGTAGCAATTATCATTGGTATCTTTGTAGCTTGGGTAGCTGCTAAAGGAGTGCCCTTTATGACAGGAACACCCGAAGCAGTAACTGCTTTGATTATTGGCACAATTATTGGGGTTTGTTTTTTCAAGGGATTAGCCGTAGGCCCGCTCATCGCCGGGGGATTAGTATCCCTAATTATAAGCTTCTTGGGCTTATTTAAATAATGTCAATTACATCGTAATAGAAATGCGTTTAAACACGAAGACGCAAAGAGCATGAACATAACAAAGATTTTTCACAATACTATTTTTTGTTCTTCGTGTTATCTTCACAACTTCATATCTTCGTGTTTAACGTTTTATACTCAATTATTCAAAAAACTTATTCGTTCTGATTCCGCAAAAAAGCGTCTTGTTGTAAAGGATTTAACTCCCTTACAGCAAGGCGCTTTTACTGTTAAAGTATTGGGCGTCTAATTACATCAATAATTGTACCATCTCGGTACTCTACGACTCCAACAATCTCATCGCTGAGCTCAATAGGTTCTGGTTTTCCGCACAGTCCATAAGCAATGTCTTTAAGCTCATGAATAGACATAATAGGTAGACCCGAATGTTTTAAATTCTCAATTAAGTCTAGTCTCTTAGGATTGATTGCAATTCCTCGTTCAGTGACAATGGCGTCAACAGTCTCACCAGGTGTTACTACCGTCTGAACAGCATCTCTAACCATTGGCAAACGACCACGAAGTAAAGGCGCAACCACAATAGTCAATTTGGCGCCAGCAGCCGTATCACAGTGACCGCCTGAAGCTCCCATAATGACTCCGTTTGAATCTGTAATAACATTGACATTAAAATCAACGTCCACTTCTGTTGCACTTAATATCACAGCATCAAGATTATTAACAATGGCTCCACTATTATGAGGATTGGCATAATAAGAAGCCGACATTTCCAAATGGTTGCTATTTTTTCTGATGGAATCGATAGCGGGAATATCAAAATCCTGCACATCAAACATCATTTTGAATAAGCCCTCTTCCATCATTCCAGCAAAAACACCCGTCATGCCACCAACACCAAAACTACCGGTAATTCCTTTCTCGATCATTTTGGCTTTGATAAATCTACCAACAGCCATAGAAGCTCCACCGCTACCAAGTTGCATAGAAAAGTCCTGCTTCAAGTAGCCGGAATAATCCATTACATCTGCAGCATATTGGGCAATCAGTAATTCTTTGGGATCCTTCGTGTAACGAAGGGCACCTGAAGCAATTCCAGCAGGATCACCAATACTGTCAACGACAACAATATAATCAACCTGGGTCTGGGGAATGCTGATTGGAAATAGGGGATGAGGAAGTAGATTATCAGTAATGGCTACAACTTGATCAGCATAAGCGGCATCCTGTATGGCATAGCCAAGGGAACCACAAGCTGATGGGCCTTGAACACCATTGATATTGCCATAACGATCGCAAGCTGGAGCACCAAGAAAAGCCACATCAATATGAATGGCACCACTTTCAATGGCCTGAGCTCGCCCGCCATGTGAGCGAATATGTAACGGTTTCTTCAAATGTCCTTCCGTTAGAAACTGTCCCATTTTCCCTCTAGCACCACTTGTTTCAATGGCTGTAATAACGCCTTGCTCGATGAAAGGAATGATCGCATCGTTGACCGTATTAAGTGAACTTGGCGAAAGGGTAATATCACGAATGCCTTTTTTAGCGATTGCTTCGACGACACGATTTAAAATTCTATCACCATTACGGAAATGGTGATGAAAAGAAATTGTCATACCGTCCTTAAGTCCTACGGCATCAATTGCAGCTTCAATGGAAGCTAACTGTTTATCCCCCCGTGGCAAACTGCAACTTAAAATTGGTCCAGCAGTTCGACCAATTGGCTTGCAGTTAAAAGCACCGCCAAAACCAGTCACTTTCCCTAGTCCAGTTATAAAATCAGGAATTTCTCTTCCGATAGCGTTTTTCATTGTTATTTTCCCCCTTTAGCGGCAGTAGCCTTGGCGTATGCCAATGTCCGTTCTGCCCGAGCTACAATTGGCAAATCAATCATTTTTCCGTTCAGTGATATAACCCCTGATTTCTTTTCAAGAGCCTCCTGGTATGCAGCAAGAACCATTTCTGCATGGCCGATTTCCTTAATCGTAGGCGCAAAAAAATTATGAACAACACTAACTTGGCGAGGATTTACAACAGATTTACCATCAAACCCCATCTCTTTAATAAGTTCAAGTTCCCTTAAAAGCCCCTCTTCATCATTAATATCAGAAAAAACGGTATCAATACACTGAACGCCAGCTTCCCTAGCTGCCAGTATCAATTGCCCCCTGGCTGCAAATAACTCCCGCCCCAGTTTACTGCGCGTAGTTTTCAAATTGGCTATAAAATCTTCTGCACCGATGGCCAGTGCCACCATACGAGGGCTTGCAGATGCTATTTCATAGGCTTGTCTTAGTCCTTTAGGTGTTTCAATAGCAGCCATCATTTTAATTGATCCCGCGGGGAATTTATTTTTATGCTCTGCTTCGCTTATATAATCAGCGATTTGGCGAATTTCTTCTGGCCCCTGGCACATTGGTAAACGAATCAAATCTGGTTTTGCTGGCAATATTCGTTTTAAATCATCCCAACCGAAAGGTGTATTAATATGATTAATTCTAACAGCTACTTCTGTGCCGTAATTCATATCGGATATTGCTTGGAATATAAGGTTTCTTGCCGAATCTTTTTCAGTAATAGATACAGCATCCTCACAGTCTAAAATGATTGTATCTGCGCCATAAATACCGGCATTTTGGAGCATTCCTGGATTGTTACCAGGAACAAACATCATACTTCTTCTCAACTTTTCCATTGTTACACTCACTCCCCTGCTCTTTGTAATGCTGTGATCACACGTGCCTTAATTGTACAATCCAGGGCACCTCTGTCATTGGCATGTACCTGCCCATCATGAATGCCGTTTTCAATCAATGTTGACCTTATAAGATTTGTGATCTGCTTGCCATATTGTTGCATTGTTGGACTCACTAGTTCAACTTTTATTCCAGTTCCAGCATTTGCTGGCGCCAACATAACAAGGATATCGCTTGATTCTACCGTCCCAGCTTGGGCTGATTTTAATAACTTGCTCATAAATATTCCTCCATTTGTTAATCTATCAAATTAAGATTCTAAGTAAGAAAATGTCTATGCCAAAACCTATATTTGTCTTCTTTGTAAGACAAATGCATACAAAGAAGACTGTCTTACTTTTATACTATGTATTATTTAAAAATTGGCAATAACCCTGTTTTTGTTCATTTTGTTTATTTTGTTCATTTCTTTACATAGTAAATAACTACTACGGCAATCACTTAATACGTAACATACTCTCTAGATTTCTTTGTTAAGACTCAACATGCTTAACCTATAGGCTTGTCGATTTGGCGTATTAGGGTGAAACGGTGAATGGGTCGCCCCACTGAAATATAACATAACTCCATTTGCAATTGTCCCTTATTTACTAAGTATTCCAAATAGCGCCTACATGTAACCCGTGAAATACCCACACCAACAGCAAGTTCTTCAGCCGAAATGGGTTCTCTATAGACCATTAAATAATCGGTTATTAACGTCAGCGTTTGGGCGTGAAAGTTCTTAGGTGTTTCTTGTTTTTCCATACGCACTGGCGTAGATAAGATATTATCAATATCACTTTGCTCAAGATTACTTTTCTGCAACATTGTTTGCTTATGTCGACGATAGTTTTCGAGAATTAAGCGATAACGATCAAACTTAAATGGTTTTGTTATGTAAGCAACAACACCTTGACGCAACACTCTACTCACCGTGGCAGAATCATCGGCTGCGGTAATCATGATGACATCAATATTTTTTTCTTCCCTCCGTATGAGGGCTAAAATATCCACACCATTGATTTCCGGTAGATAAATATCAAGAATGACCAAATCTATATTCGCGGTGTTAATTTGTTCTAGTGCGTCTTTCCCATTTTTAGCAATACCAATAACATCAAAACCGGCTACTGCTTGTGTATAATTTTTATTAATATCCGCAACCATTGGATCGTCATCCACAATTAATACTCTGATATTTTTCATACTCATCACCTTTCACTAGTAGGGTAACCATACGGTAAATTCTACGCCACCTTCAGGTAAATTGCGGTGGAAGATCTCACCAGAAACTAATTTAAGCTTGTCCACAATTAATGCCAAACCCAAACCACTATTTCCCTCCTTCGTCGTAAAGCCCCGTTGATAAATTTGCCTAGCTACCTCTTCGGATATGGGCAGACCGGAATTCTGCACTCTGATCTCCAAGGTATTAACAAGGGGAACGAGGCTAAATTCAATGCGTTTATCTTTCACTGCAGCAACGGCATCAATGGCATTCTGCAAAAAATTACCGATAATTAAAGCAAGATCTCCACTTGTCATATTGGCCGGTAGGCGCGTCAATTCCGTATCAGGTGTAATTATGAAATCGATACCTAATTCCCGCATGTGACTTACCTTTCCAATAAGTAAACCACATACCGTTGGATCTTCAATTCGACCATTAAGCCAATCAACAACTTCCTGTTTCTCGAAACCACTATCTACGATAAAATCGACAGCTTCTTCATACCTGTGCAGTTGAATGAGTCCGGCAATGGTATGTAATTTATTTTTAAATTCATGGGCCTGGGCTCTTAAAACATCGACAAAACGATGTACTCCCGTAAGTTCATCAGCTAATCGATGTATTTCCGTACGATCTCTAAAAGATATTACAGCCCCTACCACTTTATCATCAACATTTATAGGTACACTATTGGAAAAAATGATAATATCATTGACCCTTTGTTCTTCATCATATACAGATTGATCATTATTAATAACAACATCAAGGCTATTTTGGGGAAGAATTGCGTCAATATGGCACCCATAAGCCATCTCTGGTGTAATTGCCAAGAGAGATGCAGCTTCACTATTTAATAAACGAATGAATCCCTTCTTATCCACAGCAATAACGCCTTCGCGGATAGCTTCCAGGGTAGCCTGCTTTTCCTTGACAATTGTTGCTATTTCGTATGGTTCTAGGCCAAAAATAGATTTTTTTATATTACGGGCAACAAATACAGAGCCAAATGCACTCATTACTATTGCCACAAAAAATACAAGCAAAATAGGCATGAAGTCATCAATAGCATCCTTATAAATATTCATTAAATAATAACCTATGGAAATAAATCCAATTTGCTTATCTCCATTCTCATTATAGACAGGTACATTAGCCCGAATAGAAGTAGGCAAACTTCCTCGTGCAATATATAAGTATTCCTCCCCTTTAAGGACAGGTTCTCGGTAAAGGTCTGATAGAGGAGTGCCTACATTAGATGGAATGGGGTGTGATAAGCGCACCTGATCCATGTTTGCAACAATAATAAAAGCTGCCCCACTGGAAAGCCGCCACTTTTCCGATAGTGGCTGCAGTACTACAGAAGGGTTTTCAGAAAGAATAGCCTCTTGCACATCTGGTGTTTGTGCTATAATCCGCGCCATAATCATGGCCTGTTCTCCCATATTTTCTTGTTCCTGGCGGATGATGATATTAACAACCAAGGCACTAACCACGAGTAGCAACAAAGAAATCATTGAAATATTAAGAATCATCACTTTATACTGCAATGATAGAGTACGCATTCTTTTCAAATAGACCCCTTTCTGATGACCTTACAAATCACTTTCTAATGACCAGTATTTATAGCAAGAGCACACAATATTTTCCACACATTTATACACCATTATACATCATTTCAATACATAAAATACACTTTTAAATTAGATCATTAAAACTTTGATCATTATATTTTCAATGTATTCTATAACATCATACCAATAATTAAATGTTATTCTTTATGATTTTAAAAACCAAAATGAACAAAACCATTTTTTTTTCAAAAAATATGTTATTGTATTATCAGAATATAACAAATATCTATATGCATTTATCTCAATAGCATATAAAATACGAGGGAAGGTGATATTCACAAATATGTAGCACCACGAATTATTTTATTATAGAAGTTTAGTACCCTACGCCTTTTTTGCCATCACCTTTCGGTAAACTATATTATTAAAGGAGGAACAAACATGATAGACCCTACTCTTTTAGCAGCGATAGGTTTTGGAATGATTGCTGTAATCGTTTATATGTTGATACAGTCAAAAGTCACCCCGTCCCCTATTTTTGTTGCCACTCCGCTGGTAGCTGCCTTGATAGCCGGTTTTGGAATTAACAACATTGCCAGTTATGCCCAGAAAGGTATAATGACTACCTCGAGTGTTGCCATTTTATTTATATTTTCAATCACCTTTTTCGGTGTTTTGATGGATGCAGGTTTGTTTGACCCATTTGTCAATTTTTTAGTCAAAAAAGCAGGCAATAACGTTGTTGCTGTAACTGTAGCCACTTCCTTTATAGCTACAGTTGCCCACCTTGATGGATCGCTGGCAGTAACCCTTCTAATCACTGTCCCAGCCATGTTAAATGTCTATAAGAGACTAAATATACGGCCGGTCATACTGCTTTTGATTTGCGGTAGTGCCATGAGTATTATGAACTTAGTACCATGGGGTGGCCCAACCGCTAGGGTTGCCGCTGTAACCCACTCAGATCCCAACGTTTTATGGCATACCTTAATCCCTCTTCAAGTTGCAGGTATAATTGTGAATACCCTTTTTGCCGTCTTTTTAGGTATCATGGAAAAAAGACGCGGAGCTGGGCAAAATATCAATACTGATATGACTGCGGAAGAAGCTAAATTTGATGCAAAAAAAGAAGCCCTTAAACGTCCAAAACTTATTTGGATCAATGCCCTCATTGCTATCGGCACTATTGCGTTATTGGTTTTAACTAATTGGCAAGCATATTTCTGCTTTATGATAGGATTGGCTTTTGCCCTTGTTATCAATTATCCAGATGTCAAAGAACAAGGTAATAGAATTAAGGCTCATGCTGGAGATTCTATTTCTATGGCAGCCATTTTGTTATCATCGGGTATCTTTTTGGGCGTACTGTCAGAAACTAAAATGATTGATGCCATGGCTAAAGTGATGATTTCTATCATTCCTCCTGNTTTAGGGCCTCACATTCATATGGTTTTNGGAGTATTTGCCGTACCTATTGGCATGCTTCTTGGTACAGACTCCTACTTTTTTGGACTTTTGCCTTTGGCTATCGGCGTCGGCAAAGAATTCGGCGTAGATCCTGTCAATTTGGCCACAGCAATGTTAATCGGGAAAAACTATGGCGTTCTTGTAACCCCACACGCAGCCACTACTTATTTGGCCATTGGTCTAGCTGGTATTGAGATTAAAGAACTCTTTAAAGTCGCTGCCCCTTGGCTTTGGTTTTTAGGTGTAGTCTCCTTATTTTTAGCTGTAATTATGGGTATTGTAGTGTTTTAACTTATTAAATGTTATCTCAAAAAGACCAGTTATTAACAAAAAAAGAACCTTGCGGAGTAAACCTCAGCAAGGTTCTTTTTTGATATTGTTTCTGTTTCACCCAACACCTCACATAAACAAACAACGGGACAGGTTGTTTGTTTTTTCCTTGCGGATAAAAAACAAGATGATTCACGGCTGCTAGTATGTTTTGGATGTGTTGTGGTACAATATTTGAAGATTATAGTGAGTATTATGAATCTTCTTCCATGGGGAGATTCGGTTGCACGGGTAGCTGCCATTACTAAAATGGATATCAATGCTCTATGGCATACTCTAATTCCCCTTCAAATCGTGGGAACATTTCCGGTCCTCGGTTTTGCCGCTTTAATGGGCGTTTTAGAGAAAAAGCGCGGTGTTGGTCTAAACACCTCCGAGGCAGCCAATTTTATTGCTGCAACAATCGAATTAGATCCTAAAGTGGAAGCTCCGCAAATGCGTTATCAATGGCAACGATATTAGTGGCATCTGGCGTATTCCTAGGAGTAATCTCTGGTGCTAAAATGCTTGATGCCATGGCGACCACGCTCCTTGCTGTCATTCCTAACTTTGTAGGTCCATACTTGCATCTAGGATGGGAGCATTTGCTGTACCTATCGGTATGTTACTGGGAACGGATTCTTTTTTCTTCGGTTTAGTCCCCCTCGCTATTGGCGTGGGTTCTAAGTTTGGTATAGATCCTGTGAATATGTCTACTTCAATGTTGATTGGTAAAAATTTCGGTGTTCTCACTACTCCTCATGCAGCAACCCATACCTGGCTATGGGACTTGCCGGCGTAAAATTAAAAGAACTTTTGTATTATTGCATGCCAAGATTATGGGCTTTAAGTATCGTGTCTCTGATTGCTGCCGTAATATTAGGCATTGTAACCATCTGATCGAATAAACTAACCAATTAACTTAAGGCACTATTTATCCACATCGGACAAATGGTGCCTTTTATATGTCAGACTTATAACCATCTTTTAGTTGCATGTTATCACTAAGTTATTTCACATAATTAGTTAACTTACCGATCTTATCAACCTCTACGCATACCACATCACCAGACTTCATCGAACAAGAACCTGAAGGTGATCCAAGCGCTAAAACATCACCAGGTTCTAGTGTCATGACCTGGGAAATCCAACTAATCAGAAAAGGTATGCAGAGAGACATTTGCGAGGTATTACCATCTTGTACAACTTTTCCGTTCAGTGTTGTCACAATTTGCAAGTTAGTAGGATCGATACCTGTTACAATCCAAGGTCCGATAGGACCGAACGTATCAAAACCTTTACCACGAGTAAACTGAGGATCGCTCTTAGTCAGATCGCGAGCTGTAACATCATTAAATACAGTGTAACCTAGGACATAATCCAGCGCATCCTCTTCCTTAATATTTTTGCCACGTTTACCAATAACCAACGCAAGTTCTCCCTCAAGCTCAACTTTATCAGTCAAATTGATGGGTGGCAGACAGATAGTCTCTTGGTCTGCAATCAATGCTGATTGTGGTTTCAAGAAAAGAAATGGTTCTTTTAGATTGGCTGTTCCCCCTGTCTCTTTTGCATGTCCGGCAAATGTCCATCCAAAATTTATAATCTTTGTTGGCTCCACAGGAATTAAAATTTTAACTTCCTTCAATAAGACCTCTACGCCATCATAGTTAAAAACCCCCTGAGCAATTTCAGCTAATCCACTTTCAAGCTGAAATACTCGCTCACCATTAATTATGCCATAATATATTTTCTCGTCTTTTCCCTGATATCTTACTATCTTTTGAGAGCCCTCTAATGAGGCGCTGACACCATTTATTCTTTCTGATGTAGAGATCATGTCTCCACAAGTTGTACTTAGCAAATCCTGCTCATTTAATAAGGCTGACCCAATCGTGTTCAATACTCCTACCTTTTCCATAACTATTCTCCTCACATATGTTGATTGATACCTTTTTAACTTAGTGTTAAATATCAGAACCATTACCTTTATTATATGGCTATAATAAAGATAATGAAAATACCAAGTAATCATGATATGATAACTTTAAGTTATCATAAAACGGAGTGAGCAAATATGAATATACGAGAATTAGAATATTTTATTATGGTTTCTGAGCTGAAAAACTTTACAGCAGCGGCTAAAAGACTCCATATATCGCAACCTGCCATTTCTAAATCTATCCACAACTTAGAAGAAGAGCTAGGTGTTCACCTTCTCGACAGAACTCAGAAAAGAGTCAGTTTAACTGAAGAGGGCAACGTATTTATTGCTTTGGCACAGGATATATTATCACGTGTACTTGATGCGCAAAACACGATGACGGAGTACAAGAAGTTGACTCGAGGCACCTTTCGAATTGCCGTGCCACCACTACTGGGCGCTTATGTATTCCCCTTTTTATTTGCCGCCTTTAAAAACAAGTATCCATCTCTTGAAATGATTGTTATCGAAGATGGATCTTCAACAGCAGTTGACCTCGTCCAAAAAGAGGACGTTCACGTTGGGCTAGTCATTTTACCTTCCAATCTAACAGATCTCAATTCACACCTAATCACCTCTCAGGAGATTGTCGTTTGTCTGCCTACTAACCATCCCCTCAGTACAGAGCCTTTTCTAACCTTTGACCAATTAAAAGACGAGCCCATTATTCTCTACAACGAGGGATTTTTCTTACGAGGAATCATCTTAAATGAATACGCAAAATTTGACTCAACACCAAAGGTAGTCCTATCTACTAATCAATTTCAAACTATTAAGGCATTAGTAGCAAAAGGAGTCGGAATTTCTTTTTTACCAGTCAACTCAATAAGCGAAGCGAGACATATTACTAAAATGTCATTGTCGCCACGTCTCTTCCTAAAGATGGGCCTTATTTGGAAACCCAATAAGCTCTTGCCATTAGCGTGTAAAGCTTTTATTGATTTTGTGAATACATATTCTTATGATGATTAAAAGCTTAATGATATATTTGAGAAGATTTTTAAAATACAATCTCAAACAACCCAACTATTGCCATAGGGTATTCAATCTATTCTCCCCACCAAACATGATATAATATGTTATCTAAAGAAACGAGGAGAGTTTGATATGAAAGCCAAAATAATAATACTCACGTTACTAGGTATACTGTTATTTTCAGCTACTGCTATGGCTGCCAAGCCTATCATCAGATCTGACCATCGTCATTTTGACATTCATACAGGGCTCTATGTGTTAAACGGAAATGTATACATAGAAGCAAAAAACCGTATTATTACAGCGGGTCAGGCTAAAGTCAACATAGCCTCATTAGAAGTATGGGGCTCAGATGGCATCACAGTGACCCAGGATGATATTAACTTTGCAGGTGATAGTATCTATGTACACGGTTCCAGTGATCAAGCTACCATTGAAGGAAATATAAATTTTTCACGCACAAACATAAAAATTACTGCTGATCGAGCAGATTATAACTGGCGAGATAAGAATGCTGTATTTAGTGGCAATGTACAAATTACGCAAGACGATAACACGTTTAGTGCCGATAGCTTAAAATATAATATTGAAACAAATACAATATTATAAAAAGCATATTGTTAATTCAAAACAAGTAACATATGTTTATTGTATAAAAAGCCGCCTATTGCAGAATTTAGATATCTACGATAGGCGGTTTCGACATGTCATCAAATGATAAGCCTTATATTTCATTGAATTTCTAGGAGAGCATCTTTAAGTACCACGTTAGATGAAAAATATGACTCAATATATTTTTTTATAGAGTCCCTTCATTAGTAGTATGCCCCTACTTTATATTTACAATTCTTTCACGATCTGTTGAAGTTCTATTGGTAGGGAAAGCATTTCATCTTGGCGAACTTGTGGTGGATTCATTGGAATAAATCCCGCTTTATTCATAAATTCTTGCCCATCAGTCAAAAGAAATTGTAAGAATTCCAATGCCTCTTTACGGTGGGGGGAATTATTCACTAAAGTTAAGCCATAAATGATCGGTTTCCCTTTTACCTCTACAAAAGTCCCCTCTGCCTTACCTGTAAGCTTTAAAGCAGCCTGCTGATAGTAGTCCGCATACTCTAAGGATGAGAAATCTAGTTGTTCTGGCAATTTTACATAAGGATAACCACCTTGTTTTGCTGATGACTCATACATAAAGAAAAAATCTAATTGACCTGTAGCCAGTTTTTCCTGAATCATTTTTCCATCATTCACAATATTAGTAGCATGAAAATTAGTTTCAAGTCGTTGGTATAAGCCAGGTATTTGGTAATATTTTTCTGCTAGTTTCATAGACAACACTGCCCGGTAACCACCAGGATCTAAATTAGGATCAGTATGACCATACTCCACATCAGGTCTAGCTAAAATCTCATACCAATTATCCTCGTTAATCTCATCAGCATATCTACTTTTATTCGTATAAACTAAGACAGCTTTATTTCTGGCAAAAAGCACATTAAACTTTGCAAATTCAGGTTTCATCAAAGTATCAATTGTTTCATAATCAGCCGAGGCGACAATATCACAGGGTCTCTTCAATTCTGTTACTTTGCGAGCGGCTTCCCGACTTCCGCTTCCTTCTAACACCACCTTGATTTCTGGATGGACAGCCTCAAAAGCCTTAGCAATTTTCTGAAATGGTCCATTTAAGCTTCCTGCATNAAAGACAATCACCTCTGTTGTACCGGGCATTTCCGCAGCCTGTCCTACTGAAAAAAATGATAAGAATACACATAAGCACACTAAAACAATATATCTAATTTTCATTATAATAACCCCTTTCTTCCTCTAAACCAAGTTGCAATAGATATATCCCCATCTTTTTATCCGCCCTTACCTTCTCATGTTAGCCAAACTCAACTAGTAAAATAAACTATTATAAATAAACTTAATGTAAAATACTCAAGATACCATAGTAATCACTGATTATTCGTTGTTAAATGATTGAGAATAAGATATGCTGTAAGGAATAATATTAATTAACTATGAGGTGAAAACATTTGGCTGATACTGTATCTTACACTCCGGAAGAAGTAGCAAAAACACTTAAGATATCACGTTTCACCGTCTATGAATTTATCAAACGTGGCGAATTGACTGCCTATCACATCGGCCGTAAACTACGTATAGAAGCAACAGATTTAGATATTTTTATGAAAAATGCAAAGGGTACAAACCAACCAGCCTCCCCACCCAATGATCAAATAACCACTATCCCCGTTTCTAGTCAAGATGGCTTGATTATTTATGGACAAGATGCTGTTCTCGACGTATTAACGCGACATTTGCAAAAGCGAATGCCGAATGTTAGGTTTCTACGTTCCTATAACGGCAGTATGGATGGTCTGATTGCCCTCTATCGTGGCACGGCGAACTTAATTACTGCTCATCTTTGGGACGGAGACACTGGGGAATATAACACGCCATATGTCCGTCACTTACTACCAGGTCAAAGGGCACTCATTATTAATTTAGTCTATCGTCAAGAAGGATTTTATGTAGCCCTTGGAAACCCAAAGAATATAAAAGATTGGCCAGATCTAATAAAGCCCAATATACGTTTTGTTAATCGAGAGCCTGGCTCGGGAGCCCGCGTACTTCTTGATGAGAAGTTCCGACTGCTGGATATTGATCCTAGAACCATTCTAAACTATAGCCAAGAAGAAACTAGCCATCTCGCCATCGCCAGCGCAGTTGCTCGCGGGGAAGCCGATGTTGGGGTAGGCATTGAAAAAGCCGCTATGCAAGTACAAAATGTGGAATTTATTCCCCTGCAGAAAGAGCGTTATGATTTAGTATTTTTACGCCGCGACTTAGACAAGCCCCACTTTCAAGCATTGTTATCAATACTACGCTCCCCTGGTTTTCGCAAGGAAATTCATAGTATGGGGGGCTACGATGTATCACGAATGGGTGATATTATTGCAGAAGTCTAGACAGTCTAGACATCACCTCCCAAAGACAAAATACCGGCTAGATGCGTAACAGACGCTCTAGCCGGTACTTCATTGTACGCATCGGCAGTATTAATTAAACCAAACAATATCAAAACTAACTTATATTGAATTATACAGCGATATCTTGTTCATTTCAATGCTTTTATGTTATGAAATAAAATTTTTTTATATTGACTCTATCCTCATTTTGTAGTATTTTAATGATAAGACAAGTATTGATTTTCTGTAAGAAAACGCTGTGTATCCTTTTCTTGTTTTTTCATAAGGTGATACAAGGGCGTATCAACTAATTTAGTTCTGTTGAGCTACATTAGTTGATTTTTTTCGGAAGTGGTACTAACAAAATTAAACACTAGGGGGAAAACGACATGAAAACTCGGTTATTATCTTTTCTACTGGCAGCCATGTTGACCGCATCATTAATAGCAGGTTGTAGCAGTGAGAAACAAGTGACCCCGGCTGCACCACCAGTAAAAATCGAGATGAACGTATCGGCTGCTATCAGTTTAAAAGATGCACTTGAAGAAATTCAAAAAAATTATGAAGCTAAAAACCCTACGATCAAACTAGTCTATAACCTTGGAGCCTCTGGTGCTCTCCAAAAACAAATTGAACAAGGCGCTCCTGCTGATATTTTCATGTCTGCAGCGCCAAAACAAATGAATGATTTAGAAACGAAAAATCTTGTTAATAAAGCCACCCGCAAGAACTTAGTTGAAAATAAACTGGTCATTATTGTACCGAAAGCATCTACCCTTCCCATCTCAACATATGAAGATTTAACAAAAGATGAAGTGCAAAAACTAAGCCTTGGTGAAACAGGATCGGTACCCGCAGGGCAATATGCTCAAGAAGTTCTAAAAAAATTAGGAATTTGGGATAAGGTAAAAGA